>OGUP01001939.1_pt1 | contig 10909 bp, 9 predicted proteins | sample 1553661 | NCBI WGS metagenome assembly OGUP01 (sample SAMEA2580026, study PRJEB22360) | human gut metagenome | biome: human gut; feature: human-associated habitat; material: faeces | place: Denmark | collected 2008/2010
TGATATTTCTTGCCGTTTTCTTCAAAGTATCTCTGATAGCCGCCGGACGTAACCGCGCAGGCATCACTGATTTCGACCACGCCGACATAATCATTCTCATCGGCAGGATTCTGCACGGCAATTCTCCAAGGACTGCCGTCCGGCTTTGTACCGATGGCACAAACATTACCGCCCAGAGAAAGCCACGCGGATTTCACACCCTTTTTCTTTAAATTTTGAAGAAGCGCAAGAACCCCCGGATACAGTGCTGTTTTGTCATGGCAGTGTTCTGCATAATATTCTTTAAAATCAGAAAGTGCCTGCTCAAACACCGGATTATTCTTACCGGATGGAACCGCACGCTCCATTAACTTTACAATTCCATTTCCCACATACTGACACACCTGCGTAATTGTACAAAGTGGCATTTTATTTTTTTTAAGTGAATAATTCACGGCGTCCGCTAAATCTTCTAATGTATTTAATAACGTTCCATCCAAATCAAAAACTGCTGTCTGATATGTCATATTCTTTCATCCTTTCTGCATTCGCTCCAAATTACGCACATTGTACCACTCTCTTTTGGTTTGTGCAAGTTGACATTTGCCCGGCTAAATGCTAACATAAATGTAATTGTTCAAAATCGATTTTGAGCACTTACATTTGATGTACGAATTTATTTTTGGAGGAAATGACAATTATGAAACTAGACAAATTAGTAGGCGAACGCTTCAAAGAAAAACCAAGCGATTGCGTCGTTGAAAGTCATGCACTGATGATGCGCGGCGGCTATATGAAAGATGTAGCCAAGGGAATTTACTCACAATTTACCCCATTAAAGCGCATTTGCCAGAAAATAGAGGCGATTATCCGTGAGGAAATGGATGCCATTGACGGACAGGAAGTTTTGTTCCCGGTTGCTCTTCCGGCATCTTTGTGGGATGAGTCCGGACGTTACGAAAGTGTCGGCAGTGAGCTTTTACGTTTTACCGACCGCAACGGCTCAAAAATGGTCTTAGGAATGACTCACGAGGAAGCTGCCGTTCAGCTTGTCCGCGATTATGCAAAAAGTTATAACAGTTATCCTTTTATGATTTATCAGATTCAGACTAAATTCCGTGATGAAGCACGTCCACGTGCCGGTTTAATCCGTGTCCGCGAATTTACTATGAAAGATGCTTATTCTTTCCACACTTCACAGGAAGACTTAGAGCGTTATTATCAAATTTGTTATAATGCTTATAACCGCATTTTTGCACGTGCCGGTATCCCGGAAGTAGTTACCGTTGCCTCCGACTCCGGTATGATGGGTGGAAGTCTTTCCCATGAATATATGCTCTTAACACCAATTGGAGAGGATTCGATTGCCATCTGTTCCGATTGTGATTACCGTGCAAATATGGAAGCTGCTGAATCAGTTATTGAAAATACGAAAGATGCAGTCGATGAACCACTGAGAAAAGTTCACACACCTAACATTCACACTATTGAAGAAATTTGTGATTTTCTTCATTCTCCATTGGAGAAATCGTGTAAAGCTGTTGTTTACCAGAAAAATATGACAGACGATTTTGTTGTTATTTTCATCCGCGGTGATTTAGATGTAAATGAAACCAAACTGACGAACTATCTCGGCGAAGAAGTTCATCCGGCCATTATTACAAGTGACTGTGGTCTGAATGCCGGCTATATCGGTCCGGTAAATCTTACCGTAAATGGCAATTACACCGTACTTTATGATAAATCACTTCAGGGAACAAATAATTTATCCTGTGGTGCCAACGAAGAAGAATATCATTACACGGGACTCTGCATGGAGCGTGATGTTGTCGATGCCGAATATGTGGATTTAGCTAAAATTGTAGATGGCGGCATCTGCCCACACTGTGGCAAAAAGACCATCCACATTTCCCGTGGTATTGAAGTAGGAAACATCTTCCAGCTCGGAACGAAATATACAAAATCCATGAACATGCAGTATTTGGATGCGGATGGCGAATCCCATTATCCAATTATGGGCTGTTATGGTATTGGCGTTGGACGTCTTGCTGCTTCTGTCTGTGAAGCACATCACGATGACTACGGTCCGGTATGGCCGATTACCATTGCCCCATGGCAGGTTCACCTGTGTTGTCTGCGTGCAGACGATGCCGAAGCAAAAGCTTTTGCTGATGAATTATATGCAAGTCTGCAAAAAGAACATATTGAAGTTATTTATGACGACCGAAACGTCCGTCCGGGTGTTATGTTCTCGGATGCAGACCTTCTGGGTGTTCCGATCCGTTTGGTTGTCAGCCCTAGAAACATGAAGGAACAGGTAGTAGAATTATCTACCCGCGACAAATCTGTACAGGATAAAGTAGCCATTGACGCTGTTTTAGACACAGTAAAGAAAATGATCGAAGAAATGAAATAATTTCAACAGCAGACATAAAAAACAGAGGCCGGAAGGAACAATACCTTCCGGCCTCTGTTTTATTTTATCAGGTAAGACCTAATGCTTTTATACCATAGATACCTTGGATATAAAATATGCTTCTGCCTCACCTTTTGTCATCTCAAATGGAATGGCCAGTTCTCCAAACAGATTATCCTCTGCCATATGCAGATAACGCTCATCACTTGTTGTTGCTTTTTTTCCTTTTTGTAATCTGGCCTGATTTCTCTGATAAGACGTCTTAATCAGTTTAACCCACTGTCTGCTGTCACAGGAACGGAGTGCCTCTTTGTACACTTCTTCCCGCTTCTTATCGTTCTCTACCCAGAGTGTCTCAATTTCATCCCACTCTTTTAATAATGTCTCTGCTTCTTTTTTCGTCATAACCGGACGCGTTACTACTCTCTTTCCATCCGTTGGTACAAATAGTTTACTGCCCGAAGTATAAATCGGAACCAGCGTATAATACGTGCGCTGTGGGGCACCACCTATGCCATCCATATTTTGAATCGATTCTACCCGGCAGACTCCACTATTCCCATGCACTACATAGTCTCCTATTTCAAACAAGTCTATCCATCCTTTCTGCCGACTGCGCCGCGACTATAAGAGGCGCTTATATTTTTTGTCTACACTATTAGTATACCACTTTTTTGCTGTTATCGTAAGATTTTTTTTGATTTCTTTTTGATAAGCTACTTTTTCCAATTTCCGTAATACAGAAGAAAACCTTTGTGTCTCATGGTGCGCTCTCGCTAATTGAGTGCGTAACGGTAGAGGCACTGAAACTACCAGTGCCTTCTACCGACGTACTCAAACCCCACGAGTCACAAAGGTTTTCTTCTGTATTACCGGAATTCCAAAAAATAGTTTTCTGCCTCTTTTTTCAAAAATTTTTATTTCATGGTATACCACGTCAAAAACACTTTATGTTTTACTGTAAATTGTTTTGGATATTTTTTACATAACATATCCATGTGCCTTTTACCAAACTCGCTAATCTGCTTTTCATTCATTGCTGCCATTACTCCACGACTTGCCAGCATTCTACCATGCCATGATTCCCGGGTAACTGGTATATCAACAATAATAGTATCCATTTGTGGATTTTCAAAATAATGGGTTTTCAAATCTTGAATTGAAGGTGATGCACCTTCCCATGAGTTATTAATTTGTTTCACTATTTCATTTGAATCTTGAGTAATATCCTCTTCCTTCATATAACTCATATAAACTTTCAAAAAAATCCCACCAGGTCTTAAAATCCTTTTTATTTTAGGAACAACTATTTTAGAATCAAAATACCAAAAACATTGACATGCAGTAATTGCATCAAAAGTATTCTCCTCATAATCTATATCTTCTGCAGCAATTACCTTATATTTTATATTTTCCATTCCTTTTGATAATTCAATTGCTTCATTGATCTGATTATGAGAAATATCCGTAGCTATAATATTAGCACCATACTGTGCCATTCCACGAGGTATTACACCAGTTCCCGTTCCCATATCCAGCCAATTACTCCCCTCTCTCTTACAGAAGCACAGTCGAACAATACAGTTAAAATAGAAAAAAAGAAGTTCAATTGTCTCAAGACAAATGAATTTCTTTTTTCTATTTTTAAACTATATTATTCCGACGCCTTTTACTTCGCATCTGTACACATAAAGCTGATTTCTGCTTCTGCTGCTAATTTACCATCTACTGTTGCAACTGCTTTGCCAATGCCCATTGGCCCTTTGCATTTAATAATTTCTGTCTCTAAGCGCAGACGGTCGCCCGGAATTACCTGCTTTCTGAATTTGGCATTTTTGATTCCGCCAAAGAAGGCAAGTTTCCCTTTGTTTTCCGGAAGGCTTAATACTGCAATCGCGCCAACCTGAGCCAATGCCTCAATGATTAACACACCCGGCATTACCGGCTGCTGTGGAAAATGGCCCTGAAAAAATGGCTCGTTCATCGTTACATTTTTATATCCTACCGCTCTTACTCCCGGCTCCATCTCTTCGACGCAGTCAACTAAGAGGAACGGATAACGGTGTGGGATAATCTTTTGAATATCGTTGATATCTAATAACATTTCGTTCTTCCCTTCCGTTTTTTATTCTGCAAATGCCTTGAAAATCAATACAGCATTATGTCCACCAAATCCAAGAGAGTTACTCAGTGCTACATCAACTTTTGTTTCAACTGCCTCTTTCGGACAATCCAAATCACATTCCGGATCCTGATTTACAAGACCAATATTGGCATGTACATAGTTTTCCATAATAGATTTTACACAAGTAATTGCCTCAACACCACCGGCAGCACCAAGCAGATGTCCTACCATGGATTTTGTTGAATTAACTTTACACTGGTAAGCCGCATCTCCCATCGCAAGTTTAATTGCCTTGGTCTCGAATGCATCATTCATGTGTGTGCTGGTTCCGTGTGCATTGATATAATCAATATCTTCCGGTTTGATGCCCGCATCTTTGATTGCAAACTCAATTGCTTTTGCATCGCCGCTTCCGTCGTCAATCGGCGCTGTCAGATGGTGTGCATCACTCGTTGCACCATAACCAACAACTTCTGCGTAAATATGAGCACCACGTGCTTTGGCATGCTCTAATTCTTCAAGAACTAAAATACCAGCACCTTCACCCATAACAAATCCACCACGGTCTACATCAAACGGAATCGAAGCTCTTTTCGGGTCATCTGTTGTATTCAATGCATTCAATCCGGTAAATCCGGCAACACCAAGCTCGGTAATCGCACCTTCTGATCCACCGGCAACCATAACATCTGCCTCACCATACTGGATGGAGCGGAATCCCTCACCGATACAGTGAGTACCTGTTGCACAAGCTGTTACCACGTTGATATTTTTACCTTTTAATCCAAACTGAATTGAAATATTTCCGGCTGCCATATTGGAAATGAGCATCGGAATCATAAGCGGAGCTACACGGTTTGGTCCTTTTGTCAAAATTTTCTCATAATTTTTCTGCATACACTGAAGACTTCCAATTCCACAGCCGACGCTGCATCCTACCATAAATGGATCTTCCTTTTCCATATCCAGTCCACTGTCTTCAAGTGCCTCTTTTGCAGCTACAACCGCATACTGTGCAAAATCTTCCATACGTCGTGCGGATTTTTTATCCATCGCAATCGTCGGATCAAAATCTTTAACCTCTGCAGCCAAATGTGCTTTGTAATCGGTTGTGTCAAACTTCGTAATTGGTCCGATTCCAACGGTTCCTTTTTTTACATTTTCCCAAAAATCTTTTACATTATTTCCGATTGGGGTTACTGCACCCATACCGGTAACTACAACTCGTCTACTCATTCTTTCCTCCATTCATTCTGTTACATCGCAATACCGCCATCGACACACAATACCTGTCCGGTAATGTATTTCGCACGGTCAGATGCTAAAAATACAACTGCTTCCGCTACATCTTCTACCGTACCAAAGGCACCAAGTGGAATCGTTTTACATGCTTCTTCTTTTACCGCATCCGAAAGCTTGTCCGTCATCTCTGTTGCAATAAATCCAGGTGCTACTGCATTTACTGTGATACCACGGGATGACAATTCTTTTGCCGTCGCTTTGGTAAGACCAATTACACCGGCTTTGGAAGCGGAATAATTTGCCTGTCCCATATTTCCGATAATTCCAGAAACCGATGCCATATTGATAATATGCCCCTGACGCTGTTTCATCATCGGACGCGTCACAAATTTAATTCCATTAAAGACTCCGGCAAGATTTGTCTGAATAACATCCTGAAATTCTTCCTCAGACATCTTCATAATCAGATTGTCTCTTGTAATTCCGGCATTATTTACCAAAATATCAATTCTTCCATATTCTTTTACCACACCGCCGAAAAATTCTTTCGCCTGCTCAAAATCGCTGACATTGCACTGAATGGCCTTCGCTTTACCGCCATCTTTTTCAATCTCAGAAACGACCTCGTCGGCACGCTCTTTGGAACCATTATAATTAACAATTACCATTGCACCTTCGCGGGCAAGCGCTTTTGCAGTTGCTCTTCCGATTCCTCTGCTAGCACCGGTAACGACTGCTATTTTGTCCTGTAATAACATACTGCCTCTCTTTCATAAAGCACTATTTGAGCGCTTCTACAACCTTGTCAATATCTTCCATTGTTGCCACATTATATGTAGTCAGTTCCTTGCCAATGGCCTTGGCAATTTTTTTATTAAATCCTGCCAATGTTCTTCCCGGTCCAATCTCGATAAAGGTATCAACACCGTTTTCTACCATCTTTTCCACCGACTGCTGCCAGCGTACCGAATGGCTGACCTGACTTACAAGACGAGGCATAATGTCTGCCTGCTCTGTAATATAGGAAGCGTCTACATTTGCCACATAAGGAATCTGCGGTTTTTCAATCGTAAGTTCTTTTAATACAGCCTCTAATTTTTCACCGGCTCCTGTAAGAAGGCTTGAGTGAAATGGTCCGCTTACGTTTAAAAGAACAGCTCTTTTTGCTCCGGCTTCTTTTAATTTGTCTGCTGCCTGTTTTACCTGTTCAGTCTCTCCGGAAATTACAATCTGTCCCGGACAGTTATAGTTTGCAACCTGAACTTTATCAAACTCTTCAATATTTTTATCAATCTCTGCGGCATCCATACCAAGAATTGCTGCCATACCGCCTTTTCCGGCAGGCACTTCTTCCTGCATGAAAATACCACGTTTACGAACTGCTTTTGCAGCATCTACAAAATTCATAGAACCTGCTGCTACTAACGCACAGTATTCACCAAGGCTAAGTCCGGCTGCCACATCCGCCTTTACACCTCTGGTTTTCAATTCTTCCATAATTGCCACACTGGTTGTAAGAAGACATACCTGCGTAAATTCTGTAATATTAATGTCGTTATTTTCTTCAAAGCAAAGTGCTTTCAAGTCCAAATCAACTGCCTTAGATGCTTGTTCAAACACATCTTTTGCCACTGCTGAATTTTCATAAACATTTTGTCCCATTCCTACCACCTGTGCTCCCTGTCCGGGGAAGACAAATGCAATTTTACCCATAGTTCTATCCTAGCCTTTCTTTCGTCATTTTCTCATCATTGGTGCATATACATTGCACTCTAAAACATTGACACCAAGAGAAGCGGACTATGTCAAACTTTCTTGGTGTCAATCTTGACCTGTTTATCAGGTTATGTGCAATTGTTTTACTCTACACCTTTGCTCTTTAAGAAATTAATTACGTCGCCTACTGTGTTGATGCTTTCCAAATCATCCGTAGGAATCTCAACATCATACTCCTCTTCAAGAGCCATGATCAATTCATAGAGATCAAGAGAATCTGCTCCCAAATCATCTTTGAAAGAAGATGCTTCTGTGATGCTGTCTGCATCTACGCTCAACTGATCTGCGATAAGTTCCTGCATTTTTTCTAACATAATACGATTTCTCCTTTTTACTTAAATTCTTTTTATTCGTTCAAAATTATACTTTGAATCACCATGTATTGTAGCGTATCCACATACGTTTGTCAAGATTTTTCCATTTATATAAACTGGAGTGCAAATGTCAAGTAGTATTGCAAATTTAATTTCCCCCTTTTTCACCAAGTAATCCGCAGTCAAAACATCCCTATCTCTTTTAAAATATTACAGCATAAAAAGACTGTCGGGCTGGCAGTCTTTTTTCGAATATCCGCTCCCATATCTAATGCAGGAGTACCGCTTCTGGTTCTCCACGAATCTTTTCCAGTGCGCTTTCACCATCGAAAATCATCCTGGGATAATTATTCATCCATTCCTGTATCTTTTTGATGTCCGCTGTTCTAACATCATCCAAAACAGTCCCCTTGGGATGCCAACGCCGAATCAGTTTATTATTGTTTTCATTTGATCCTCTCTCCCAGCTGCTGTATGCATGACAATAGAAAATCTGTGTTCGATCTTTTTTATTTCTCCTGGAACGCTTTAATCCGTCAAAATCCGCAAACTCCGTTCCATTATCTACGGTTATCGTTTTAAATAGCTGACGGAATCCTTTCTCCGTATACTTTCGCTCCAGCTTGTCAAGAATACGGACTACTTCTGCAGCCGTATGTTCTTTTAAAATCTCCACAATCTCATATCGGGTTTTTCTTTCTGTCAATACAAGAAAGGATTGTTTTGACTTTCCTTGCGCTCCCACCACCGTATCCATTTCCCAGTGTCCTATTTCATTCCTGTATCGGATATCTTTAGGTCGCATTTCAATACTGGTACCTGCGTTTTTTCTTTTTTGCACTCGTTGCTTTTTCTGTTTCTTCCTTGTTTTGTGATAGGGACAGTCTGCCATTGTCACATTCAGAAACAAGTCTTTTTTGATGTAATTGTATAAGGTGGTTAAACATATCTGTGTCTCAAATTTAAGATTTCTCTTTTTTATGATTGCTAAAACAGCTGCAGGAGAATATCTTTTTTGAATTATCATATCTTCTACGAAATGGACGAACTCCCAATCATTTCCTACTTTTAAAGGACGGCCCTTTTCTTTCTGCTTTTCATCCGCTCTGTTCTGTGCCAAATCCGGACTATATATTGTTTGCTCTGACCAATCACTGCTTTTTCTTTTTACAGTCTTTCCTCTTTTCAGTTCCCTATAGATTGTGCTTTGATGTACTCCAATCTGTTCTGCTATCTCTTTTACCGTGTGTTTTGCATTCCATAGAGCCTCGATTTGTAACCTGTTGTTCCAATTTAAATTCTTGTATTTCCCCATATCATCACCCTTTTATGTAAATAGAGACGAGGTTTGTTTCCTCGTCTCTATTTATTTCGTATTCTTATTTCATAATAAATTCGTTACATCCTTCTGTTAATGGCATTGCTGTAAATTCAATCCTCTGCGCCTTTTGGCTTCCATTTGGCACCATGCTTTCAAAGATACCGTAATCTCTTCCGGCTTTCACATAAAGCACTAAACCACTTGCTTTCATGATGGAACATGTTCTCATTGTATTCCATTTGTCTGCTTTATCATATATGCTGATTTCTGAGCCGGGAAGAAAAGCACCTGTAAGAGCATTCTGCCTTTTGATAACTACCTTTGCATAATGACTTTTATAATTTCGCCACTCTTTCATTTCATTAGCGGTTGAAGATGAAAAGACTGCTATATTTGAGCGTCCATACTGAACAATGGCACCACACTTCCAATCTTCACTTATCATATTTTTATAATGACCTGAACTTGTTTTCCACCATTCCATAGCATCCTTCCAATTTCCGGTTGCCAAATTTTCCAGTATCCAATGGCAATCTTTTTCCACATACATAATATCTGCCAAATCACCAAAATATGCACTACAATCACGATCCATATTTTCATGCATATCAAACCCACTTGTTTTCAATCGGTACAAACCATATTCATACATTTCATCCGACCATTCAAGCGTTTTCGCTCCAGCCTGTTTCCGATATTTATTCTGCAAAGCAAAAGCCTTCTTTGCTTTCTTCTTAGCAGCTTTACTGTTTGCTATCTGCAGATAATTAGTAACCTTAACTTTGTATTTAAAAGTTTTGCGTTTTTTATTAGCCAAATAAGCCTTAACGGTAACTGTGGTTTGCCCCAGTTTTTTTCCATCAATCTGTATATAAGCACCCAAATTGACATCTTTCTTCAGTTTCGCCTTTGCTATCTTCTTTTTGCTATATTTAACCTTAATCTTTTTTAACTTAAGTTTTCGGAAAGTAAAACACTGGTTTCTACCCTTAATGATAGTAACCTTTTCTGTTTTCACTTTCTTCTTTGCCAGAATTTCCACCGGTGAAGCTAAAACAATTGCCCCCAGCATTACGAAAGTCACTGCTAATAATTTCCCTACTGTTTTCCTCATATCAATCCCTCCTCATTTATTAATATACCGCCGTCCTTATTTTAAAATGATTTCGTTAATACCATCTGTTAATGGCATTGCAGTAAAACTGACTCTCTGCGCCTTTTGGCTTCCATCCGGCACCATACTTTCAAAAATACCGTAATTTCTTCCGGCTTTTACATAAAGCACTAAGCCACTCTCCTTCCTTACCTCATATGCTTTCATCGTATTCCACTTATCTGCCTTATCATATATGCTGATTTCTGAGCCAGGAAGAAAAGCACCTGTAAGAACATTCTGCCTTTTGATAACCACCTTCGCATAATGACTTTTATAATTTCGCCATTCTTTCATTTCATTAGCGGTTGAAGACGAAAACACTGCTATTTGAGTGTTATCATATTGAACAATTGCACCACACTTCCAGCCATCTTCAATCATGGTTCGGTAGTGTCCTGGGCTGTTTTTCCACGCTTTCACAGCAGATGTTAAATTAAAATAGGACGCTAAATTTTCATTCATCCAATGGCAATCTTTTTCAACATACATAATAGACGCCAAATCACCAAAATATGCACTGCAATCGCGCTTTTTATTTTTATGTGAATCAAACCCACTTGTTTTCAATCGGTACAAACCA
>OGUP01001948.1_pt1 | contig 10878 bp, 8 predicted proteins | sample 1553661 | NCBI WGS metagenome assembly OGUP01 (sample SAMEA2580026, study PRJEB22360) | human gut metagenome | biome: human gut; feature: human-associated habitat; material: faeces | place: Denmark | collected 2008/2010
GCCCGACAACGACAGATCCCAGAGTCCACAGGTATAATTTCAAACTCACCACGGAGGAGAATATCCGCTTTAAGCAGATGCTTTATAAGGCGGGATCGGAGCATAACCGGAGCCGTTTTATCGTCAAAAGAATCTTCGCCGAGGAGTTTGTCGTCATCAAACGCGACCCGTCGAAGACGCAGTTTATTGCCCGGCTGAATGACTTTTATTTCCAATTTCAAAAGCTGGGGAATAACTGTGTGCCCGTCAAGGCGATATAATAAATATAGCGATGGCAAGCTATTAGGTAAGTGTTCTTTGAAAATAACCTATCATCAACCGACTTATCTGAAAGGGAAACCGGACAGGGAGTGTAGCATGTCGGGGTAAACCATAAGTCAGTTAGTTACCGAACTGCGACTGAATGGGGTGATGAAAGACAGATATGAGGATAAAATCCGGATTGATTGAATGACAGCCTGAGCGGTACCTAGCGAAACTGTGACGTTAAGGTAACTATACTCGTCATATCGTGATACACTCATTGTAGTAGTTGTACAGAGAGAGCAAGAACTTATCACGACGCAACTGTAATAAGCAGTAAAAGGCGGACGTCATATCCGACAATCTGTCGCGCCATAGTTATTATATCGCAAACGGGGATTACCTAAACCGGAATGCCGTAAGGCTATTGGACGAAGGTCTATGAATATCCGGCATGGTAACGGAGCCGCCGTAGTAGTCCGAGCGAGGGAAAGCCTCGCACACGGCGAAGGGCGGCAGCTAATATTCATTAATACGATTAACGGAAAATGCGAGAGGCATTATGAGAAGTCCCGCAAGAGTATTAAACAGTCTGACAAAGCATAGTCAAACCACGGAATACAGGTTTGAGAGGCTTTATCGTATTCTTTTCAATGAGGAAATGTATTACCTGGCTTATCAGCGAATATATGCCAAGCCGGGTAATATGACACAAGGTGCAGACGGGAAAACCATCGACCGTATGAGCCTTTCCCGCATTGAGAAACTGATAGCTTCGTTGAAAGACGAAAGCTACTCTCCCCAGCCATCGAGAAGAGTGCACATCCCGAAGAAAAACGGAAAGACACGACCTCTCGGCGTACCCTCTTTCGACGACAAACTGGTGCAGGAGGTAGTACGAATGGTACTGGAAGCTATTTACGAAGGTCACTTTGAAGATACTTCGCACGGCTTCCGTCCGCATCGCAGCTGCCACACCGCATTGAATGCCGTACAGAAGACTTTTACGGGTAAGAAGTGGTTCATCGAAGGAGATATAAAAGGTTTCTTCGACAATGTCAATCATGATATTCTGATCGACATCTTAAAGGAACGTATCTCCGACGAACGATTCATACGACTTATCAGAAAATTTCTGAAAGCGGGTTACTTGGAACAATGGCAATTTCATGGAACGTACAGTGGAATGCCGCAAGGTGGAATTATCAGTCCGATATTGGCCAATATCTATTTGGACAAACTGGATAAGTACATGAAAGAATATGCTTCCAAATTCGACAAGGGAGATAGGGGAAGACAGCAACGGGAATACGAAGTTCTCACTTACCAAAAGAGGCTGGTTATGCGTGAACTCAAAACAGCGACAAATAATGTAGAAAGAAAAGTGCTTGTTAACCGGCTTAAAGAGATAGACAAAACCCGATCCGCGATGCCGTGCTTCGACCCTATGGACGGAAACTTCAAGAGGCTTAAATATGTGAGGTATGCCGACGACTTCCTCATTGGAATTATCGGCAGTAAAGAAGATGCCGTAAAGATCAAGGACGATATAAAGCGTTTCCTTGCAGACAGACTGGCATTGGAACTATCGGATGAGAAAACGCTCGTCACTCATACTGAAAAGCCTGCAAAATTCCTTGGATATGAGGTGACTGTCCGCAAGTCGAACCTGCAAAAACGGAACAAACGGGGAAGCCTGTCCCGTGTGTATGGAAACAAGGTCAGATTAAAGGTAACGACCGAAGTAATAAAGAAAAAATTGCTGGAACTCGGCGTGCTGAAATTCAGCTATCATAACGGGCACGAGCAATGGATTCCCAAACACCGGTCGGAACTTATCAATAATGACGACCTTGAAATCCTTGACAGTTACAATGCCGAGATCAGAGGGTTTTACAACTATTACTCGATAGCTAACAACGCTTCTGAACTGAACACTTTTCACTACATCATGCAGTACAGTATGTACAAAACCTTTGCCGGGAAATACCGAACCACAGTAAGACGAATTTGCCGGAAATACAAACGCAACGGAGTCTTTACAGTCGGGTATACGGTAAAAAACGGCAAAGCAAAAGAACGTCGCTTATACAATGAAGGGTTCAAAAGAAAAAGACCTTCCTATGATCGGTCGATTGACAGATGCCCGAATCCAATGCCCGGCGTCAGCACCACAAGCCTTATAGACAGGCTGAAAGCTCAGAAATGTGAGTTGTGCGGTGCTACGGATAATCTGGTTATGCACCATGTGCGTAAACTCGGAGAACTGAAAGGCAAGGAGAATTGGGAAAAACTGATGATTGCCAGACGTCGAAAGACTATGGCTGTATGCGGTAGCTGTCATCAAAAGATACATCATGGAACGTTTTAGACTGACAATATTAGCGGAGAGCCGGATACGCTGGAAGATGTACGTCCGGTTCGGAGGCGAGTATTGGGAAACCTATCTTGGAAATAAGACAAGGCGCCGGGTACTTAGCCTGCATAATCAGGTCGTAAAGGTCGTCAATTCGCACTTTTCCAACGTCGCAATCCCGCATCAGATCGCCGCATTGGAACAGCGCATGAGGGAATTGAAAGCCTTTAGTATCAAGATACTGAACCTTGCCAAACAAGCTAAGGAATGGTTGCGAATATAAGATCGCGCCCCTCGCCCAGTGGAGCGTTGTATTATAACAAGGAGAAAGTGGATAAGGATGAAGCCGAAGTGCTCCTCTGGCAGAAGATGCTCGAACCATACGATAAATGCGGACGCCTTGACATTGACGCCTGCATGGAGAGCTTCATGCCGTATCTCGAAGCCAACCGCAGGACTACGAACACGGTTTTCCATGCCTCGCTGAACCCTTCACCGGAGGACAGGCTGACAGACGAACAGCTCCGGAAAATCGCCTGTGAGTACATGGAACGCATGGGTTACGGCGAACAGCCTTATATCGTTTTCAAGCACAAGGACATTTCCAGAGAGCATCTCCATATCGTGTCGCTGCGGGTCGATGAGCAGGGCCGCAAACTCCCGCACGATTTCGAGGCCCGGCGCTCGATGGAAATTCTGCGTGATTTGGAGCGGAAATACGGTCTGCATCCGAGTATCAAAGGCGAGGAACAAGCAGACAGGCTCGGCTTGCGCAAAGTAAACTATAAAGAGGGCAATGTCAAACAGCAGATATCGTCCGTCGTGCGGTCGTGCTTGTGCAATTACAAATGTTCGTCCTACGGAGAGTTTCGCACCCTGCTGGAACGTTTCAATGTCTCAGTTGAAGAACGTACGGGAACCATCGACGGCAGGGATTATGCCGGAGTGATCTACGGGCCCTGACCGATGACGGCTATGGTGTCGGAACGCCGTTCAAGTCGAGTCGTATCGGAAAGGATATCGGCTATAAGGCCTTCAAAGTATTACGGGATGTCGAAAGACAAACTGAAAGAACCGGGAGCGCTCGACCAACGGCGACAAACAGTCAAAGATGCCATGAGCCCGCATAACACGCGGGAAGAGTTCCGGCGGCTGCTCAAAACGGAAAACATCGACGCAATCTTCCGCATCAATCCGATTGGCAGAATCTACGGCGTGACGTTTATCGACCACAATGCAGGTATCGTCGCCAACGGATCGGTACTGGGAAAGGAGTTTTCAGCCAATGTCTTCAACGACTTGTATCCGGCACCGAAAGAGGAATGTCAGGTTGCAGAACAGCGATATCCGGAACGAAAACTCGACCCGCAAAGTCATACGACCAATCCCCTGACCGAAGCTGCCGACACCCTATTGGATTTGGCTGATACGAAGGCGTATGAGGAACAGCAAAGGATAATACAGAGGCGAAAAAACGAAAACCGCATCAATAACATATTGTTTATCGTATAAATCCTTGAAATTAAAACAGGTATGTCGGTTTGAAACATATTCGACCGAAGATGTCTGACTTACGCGTTATCCGGTTCATGCCGTATTCTTTTTTTTTGGGAGGGGGGGGGAAGACGAAGGGTGTCGACGCCCGAACAAGTAATGTAATACTATAGAAAGAAGCAATACCAAGAGCATGCCGAGGAACATGTCGTCATATCCCCGGTATTTCACGAGTAATCCTGCTAAAATCCTCCCAATGCAATCCCGAAATCGAAAGCCACGAAAAACGTAGAGCTTGCGGCACCTCGTCTTTCGACAAGCATGGCCATGGTCTGCAGGGCAGACTGCACAGCTCCGAAACTGTATCCCAGCAGTGCTGCCACAACAACAGGTAGCACGGTATGTTGTGCGCGAATACCAGCAGAAGTATCCCGGTGATAATAGCTGCATTTCCTGTGTACACCAGTCGCGCCTCACCGGACTTACCACCACACGTCCCAGCTACGGCAATGCCGATGAAATAAATACCTTCGCTGGGCAGACAGTGGAGTACGGCATAGATCGCGACATATACCTCGACTACTCCGTATGCCATCATGAAGAAGAGTTGTGTAACAGCGGCCGGCACGGACATCGGTTCGAACAATTCGCCGAGCTTTAACGGCGTGTCGACTGTGGCGATGCCTGCCGAGATGAAATACCCCATCGGGACGAACGCCACTCCTGCCAGTCCGCATATAAGGACGAGGCGACGGCCTTGAGTGTCGACGAGCCATCCTACGAAGGGTCTCGACAGGATGGGCGCGATGCTGAACAACGCTGTTGCCAAATCTATGGTACGGCATCTCCGCCCAGAGAGGAGATAAAAAAGGGGAACGTGGGCAGCAGCGCATGAAAGTTAACGAAAATGAGGAAATTAACCAGGCATGTCTTGATGAAAGAGCCGATCCATAGTTTGGGAAAGTCTTCCGTTCTGTTCATATTGCTATTAACAAAAAAGGGTCAAATCAGGTCTCTAAAAATACAGCTCTGATTAATTAAGATTTCGATCTTTTGCACAGAGACAAAATATTCAGAGTGGATTATTTTACGGAGTTTTTCCGTATTAAGGACTATGAAACAGAGCAATCAGGATGCAGCCAAGGTGCCTTCTATAGTCTGGCAACTAAAATTGGCCTTATTATGTACGATTTTCGCCCTGTGAGGAATGAGGTCTGCGTATATTTGAAATATCATTTGGAACTTGCCGTATCTGGTATTTTTGAACGTCGAGAGGGTTCCAATGACACCAACCTTAAATTTCAACCTCAAATTATGGAGAAACTGCGACTCTTAACACTTTTATTTTTGACGGTGGTTATCGCGGCCTGTCAAAAAGATCCCACGCAGAATGGATCATCTGATCCGGATGTGGTCTCATTCCAGGGATCGGTTTCATTCAAGACTGTGGACCCGGCTGAAAAAGGGCTTGATCTGATCTGGAATGCCGATGTAGACCGGATCGGGCTGTTTGCAGCCGACGGCGAGACCGTCGAGCATGCCAATATTTATTATGCGGCCTTTTCATCGGCGGCAAATACGCAGTTCGTCTGTCCTTCGCAGGACCGGCGAATCGTGTGGAGCGCCGGTGCTGCCTCACGCGATTTCTACGCCTATTATCCTTATCGTACGACATACGATGATTTGACGGCTGTTCCGGTGGCGATTGCCGCGAAACAGAAAGGAGCGGCGGGCGCTACGAAGCATCTGAAACAACTGGTCAATTTATATGCCGTGAGCAAGGGTGTGAAAGGTCCTGTCGAAACCGTATCCTTGCCATTCGAAAGCGTTGCCGCGGTCATCGAACTCCGACTTGCCGCCGACCGGACATTATCGGATGTCAGGAACATAACGTTGCGCAGTACCGACGGCGGGATGTTGGCTTTCGAAACGGGGTCGCTGAATCTGCGGAACGGGGCGGTAACACCCGGAGAGCAGACGGCGGCCGAGATAAACTATGAAATCGAAGGACAAGCGACAATTTCACGCACACCGACGAGCTTTTTCCTGGCTGTGAATCCCGTAGAAGCGGGAAAAACGCTGGAAGTGCTGGTCGATTACGGAGAAAAGCATTTATCGCTGGGCTCGGTGGTTGTCCCCGAAAGCGGAATTCCTGGCGGAAAGTTGACCGTATTCTCACTGGGTTACGAATTCCCGCAGCGCATCGCGGAGGACTTGAGCGCCAACGGTACGGCGAATACTTATCTGGTAACCAAGCCTGGGACGACCTATAAATTCCGTGCAATGGTCAAAGGCAACGGCACGCCGCGCACCTATTCGTACTCGGTAAACGGCCGTCCGGTAACCAAATCCTATTCCGAGGCCGATCTGGCGATCAAGCCTGCGGTGGCAAAACTCGTGTGGTACAATTCGCCGAAAACGGCCGACGGTTGGGTACGCGAAAGTCCCGTGATTATCGAATCCGTAGAGTACGACGATTGGGAGGGCAACGTCTACTTCACCACTCCGGCCGAGTTCGTTCCCGGCAATGCCCTGATTGCGGTTTACGATGCCGGCGGCGAGGTCCTCTGGAGCTGGAATATCTGGGCTGTCGAAAATTACGATTGCAACGCCGAAGCGCGTCAGGTCGGCCGTTATATGATGATGGACCGTAATTTGGGCGCCATGGCGGGACGCGAGGCGATGAACTCCTCGGATAAACGCGCTGCGGCCTGGGCTTTGGGCAACTATTATCAGTGGGGGCGCAAGGACCCGTTCCCGGCAGCTGCGGAGTACGACGACACGGGATTCGGCAGCGAGATGTACTGGGGACTTCCAACTTATACGCCTATTGAAGAATTGCAGCAGGATTATTCCTCCGAGAGTTGGGGCGCCCGGAACATGATGTTCGGCAAGATCGGGGCAAATAACGCCTATGCCGTGGGTGACAAGGCTGTTGACGACGCCGTTGCCCTGTCTGTGAAATATCCCTACCGTTGGATGGCCAAAGAGGTCAGCGGCGTTCAGGCCGACAACTGGCACACCCCCTCCTATTCGTGGTTCAATAATACAGGTTCGGCTGAGAATCAGACCGGATGGTTCTGGTTGTGGGGAAGCGAATACGTCGGCGACAATCTGAAGAGCATTTACGACCCGTGTCCCGCGGGCTGGAAAGTGGCGCCGCCCGAAGCCCTCGATTTCGCCCTCGGCAGCGTTGCGGAACTCGATGAAAAACCGTTCGGGCGTTACTCTCGTGCATACGATCTCTATTTCCCCTATACCGGACAGCGGCAGTCAGCCTTCAACGGCAGCCATATCCGTTCGCTCACGAACAAGATGCTCGTGCTGACCAGTTCCAGTGCCAGCGGCAACTATTACCCGGTCCAGGGTAGTCTGGGCGGATATTCGTCCTACAACTCGTATACGGGAGCCGGCTACCAGCTGCGCTGCGTTCGCGAGCAGACGACGGCAATGCCCAAAGGGCGTCTGGAGGGTCCGCGAGCCGTACTGATCGGCAACTCCATTACGGAAGTATGGCAGGGACGTACCGACAACAAGACCTTCTTTTCCGACAACGACTACCTGCCCAAGGGCATCAGCGGTCAGACCTCGCTCCAGATCAGCGCGCGTTTTTACAACGACGTAATTGTCAACGATCCGGCGTGCGTGGTTATCGCCTGCGGGGTCAACGACCTGGCTGAAAACGACGGCCAGCCCTGCTCGATAGAACGAGTTTTCGCAGACATCCGGCTGATGGCCGAAACAGGCGCTGCAAGAGGTTTCAAGGTAGTCATTGGGTCGACGCCCCCGGCCAACCGGATCTGGTGGCAGAGCGAGGAGTGGAATGCCGCTCATGCCGATCTTGGACAGCGTGTTGTCGAGTTAAACAGGCTGCTGAAACAGTATGCCGAAGAGAGGGGCTTCGTTTATGCCGACTACCATTCTGCGCTCAAAGACGATCAGAACGGACTGAAACTCGAATACTCCTGGACACCGGACGACCGTGTGCATCCCAGTGCGGCAGGTTATGCCGTAATGGAGAAAATCCTTAAGAAAGCCGTCGACAAAGCACTCTTCGATCCAAATGCAACTGACGGCGACGGACAAATTGATGACCTCGACAAATGGGAAGGCTGGGAGTAACCTTAAAATATTTAGAACACGATGAAACGAAACTATATAATTCTGTTGGCCGCCTTGCTGACGGTCGCATGCGCCGGAAACGGCGACATCATGTCGCCGACACCGCAGGAGGGCGAGATCCTTTTCTCGGGATCAACTGTCGGTCCCAAAGTCCGGACCTCCTATGAGGATACGGAAACAGCGCTCCGGGTGAACTGGGTCAAAAACGATCTGATCGGCCTTTTCGCCGAGTCCGGCGGCAAGAACCTGGGAGCCAATTTCGCCTACAAGGCGGCTGTGTCGGGAGCGACGAGCGATTTTACAGCTGCTTCCCGGCTCAATGTGATCCGCTGGGCTGATGAAACGTCCGATCACGATTTCTATGCCTACTATCCCTATACGGACAGAGCCGCAGTCGATGTAACGGCCGGCCCGGTGTCGGTGCCCGCTGTGCAGACTCGTTCGGAAAGCGATCCGTTGGCGACTTTGGCAGCCCATGATTTTCTCTATGCCGTTACGTGCGGGATCAAAAAGGGTGACAACGCCGTCAACCTGCAATTCAAGCATCTTTTTTCAGCACTCGAAATCCGGCTGACGACCGACCTGCGGGCAAAACTCGAGGGCGTGATTTTCCGTTGCGTCTCGAACGAAAATGCCGCCGTATCGATGGAAAACGCCACGGTCGATCTGCGCACGGGTGAAGTGAACGTCTCCGAAGCTGTGGTTTCCAATGCCGTGCGACTCGACTGTTCAGGCAATACGTCCGACACCGAGGCACTGGTGCTGCATTTGGTCGTAACACCCGGACATGCCGGTGAAACATTCGAAGCCGTCGCTCTCGTCAATGGCAAAGAGTACATCTTCGCCACCGTGAAGGCTCCGTCCGACGGAGGTATTCCCGCAGGCAAAACGGTGGTTGTCGAAGGGGAAGCTACGCTCGACCCTGAGGATGCGCTTCCCGTCATCGATTTGAGCGCAGACGGTACAGCCAACACCTATTATGTCAATGCGGCCAATACGTTCTATCGCTTCCGTGCCGACGTGAAAGGTAACGGCAAGGCGCTGACTTGCGGCGACCTCTCCTACACGGAGGAGGATCTCAAAATCGAACCGAAAGCCGCCCTCGTACTGTGGTACAATTGTTTGCAGACGAGCTATCTGCCGTGGATACAGGCGTCTCCCGTGGTGCTCAACAGTGTGAAACTCAAGAAGGACGGCTATATCCATTTCGATACGCCCGAAACATTCGTCAACGGCAATGTGGTGATTGTGGCCATTGACAAAGAACTTAACTACGACCAGATCGAGGCCGACGCGGATAACCGCATCTTGAATGCAGAAGTTCTTTGGAGCTGGAATATCGTGTTCTCAGAGGGCTATGACCCCGATGCAGCGGAGAATTGCATCGTAAAGGGCGGCTATACCTTCATGGGCCGCAATTTGGGCGCCGTGATCGATTGGTCGCAGGCCGACATCAAGCCTAACCAGCAGCAGGAGTCCGTCAACCTGGCCTGGACCTCGGGCAACTGTTACCAGTGGGGCCGGAAAGATCCGTTCCCGGGTCTGCCGGATTATATGAGCGGCAATGCCTATTACATGACCGGATTGTGGTTCGCTCCGGCCTATACGCCAATTCCCGCGCTGGACAGAGGTACTTTTGAAGCATGGGGCCGAGAGGCGCATCACCAGATTATCGGCAATACGAAGGCGACGGTCGCCATCGACATCAACACCGCGCTCGGAACGGGTTATGTGTCGCAGGATGCATTCGACCTGGGCCGGGCCAACCCCCACCTCTGGCTTTACAAGAATGAAAATTACCTGACCGATAAGGCCGGATTGGCTGCCTGGGGTAATCCGTCGAAGGATGCGCACGGTGTAAAGACGATTTACGACCCGTGTCCCCGGGGCTGGAAGGTGATGAGCAAGCAGGCCTGGATGGCGCTGACCGACAATGAAAAGCCTAACGCTGTGGTCGACGTTTCGAAGACCGGACGCGGTATCTGGCTGGATGGCAAGTGGTTCTTCCCACTGACGGGAGGTGCGCAGCACTGGCACAATTCGGACGGCTCCTGCAACGGAAATACGTGGGGAGGTTCCTGTGCGACCTATTATGTCGATGGGCCGGATTATAACCCATGGGGGCACGTCGGAGCTTTCGTAACGGATGTCGGATTCCCGAGCGATGAGACCAAACGGAGTGTTACCTGCAAATCGCAGAACACCTATTCCGACCGAGGTGCGGCGATCCGCTGTATCCGGATTGACGAGTAGCAGACCTGCAACGAAAAAAGAAGCAGCATCGGAAGATGCTGCTTCTTTCGTATGGATGCCGACCGCCGTTTACAACAGAAATCCGACCGAAAAGAGAAACGTGTCGTTGAGCGGATTGAATTTATCGCCGCCCAAGCGCCATGCGGCGTCGCACCGCACGGGGCCTGCAATGAATCCGCAACCCAACGAAGCGTAATTGCCTGTTCCTTTGTTCTTATGACCGAAGTGGTATCCGCCGCGCACGACACCGTGCCGAAAAAAGGTATATTCGGCTCCTGCGGCCAAACCGGTGATCCCTCCCCGGAACTGGTGGCTCAAATCAAGAGCGATGCCGAGCACGTGGTTCGAGCGAAAAGGCAGGTGGAGCGAACCTCCGAGCGACCCACGTATCGGCAGGCCACAGCGCTCTC
>OGUP01001953.1_pt1 | contig 10855 bp, 11 predicted proteins | sample 1553661 | NCBI WGS metagenome assembly OGUP01 (sample SAMEA2580026, study PRJEB22360) | human gut metagenome | biome: human gut; feature: human-associated habitat; material: faeces | place: Denmark | collected 2008/2010
TCCATGGCAGTCGTGCGGGTCACGGCCATCGGACTTTACAAAAAGGGGTGGCGGCCGGAGAAGCACTGTATCCGCGCCGGTTTTTTCGTGTACTACACACACCTGAGCAATCTGCTGATACTACTCTATGAGCTGGCGCTGGGCGCCAGCGGGCATGACCCCCACTGCGGCGCGATCCGGTGGCTCAGTTCCCCGGGCGTGGCGCTGAGTATGACGCTGTGCATCTATGTGACGCACCTGATCTACGCCTTTGTGCTGCTGCCGACCGCCCACCGGCGGGACGATGAGAGCTGGCTGAAGGGGCGCTTTTCCTTCGGGAATGTCTGCGTACACTTTATTACGCCGGGGCTGACGGTGCTGCAATGGCTGGGGTGGGGGGGGGAAGGGGGGGGGGGGGAGCCGATAGCGGCGGCGCTCAGAGTTGCGGGTGTCATGACACACAGATATACCAAGAAGAGACATGAGCCGCGAGGTGTATTCTGTGCCATAGGAAGATGCACGGACTGTGTCATGATCGTAAATGGCAAGCCAAATATAAGAACGTGCATCACTCCTCTGGAAGAGGGAATGGATGTGAGGACGCAGTACGGTGCGTCGGCAGAGAAGGATTTTTAGGAGGTGACTGCTATGATAGAGAGATACGATCTGATAGTGATAGGCGCAGGTCCGGCAGGACTTTCCGCAGCGATAGAGGCTGCGAAGAACGGAATGAAGCCGATAGTATTTGACGAGAATGCAAAGCCTGGCGGTCAGCTTTTCAAACAGATACATAAGTTCTTCGGATCAAAGGAACACAAGGCGAAGATAAGAGGATTCAACATAGGTTACGAACTTCTTGAGGAGGCAAATAAACTGGGTGTGGATGTAAGGCTTAATGCAACAGTTGTGGGTCTCTATGACGAGAAAGAAGTGACGGTCAGGATCGGTGATGGGATAAAGCATTTCAAGGGCGACAGTGTGCTTGTGGCGACAGGAGCCAGTGAGAACATGGTTACCTTCAAAGGCTGGACACTTCCGGGAGTCATCGGCGCGGGTGCCGCCCAGACTATGATGAATCTTCATCACATAAAGCCGGGTAACAGGATATTGATGCTCGGTTCAGGAAATGTAGGACTTGTCGTCAGCTATCAGCTCATGCAGGCAGGGTGTGAGGTCGTGGCTTTAGTTGATGCGGCACCGAGGATTGGAGGATACGGAGTACACGCTGCAAAGATATCGAGGTGTGGAGTTCCATTTTACTTGTCACATACGATCGTTGAGGCGAGTGGAACGGACAGGGTAACAGGAGTGACGATCGCACAGGTAGACAGCCATTTTAATTTCATAGAGGGAACCGAAAAGACATTTGACGTTGATACGATATGCGTTGCCGTTGGACTTTCACCTATGTCACAGCTTTTAAAGCAGGCGGGCGTAAAGATGAAGGATACTCCGGGCGGATACGTTCCTGAGTGTGACGAATGGGGCAGAACCTCAGTGCCGGGAATATTTGCAGCCGGGGATGTGTCCGGGATCGAGGAGGCAAGCTCAGCCATGATCGAGGGCAGAATAGCGGGATCTGTCATATCGCAGGATCTCGGATTTATAGAAAAATCAGAGATGGAAGCGCGTGCATCGGAGCTTGAGGATGCACTTGGAAGCCTCCGTGAGGGAATGTTTGCACCGAAGAACAGGGGCAAGCTGATCGAGAAGACTGAGGAAGGCATAGATGTATCGATGAATCTGCTGGAGCACGGCTTTGTGGCAGATGACGAGATAGAGAGATATCCGGGAGTGACTCACAGGAAGGGAATACATCCGGTTATAGAGTGCACCCAGAACATCCCGTGCAATCCGTGCCAGGATGCGTGTCCGAAGGGGTGCATAAGCATAGGGGCAAATATAACCTCTCTTCCGACAGTGACGGAAAATCCATGTATAGGCTGTGGCATGTGCGTTGCAAGCTGTTCAGGACAGGCCATATTCCTAGTGGACGAGGACACCGGGGATGGCTATGGAACGGTGACACTTCCATATGAGTTTCTTCCGATACCAGAGAAAGGAACAAAGGGCGTGGCACTTGGCCGTGATGGCCATGAGGTGTGCGAGGCGGAGGTAGTAAGTGTCAGAAGTGCAAAAGCATTTGACCATACCAATCTGCTGACCATGAAGGTGCCGAAGAACATGGTGATGAAGGCAAGATTTTTCAAGGAGGTGCGGTTATGATAGATATCAGAGAAAAACTTGATGCCATAGGACCTTATGTTCCGGCACCGGATGACGACATGCTGGTGTGCAGGTGTGAGGAGGTCACAAAGGGCGAGATAAGGCAGGCAGTTCATGCGGGAATGCTGACGATAGAAGAGATAAGAAGATTCCTCCGGTGTGGGATGGGATTGTGTCAGGGACAGACTTGTGGCAAGCTGGTGAAGGGCATTGTGGCAAGGGAACTTCACGTGTCACCTCTTGACATAGAGCCTGCCACGTCAAGGGCACCTATGAGACCTACAGAGATGCGGATACTTGCGAGAGATGGAGGTGAGGCTCATGAGTAAACATACAGCAGAGGTTATAATCATCGGCGGCGGTGTAAATGGATGTGCTGCGGCATACTATCTGGCAAAAGCAGGAATGAAGGATGTAATAGTGCTAGAGGGTAGTCCGAGCATAGGACATGGAGGCTCCTCACGAAACGGAGGCGGAGTCAGACAGTCGGGAAGAGATGTCAGGGAGCTGCCATATGCAATGTATGCGGTGCAGAATATGTGGCCGACACTTTCCGAGGAGCTTGGAGTTGACGTGGAATACTATCAGAAGGGCAACCTTAGACTTGGCAAGACTGATGCCCATATGGAAAAGCTCAGAAACCTTGCGGCAAATGCTAACTCTCTCGGACTTGACATGAAGATCATAGATGGCAAAGAGGTGAAGGAGATCTGCCCATACCTCTCTGACGAGATAATCGGCGCAAGCTGGTGTCCTACAGATGGACATGCAAATCCTATGCTGACGACTCTGGCGTACTACAAGAGGGCAACGGAGCTCGGGGTAAATTTCTTCACAGATGCAAAGGTGGCTGCACTTGAGAAGGTGAAAGGAAAACTCAGAAAGGTCATACTGGAATCAGGTGAGGAGTTCGAGGCGGACAAGGTCATACTGGCTGCCGGATATGAGAGCAGATTCATCGCAAGGACAGTTGGAATAGATGTGCCGATGACAAAGTATTTTGAGGAGGCGCTGGTTACGGAGGTGCAGCCGCACATGTTCGACATCATGCTTGGTGTTGCATCCGCTGACTTTTACGGACATCAGTCACAGCACGGATCATTTGTATTTGGCTCAGATTCGGGACTTGAGGAGACAACGGACATGGGACTTGATGAGCTCAGGACCTCACCGCTCACCGTATCTGCCGGTTGCAGGGCGATCATGGGATATATACCGATGCTGGCGGATGCCAAGATCGTAAGGACCTGGGGCGGATGGCTTGATCTCTGTTATGATGGTGTTCCAGTCATAAGCGAGGTCGACGAGGTTCCGGGACTTATACTGGCATGTGGATTTACCGGACATGGATTTGGAACGGCACCGGCTGTTGGACTTATGCTCTCACAGATGGTGCTCGGCGAGAAGACGGTGGTGGATATATCGTCCTTACGATATGATAGATTCAAGGCTGTCAGGTAGACAGCATATGGATCAGAGGCGTATATTATTGATGAAGCAATTCTGTTGAGCAATATAATAGGTACTCCACAGAGCAAAAGTATCAATAATAACAATAAGCTAAAGGAGAGATATAACATGGAGAATTTTTTTTATAATATTCCGACAAAGGTATCATTTGGCAAGGGCGCCATTGATGATCTGTCAGGGTACATCAGCGAATACGGAGACAGTGTTCTGCTGGTGTACGGAGGCGGAAGTATAAAGAGAACAGGGCTGTACGACAGGATAATCAAGTTACTTGACTGTAGTCACATTTCCCATATTGAGCTTTCGGGTGTAGAACCCAACCCGAGACTCACAACGGTGAAGAAGGGTGTGCAGATGTGTCTGGAGCATGATGTGAAGGTGATACTTCCTGTGGGAGGCGGCAGTACAATAGACTGTTCCAAAGCTATAGCAGCCGGAGCGTGCTATGACGGTGATCCATGGGATCTGGTCGGACACCCAGAGAAGATAGAGAATGCTATGCCGATCATAGCTGTCGCGACTATGGCTGCGACGGGTTCTGAGATGGATCCATTTGCAGTTATCACAAATGAGGAGACAAAGCAGAAGAAGGATATCGCATCCGATCTGCTCTATCCTGCTTATGCGATACTTGACCCTGAGTATACATTTTCCGTTCCTGCATACCAGACGGCAGCAGGTGTGGCGGATATCATGAACCATATATTTGAGGTTTATTTTGCAGATAATGGAGACACATACATGCAGGACCGCATGATGGAGGCTCTTCTTAAAACCCTTATAAAGTACGGTCCGGTGGCAGTCTCAGAGCCGGACAACTATGACGCCAGAGCAAATATCCTCTGGGCATCTGAGTGGGCGATAAACGGATTCATAGCGTGTGGCAAGGATGGCCCATGGCCGGCGCACTCCATAGAGCATCAGCTGAGTGCTTACTATGATATAACACATGGACACGGACTTGCGATCATCACGCCGGTTCTGATGGATTACATTCTTAACGAGAAGAGCCTTCCGGTTCTGGTAAATTACGGCGTGAATGTATGGGATATAGAAAAGACAAAGGCCCCTTATGATATAGCCCGAGAAGCAATATCAAAGACACAGAAGTTATATGAGGATATGGGTCTGACCTCGGATCTCGGCGAGCTGGGCGTGCCTTATGAGAAGGACTTTGACGAGATGGCTGAGAAGGCGGCGGCAGAGGGACTTGAGCATTGCAGGGTGCCTCTGACGAAGGAGGATGTCGTGGAGATTTATAGAAGATGTTTTAGAAACGTAAAATAGAACACATTTGCAAATATGCAATTGATGAATTGTATAGTGAATTACAGCAGGAGGTGGCAGTATGGACAGCAAGGTTGATTTCTTATTTCTGAATGAAGAGGACATGATAAAGGCGGGCGTACTCGATGCGGACAGAGCTGTGGACACCATAGGCGAAGTAATAACACTCCTAAGCGAGGGTGACTACCTCATGGGCGGCAGAGCGCATAACGACCACGGCGTACAGCTCATATTTCCGGAGAAGTCGGACATTCCGAACTTCCCGCTTGCGGACTCGGCGGACAGGAGATTCATGGCGATGCCGGCATATCTCGGAGGAAGATTTCATATGTGCGGTGAGAAGTGGTATGGCTCAAATGGCAGAAATTCGCACAAGGGACTGCCGAGATCCATACTCATGGCGACACTGAATGACGTGGAGACAGGACAGCCGCTTGCGTACATGTCAGCCAATCTCCTGAGTGCCATGAGAACCGGAGCGATGCCCGGGCTTACTGCCATGTATCTTGCAAGAAAGGATAGCAAGGTAGTGACTATCCTTGGCGCAGGAGTCATAGGAAGGACAAGCCTCATGGCTATCATGGCAAAGTTCCCGGACCTGGAGGTGCTGAAGATCAAGGGCAGCTCAAAGACTTCGCACACAGCCCATGAATTGGCGGATTACGCCAGGGAGAACTATAAGAGTCTCAAGGAGATAATCATCTGCGATACTCTGGAGGAGGCCGTGAGGGATGCAGATATCATAGCGGAGGCGGTATCTGTTGAACCGAGAAAATGGCCTGTCATAGATCCGGCATGGGTGAAGCCTGGATGCACGATCATATCATCTGGAACCATGGATATGGATCTGGAGTTTGTCAGGGACCACGTGACGAAGGTTGTAGACAATATACAGATGTATGAGGAATATGTAAATGTGTATCAGGAGTGGGACGAGGATGGCAACAGGATATCACTTGGAACACCAGGCATACACTTTGTAAATATGGTGACGGATGGCTGGATAGAGAAGAGTGAGATCAGACATCTGGGAAACATAATGCGTGGCCTCGAGCCGGGACGAACGAGTGATGACGAGATCTTTCTCGTGAGCCTTGGCGGCATGCCGATCCTTGATGTAGGCTGGGGCTATGAGTGCTACCAGAGAGCTCTGAGTGAAGGCATCGGAACAAAGCTTAAGCTGTGGGACATGCCATATATGAGATAAAGAAGAAAACATCAGCCAGGATATTTACTATCCTGGCTGATGCTGTGTTAACTGTTCTGATGTTTAGCAAGTTCTGCCTTGAGACGTTCAATCTCAGCATCCTTGTCGGCGATTTCAGCGTTCTTGTTGGCGATTTCAGCAAGCTTATCAGCCATTTTTTCATCCATGTCCTTGATGGTATTTTCCATAGCTTCCATCTTAAGAATCAGTGCATCGGATTCGAGTTCTAAAGACTGATCAATCATATTCCAGACCTCCTCTGTCTCAGTATAAGCATCATACAGATAGGTATATAACTTTTTCGTCAGCGATATCAACTGATGTGCATCAGAAGGCGTGATATTACCTAACTGCTGATTGATTTCTATACTTTGAAGTATATCAGTCTCAACTAGATTTTTCAACGAATTGATAGTGGTTTTATCTGGGCCGTTTTTTCTGTTCATAAGTTTTCTCAACTTGAGGAGATGAAAAGGAATAAGGATTATCATCTTGCGGTCGTTGAGTTCCTGGGCACTCAACTGAGCCAGCTTTACGGTTGGTACAGAGTAAATATATGGGGAGTTGTTCTGAAAATCAAGTTTAAGCTGTAGTTCATCAGGAACAGACGATGATACATCACCAAGATAAATGATTCGTGGTTCGGGAAAGTGTAAGGTGTAAACAGGTTTGTTGTCAAATTCTGTCGTATGTATTTCCTTATTTACATCAGCATAGCCGTAGCCATAGGAGAATACCCTGAAAACTATTTCGTTATCTTCTGTGATCTGTGCTTCCATGTGGTAGGCATATTTGTCATTGAGAATGAGTATTGAATCCGCAAGTGTGGTTTTTAGAGTTCCATCAGCCTGGTGTTCAGTCCAGTGATAGGTTATGGTGGTAGTGGACGGATTGTGATCCGTGCCAAAAAGACCGTTTATCATGTTGGTTACAGCTTTGGATGATAAAGTCAGCATTTTCTTAAATGCATGGTCGAATATCTGGTCAGCAGATTCCTTAGTGGTGTAGGTATCACCACGGTAATTTCCCTGTTTTGTATTTTTCAAATAGAGTCCTCCGATAAAATTTGTATTCCAGCTGGTAGGCATACATTAAATCAATCTTCAGATAAAGTCAATAAAATGACAAACATTCCTCAATAAAGCGAATTTTGGGGCTTTTTTAGGGGTCATTCTCCAAATTGTATAGTAATTTACAGATTTAAACATCGATTTTTGATGGCATCGAAACAAAAAGCTTTCGACTGTAATATGACCAGCCGAAAGCTTTTTAATGAAAAATGTTAGTGTAAGTTAATCAGATTGTTTTATTCTGAAAGTTACTCTCTGTACCTTGCCGTCCTTGGACCAGATGATGAGCTTGTGTGTTCCCTTCTTAAGAACAGCCTTGCCCGGTTTTACAGCCTTACCGTCCAGCTTCATTTTCGCAAGACTCTTAGGATTAGATACTGTAAGTTTCTTGCCAGGTTTGTAAGTCTTGCCATTTACGACGGACTTGCTTCTGGCGGTTTTGTTCACCTTGGTTGTGGAAGCGAAAAGCCTTGTTGCCTTGTCTGCATCTTTGATGACCCATGATACGGTTTTACCGTCTTTGGATACTGTGCCGTTTGTGAAGTTGACCTTGGACTTGAAGGTTATCTTCATATTTAAGTAGAAGGATGATAAATCCATAGCTTCGTCAGATAATCCGGATGTTGATACAGTTAAGGCAGAAGGGTTAAAAGTGGCAAAGAAATAATTTTTGCTTATGCATACGTTTGAAAATCCAGAGGTACTATTAAGATTGTCTTCGATATCTTTAAAACTTGAGTTTTTTATAGTTGAGATAAACATATGATAAATAGTACCATTTATTCTCTTTTTGGAGTATTTAAGTCCAGATTTTTTTGCATCTTTTATTATAGCTTGTTTTGTTGTGTTAGATAAGCTTGCCATAGATTCAATCATTTCATCATCAAACCCAATAGAAACAGTACAGCTCGCCTTTGTAGCAGATGAGATCTTCACGCTTGTGGTTGTGGCTACTCCACATCCCGTCAGGGCAAATCCGAATACGAAGATGCACATGGTGAGCAGCAGATGTTTTAAATGCTTGTTCATAATAATTGTAACCTCCCTTTTCAAAAACATTATATAACTCCCTACATTTCAAATATATTGTGGCAGACAGAAAAATGTCAATAGCAGAAAAGGAAAAATCAACCAATATTCCATACTTTTATAACAGAAAAATCATAAAGCTAAATTTATGATTATAGTAGAACATCTTACAAAATGCTATGGAGATTTCATAGCGGTGAGAGACCTGTCATGGCAAAGAGGACAGAGATGCATCAGCAGCGAAGCCCAAGATGAGACATTTGCACTTAATAAAATAAAGTGATGGACCGGTACGGTTGCCAAAATAAACCGTATACTCTGAATAAAATAAACAATTAAAGAATTGGCAAAAAACATTGACCTTGGTATTATACCAGACTCTACAATGAGTGAAAATTAAAAGCAAGAACACATGGAAGAGAGCAAAGGAGCTCATAGGAATATGACTCCGCTGCTCTCTTTTTTATTTGTAAGGAGGAATGGATATGAAGAAGATAGAACTCATCATCAGACCAGAGAAGCTTGAGCCACTCAAGAAGATACTCAGCAAGAATGAATACAGTGGACTCACCGTCATGTCGGCCATGGGCTGCGGACACCAGAAGGGCTACAGCGAAGAATTCAAGAAGCTTGGGATGGAGATCAATCTCCTGCCAAAGCTCTACGTCATGACCGTGATACTTGACGAGGATCTGGATGACATACTCACAGAGATATGTGAGAAACTCTCCACCGGTCAGGTTGGAGATGGAAAGATATTTATAACAAATGTTGACGATGTCATGAGGATAAGGACAGGAGAACACGGAGAATCAATACTTTGATTACTACTTTAGAAAAGAGTGAGGTGAGTTGCTGATGGAAGAGAGAAAAGCAATAGTACAGCTTAAAAACATAACAAAGTCATTTGGCGACAATCAGGTGCTGAAGCCCATCAGCCTTGACATATACGAGGGAGAGTTCCTGACATTGCTTGGTTCATCAGGCTGTGGCAAGACGACCACACTTCGTATCATTGCAGGTTTTGAGACACCCACGGAGGGAAATGTATACATAGAAGATAAGGATGTCACAGAGCTGGCACCGTACAACAGGGATGTTAACACGGTGTTTCAGAGTTACGCTCTTTTCCCTCACATGACAGTCTTTGACAACATAGCATTTGGCCTTGTTGAGAAGAAGATGGATAAGAAGGAGATAAAGAAAAAGGTTCTGGAAATGCTGGATCTGGTACAGCTCCATGGATTTGAGAAGAGAAAGCCATCGCAGATGTCAGGTGGACAGAAACAGAGAGTTGCAATTGCCAGGGCACTGGTAAACTCACCGAAGGTACTGCTTCTTGATGAGCCACTCGGAGCACTTGATCTGAAACTCAGAAAGCAGATGCAGGTGGAGCTCAAGAGGCTGCAGAAGAAGCTGGGAATCACATTTGTGTATGTAACCCATGATCAGGAAGAGGCGCTTACCATGAGCGACAGGATAGCTGTCATGCATCAGGGACACTTCGAGCAGATCGGTACGGCAAAAGAGATATACGAGAACCCACAGACCAAATTTGTTGCAAGCTTCATAGGAGAGTCCAATATATTCGAGGCAAATGTGGACACCATAGAAGGCACTGATCTTGGGCTTACGATGGAGAATGGAAAGGTCAGAGCGAAGGGCGAGGGATTTGTTAAGGAAGAGATCGTGTACATATCGGTACGTCCCGAAAATACGCATCTGTCAGACAAGCCGGTGGATGGATTTACACTGAAAGGAATCGTCAAGGATCAGATCTATGTTGGTTCGGTCCTTAAGACTATAGTGGAACTGCCAAATGGCAAGGAAGTCAAGGTCAACAATCATCCTGATGCCACGGTATATCCTGATGGCACGGCAGTGTCAGTGTACTGGGAGCCGGACAAGGCGGTTGTCATACACACCAAGGAGGATAAGATGTACGACGCCATAGAGGATGCAGTTCTTAAATAAGAAATATCTGCGTGTAATGATAACCGGATTTAGTTTCGGCTATGCAAGGAGGCTTTGCTATGAAAGAAAAAAAGAAAAAGGAGAAAAAGAACACTCTGCCGATATTATGTATGGTTGGTCCAACATCCCTGTGGCTGTTGTTTTTCCTTCTCATCCCACTTATATATGTTGTGGTCATAAGTTTTATGACGAAGGGTGCATATGGCGGAGTTGTCGGCAAGTTCTCAATTGACAGTTATAAGAAGATATTTGATCCGCTGTATCTGACGGTCATGTGGAAGTCGGTTGTCATGGCATTTGAGACAAGCGTGATATGCCTCATCATATCTTATCCATTTGCTTATATGCTGTGCAAGGTGCCGGACAAGATACGCGGAATGCTCACACTTCTCATCATGCTGCCATTCTGGGTAAATGGTCTCATCAGACTGAATGGATGGTCAAATATACTGAGAGACAGCGGCTTTGTAAATACATTGTTGATGAAGATAGGAATCATAGACCAGCCGATACAGATGATGTACTCGGAGGGGGCAGTCCTCTTCGGAATGGTGTATACCCGTCTCCCTTAATTAAAGATATTGTTGGGTAAAAAAGAAAGGTCAGTCGATTT
>OGUP01001964.1_pt1 | contig 10819 bp, 9 predicted proteins | sample 1553661 | NCBI WGS metagenome assembly OGUP01 (sample SAMEA2580026, study PRJEB22360) | human gut metagenome | biome: human gut; feature: human-associated habitat; material: faeces | place: Denmark | collected 2008/2010
TAAAAGCAAGGTCTCTTTCACACAGATCAACAATACGGTCAACAGAACGTATTCCCCGGTAACTACAGCATACAAACATCGCCGTCCAGAACGGTGAAAATTTCAGATATACCAACGGCAGATAAACAAAGATCACGCAGAAGAATGTAAAAATCAACCCAAGGCATCCCTTAATTCCCTGTTTCCCACCAATCAGGCAGAGAGCCAGCAGATAGATAATCGCAAAGATATAAATAATGCCTTCTCTGTCCTGTCCGGACCACCAGCTCTGTTTTTTCCATCTGATTCAATTTAATGACAAAAACAGCGAACATACAGACAAGTAAAAGATAAACAAGATACCGGACTGTCTTCTTTTTCGTAAGCAGCCCGGTAAATTTTGTGCTTTTCATAGAGTTGATTTCTCAGACCCTGTTTTTAATTCTCAGATGTTTCAGCTGCTGCATCTGCATAGCACCCAAATTTCCAAAAAACAATACAGTTTTCTTATGTTTGACAGACATTTACTCTTTCCTTAACAAATACAATTGTTTGTTAAAATTACAGACACAAAGAGTCAAAAAAGAGACACCGGAAATTTTCCGGCATCCCTTCATAATTTTTCATCTTATTTTTTCTTCAGCCAGTAGAATCCGTATGCCGGGATATTTACTCCTGCAGCTTCCATCTCCTGTCCGGTGATGAGGTCTTTGTACAGGCCATCTCTTTCGTTGATCCATGCAGTCTTGTCATATTCGCTGAAATTGAACAGGCCATAGATCTTGTCTCCATCGTAGTAACGGCCGATGCAGAGAATGCTGTTATCCCAGGTTTCTACTGTCCAGGTATCAGCATTGGTCATAAATGCTTTCTCTTTCTTGCGGATCTTTTCCAGTTTATCCAGCTGTCCGAAGAGCTGTCCCTCTACTGTTTTCGGATCATCTGCTCTGGCAGCCAGATCCCAGTGCATTGCGCCTCTGTGGATATAGCGGGAATCCTGCACTTTATCCGGGTCATTTTTATAAGAGTAATCATTGACCTGTCCGATCTCATCTCCGCTGTAAAGAACCGGGATTCCGGACTGCATGAACATATATGCATGAAGCATTACATCCATCTGGATTGCGCTCTTCATGGCAGCTTTGTCCTTCTCAAATCCGGCTTTCTCGATTCCGCACATAGAAGCTGTAGTTCCGCAGAATCTGGCATCTCCTGTTACAGGATCCTCATTATAAAGGACTCCGCGGCTGTTGCTTTCCCCTGTATAACCCTGAAAATAATCGTTCAGATATTTCTTATGGGAACGCTCCTCAATACCCTCCTGTTTCAGAGTGGCATAATCCAGACCCCAGCCAATATCATCATGGCAGCGCAGATAATTCAGGAATACATAATCCTTCGGTAAACCATTGACAATATCCAGCTGTTTCTTCAGCAGACTTACATCCCTGGTGGCAACTGTATGCCAGGTTGTTGCCATAGTCGTTACGTTATAAAGCATATGGCATTCCGGTTTCTCTACTGTTCCGAAATAAGGAACTACCTTCTCCGGCTCCATAACAACCTCGCCCAGAAGAAGAATACCCGGGCAAACGATCTCACTGATCAGACGCATCATACGTACAATGGTATGTACCTGTGGCAGGTTTCTGCAGGAAGTATTCAGTTCCTTCCAGATATACGGCACTGCATCGATTCGGATAATGTCAATTCCTTTATTGGCAAGGAACAGGAAATTATACATCATCTCATTGAACACACGTGGATTTCTGTAGTTTAAATCCCACTGATACGGATAGAATGTAGTCATTACATAATGTCCGATCTCAGGCAGCCATGTGAAATTTCCAGGAGCTGTGGTCGGGAATACCTGAGGTACTGTTTTCTCATACAGAGACGGAATATATGAATTATCATAGAAGAAATAACGGCTCATATATTCACCATCTCCCTGGCGGGCTTTTTTCGCCCACTCATGATCCTCGGAAGTATGATTCATAACGAAATCCATGCACACGCTAATGCCTTTCTCATGGCAGGCACCTGTAAGCTCTTCCAGTTCATCCATAGTTCCCAGATTTTCCTGAACTTTCCTGAAATCTGCTACTGCATATCCGCCGTCAGAACGACCTTTCGGAGTATCCAGAAACGGCATGAGATGAATATAATTAACATTGTTCTTTTCCAGATAGTCAATCTTGCTTTCCACACCTTTCATATTTCCGGCAAAATTATCGATATAGAACATCATGCCCAGCATGTCGTTTTTCTTATACCAGTCAGGATCTGCTTCACGCTTGCTGTCCAGCTTTTTCAGGACATCTGTACGTTCTTCATAGAAGCGGTGCATCTGGTCACATAATTCTGCGAACATGGAGCTGTTTCCATAAAGTTCCATGTACAGCCAGCGCAGCTCGTCCAGTTTCTTCTCGAATCGTGTGTTATAAACTTTTTCTGCTTTTGCAGCCTTAACAACAGCTTTCTTCGTCTGTTCAACCTTTACTGTCTCTGCTTTTTCAACTGTCTTAACAGCGCTTTCCGTCTTCGCTGTTCTTTTCTTTCTTTCCCTCTGATTCACTTTCTTTTCTCCTCGTATCCATCTATTATCGAATCCGATAGATTCTTGCTTCATAAGGACGCAGTACATCTGTCTGCATATTTTCTTCTGTATAATTTCCGATCAGAAGCTCCAGATCCTCTGCTTTCTCAGAAACAGCATAATCAACTGTGTTTCCATAGAAGTTGCAGACTACCAGAAGCTTATCTTCGCCGTTATCTCTCAGATATGCGAAGATCTGGTTGTGATCCATATCCAGCATGGTGAACTTGCCATCTGTCAGAACCGGAAGCTCTTTTCTCAGCTGGATCAGTTTGCGGTAATAATTAAATATAGAATCCTCACAGTCTACCTGCTCTGCAGCATTAATCTCTGTATAATTGGGATTTACCTTCATCCACGGTTTTCCGGTTGTAAATCCAGCCTGCTCTGTAGTATCCCACTGCATCGGTGTGCGGGCATTGTCACGGGTTTTCGCATAGATAGATTCCATCAGCTCTTCATGGGTATATCCCTGTGCCCTGCGCTCCTTATACATGCCGAAAAGTTCAATATCACGATATTCCTCAAGCTCATATTTCACATTGGTCATACCCAGTTCTTCCCCCTGGTAAATGTACGGAGTTCCCTGCATTCCGTGAAGAAGTGTTGCCAGCATTTTCGCAGATTCCTCTCTGTACTGACCCTCATCTCCCCATCGTGAAACGATTCTCGGAAGATCATGATTATCCCAAAACAGGCTGTTCCATCCACATCCATAGAGCTCTGTCTGCCACTTATTCCACACTTCCTTGAACTTATGGAATGGAAGAGGAGCCAGATCCCATTTCTCCTTGCCCTCCTGCTGATCCAGACAGATATGTTCGAACTGGAACACCATGGAAAGTTCACTGCCGTCCGGATTGCTGTAAAGTTTGGCGATCTCCGGAGTAGCACTCCAGGTTTCACCTACAGAAATCAGATTATCTCTCACAAATGTATGTGCCGTCATTTCTTTTATGTATTCATGAAGCTTCGGACCATTGGATGTGATCTTCTCATCCGGCACTTTTCCCACCAGATCGATAACATCCAGACGGAAACCGCCTACCCCTTTATCGATCCAGAAATTAATGATATCCCACAGCTCCTGTCTCAGCTTCGGATTCTCCCAGTTCAGATCCGGCTGTTTCACAGAAAACTGATGGAAATAATATTGTTCTACTTCCGGTACCCACTCCCATGCAGAACCGCCGAAAGCAGCTTTCATATCATTGGGAAGTACTCCCTCTTTTCCATCACGCCATACATAGTAATCATGATAAGGATTTTCCCTGCTCTTTTTCGCTTCTATAAACCATTTATGTTCATCGGAAGAATGATTCAGTACTAAATCCATTACAATATAAATGCCATGTTCCCTGGCTTTCCCGATAAGTTCTTCCATATCTGCCATGGTTCCGAACATGGGATCCACATCACAGTAATCAGAAATATCATACCCATTATCATCCTGAGGAGAACGGTACACCGGACAGAGCCAGATACAGTCTATCCCCAGTTTCTCCAGATAAGGCAGCCTCTTAATAATTCCCTGGAAATCTCCAAATCCATCTCCATTGGTGTCCTGAAAACTTCTTGGATATATCTGATAAATTACGGCACTTTTCCACCAGTCTTTTTTTAACATATCAACTCTCCTGTGACATCTGCTGTATCGGTTATTGTCAGTTTTATTTCTTCAGTTCATATCTGGTAACATCCATCTCTACTTTTCCATCTGCAAAGAAAGAAATGCCATCTGCTTCAATATCTGTATAGATCGTAGCTGTCAGTACATGCTCTCCGTCATTGACAAAAATCTCTGCGCTGTAACGGTCCAGGATCAGGCGGAGTTTGATTTCTCCGTTCCGGCTGTTCACCTTGCTTCTTCTCTGATGAATGATCGCTCTTCTGGAACCGGAGAATTTACGGTCGATCTTCAGCACAGATTCATAGGGACGGAAACTTACTGCCGTATGATACTGCTCATTCTGGGCAAAACGTACTGCAAATTTCTTATAAATATCCTCTGTATCTCCCGGACGAAGTGTAAGTTCCAAATCTACACATCTTCCGGATACACCATCCAGTTTCAGATCATTTTCAAATGTTACATTTTTATATTCTACTTTATCTGTACGAAGGTTCTCGATCTCTCTGACCGGCTTCTGGATCAGACGGCCATCTTTAATCGAAAGTTCTCGCGGAATACTCATCTGTCCGAACCATTTTCCCTTCGGAATCCGGTTATTGCTGCAGGTATCCCAGTTCTGCATCCAGCCGATCATGATCCTTCTTCCGTCCGGCGCTTCTACAGTCTGCATTGCATAGAAATCAATTCCGTAATCTACAGCCTGATCACTCTCCGGAATGAAAGTTTTCGTAGTCTCATCGAATTTACCGATCAGACAAAGTGTTCCATCTCCGTTATGATATTCAAAGTCTTTCGGAAGCATATCCTGCGGGCTTACCAGCACAACATCCTTTCCATCCAGAGTAAAGAAGTCCGGGCACTCCCACATCTTTCCGAATCTTCCATCATTGGAAAGCATGATGGATTCAAACTTCCAGTCATATCCATCCTCACTTCTGTACAGCAGAATACGTCCGCCTGTTCCATCTGCTCTGTCATTTACAGTTACACAGCGGTAAGATCCATCCTCACATTTCCACATCTTCGGATCACGGAAATCAAATGGGCTGCTGTTCTCCGGCATATCTTCTACTGTAAGGATCGGATTTCTCGGATCTTTTTCATAATCCGTTCCATCACCCGTAGCAAGACACTGAGTCTGGATGTCACGGACACCGCCGCCCGGCTGAACTTCTTTGCGCACACCTGTGTACATAAAGAGCTGTTTACCGTCCGGAAGCTCTATAGCACTTCCGGAGAAACATCCCACATAATCGTACGGCATGTCCGGTGCAATAGCTGAAGGCAGGTACTCCCAATGAAGGAGATCATCGCTTACCACATGTCCCCAGTGCATAGGTCCCCACTGACTGTCATATGGATAATACTGATAATACAGATGGAATTTATCTTTATAATAGGAAAAACCATTGGGATCATTCATCCAGCCCACTCTTGGAGATAAATGAAATTCCGGTCTCTCCTGGTCTGTAATGTTCTGTGCCATTGCCTCTTCATATCTTCTGGCATCGCGTAATGTCTGACTTGTCATAATCTATCTCCTTAATATCAGGCGAAAATTCCTCTTTTCGCCATTTCCTCAATATAGTAGTTAAGGGGTCCAAAAACATAAATTGCCTTTGGGCCCCATGTAACTTTATTTATTAGCCTTTTACAGCTCCGGAAGTAACACCTTCCACAATATATCTCTGCAGGAACAGATATAATACCAGGATTGGAAGCATAGCCAGAAGGAGGGCGGCCATTACCAGTCCCAGGTCTGTAGAATATGTACCATAGAATGCCTGTGTGGCGATCGGAAGTGTATACAGCTCTTTACGTGCAAGCACAAGACTTGGAAGAAGGTAGTCATTCCAGAATGCCATGGCATCAATAATTGCTACAGTTGCGATGGTTGGTTTCAGAAGCGGAAATACGATTTTCCAGTATGTCTGCCATCTGTTGCATCCATCAATATATGCGGCTTCTTCCAGTTCCAGCGGAATACTTGTATGAATAGCTCCGTGGAACATGAAAGTTGCCATAGAAAGAGAGAAACCAACATGCATAAAGATCAGTGTCACACGACTGTTCAGAATACCGAAGATACCACCGTAAAGAGATACAAGCGGAATCATCAGAACCTGGAAAGGAATAACCATGGAAGCGATCATTGCAGAAAACAGAAGTCCACATGCTTTCCATTTGTTACGCACAATTACAAATGCAGTCATTGCTGCAAGCACGATCGTCAAAATTGTGGAGGTAGTTGTGATGATCAGTGAGTTCGTAAAGGAAGTCGCGAAGTTCATTTTCTTCATTGCATCTGTGAAGTTGGTAAGGATAAATCCATGAGATCCAACCAGTGCCAGCGGATCTGCTGTAATGTCACCTTTGGTCTTAAAGGCATTGATAATAACCATGATAAACGGGAAGATAAACGCCAGGAATAAGATGACCAGCACTGCTATTGTAATAAAATGGCTTATTTTCTTTTTCTGAGCTGCTTTTTTATTTTCATCCATTATGCTGCCACCTCTCCTTTCTTACCAATATAAACCTGAGTAACACCTACGATCGCGCAGACAATGAACAGAACAAGGGCCTCTGCCTGTCCAACACCGTAGTTCTTATAAGAGAATGCCTGATTGTATACGTGCATGGCTGCCATTACGGAGGAGTTGAACGGCTCGCCCTTTGTTAAGGAAAGGTTCACATCGTATACCATGAAGCATCTTGTAATTGTAAGGAACAGACACTGTACGAAAGAAGATCTCATAAGCGGGATCGTTACGTTGATCGTTGCCTGAGTCTTTGTACATCCATCAATCTGTGCAGCTTCCATAAGGCTCTTGGATACGCTCATGAATCCGGCTACATAGATCAGCATCATGTATCCGGCGTACTGCCATACAGATACGATGATCAGGCAGGCCATTGCACCATTGGTGGTTGCCAGCCAGGAAGTTGAAAGTGCTCCGATAGATAAAGATTTGCCAAGTGCTACGAAAGCACGGTTAAATACGAATTTCCATACATAACCAAGTACAATACCACCGATCAGGTTCGGAATGAAGAAACCTGCACGGAAGAAGTTCTGACCTTTAATACCACTGGTCAGAAGATATGCCAGGAAAAATGCTACTACATTTACCAGAATTACAGCGATAACGGAGTAAACAAGTGTACGGCCAAGTGCCTGCCAGTATGCTGCATCCTGAAATGTAGATATATAGTTTGCAAGCCCTACGAAAGGCTTTTCTTTTGAGACACCGTCCCAGCTCGTGAATGTAAGATATAATCCATAAATAAATGGAACAATCACTACCGCACAGAACAGAACTGTGGAAACACCGGCGAACATCAAGTACTGTTTTACTTTATACTTCATCGTGTTTCTTTCCATATTAACGATCCCCTTTCCCTTTTATTATCCCCGTTTCTCCCTTTTAAGGGAAAGAGGCTGCACGCCGCATGACACGGGCGTGCAGCCTCTCGGGGTGGCATATGCCTTTTATTTAATGTTAGTGCTCTACAGGAGCTGTATTTTTCCAGTAATCTTCAATCTCAGATGCGAATTCTGCACGGTCGATCTGTCCTGCAAGGTATTTCTGGCAGATAGCACCACACACGGAAATACTGTCATCTGGCATGTAGTTATAGTTACCGATCAACTGGCCGGCATCTGCATATTCTTTTACAGATTTTCCAAGCGGATCAGCTACTTCCAGTTTATTATTGGAGAATGCCGGGATCAGTGCACAGTCATTTACGATGAAGGACTGTCCTTCTTCAGAATCAGCAAGCCATGTAAGGAAGTCTTTTGCTGCCTGACGCTGTTCATCGCTTGTTGCATCAGAGGAGTCGATCATGAAGAATTTGGAACCGCCGCCTACAAGTTTCTCGTTGGAACCGTCATCTGTGTTCTGTGGTATAGGCATCATACCCATGTTTTCGGAGTAGTCATATGCATTAAGCACTGACCAGTCCCAGTTACCGCCGAACATGAATGCGATCTGTCCTTCTGCAAGCATCATTTCTGTTGTCTCACGCTCTGCAGCGATTGCAGAATCTTTTGCGTAGTTGTTCTCCATCATTACATCGAAGAAGTCCATAAGGGAATTGAATTTCTCGTTGTTGATCAGGTCTGCTTTTCCTTCGTGAAGTTCGCTGATGAATTCTTCTACATCTGGCTGCTCTTCATATACCTGTGTAAGGAAGTGAGCCGCCAGTGACCAGTCTTCTTTCATGATTCCGGTAGGTGTTTCCATTCCTCCTTTTTTCAGAGTTTCAAGGAGTTCTTTAAATGCATCTAATGTTTTGTAATCTTCCGGATTAAATTTCTCACCAGTGATAGCTTCAATGGCATCTGCATTGTAGATAAGTCCACGAGCCTCTACACATGTCGGAAAACCATTGATCTGGTCATCAATTCCAATTGCATAATCTGTTTCTTTTACCCAGTCCTGATCACTTAAGTCGATCGCGTGATCTTTCGCGAGGGAGTAGATATCTTTCGCATCTACCATGGCCAGTGTGTATGGGTCGTTTGCAGAATATTTGGTAGCCAGGTGAGCTGCTACTGTATCACTGGAATAGTAAACTTCTACGCCAACACCTGTTTCTTCAGAATATTCAGCAGCTTTTTCTTCGAATTGGCTCTGAACTTCCATCTTGGAGTTGAAGATTGTGATGTTTACGTCATCCGCCGCCATAGCCGGTACGGATACAGTTGCCATTGTTGCTGCAGTTGCCATTGCAAGTGCCATTGAAATACGTTTTTTCATTTTCTTTTTTCCTCCTGCTTTTTTAGCTTGTCTTTACGTCCCCGACGTATTTTCTTGATAGTGTTATTCTATCATTATGATTTGTATATGTCAATCGGTTGTCATATATTTTTTGCGTTCCGAAGGCATTTTGTTATAATAGCACTATTTTTATCGTCTGTTTTTGTGCATTTTTACATTCAGTTTTTGTTTTTTCACTGGATTATCACATATTTGAGTTGGTTTTCTATAAAACTTCGCTTATTTTTATAGTAATCGTATGTTATATTCATTTCAAATACATCCCACATTTCTGAATGACCGATTATGATGTTATCCTGTCTGCTTGAAGGGATGCAAAGCACTTCGGTGGTATCATTGGAGTTTCATTTTATGCAATAAAAAAGCAGGTATCTTTCTCGATACCTGCCGATTATTTATTATATTATGTCCAACGGATATTCACAATGCATAGCTTATCAGGTTGTTCCACGTTCCACCAGCGTAACCGGAAATACTGTCTTGGTTGGAACTACCTTACCTGCGTCGATCTGTACGATTGCCGAGATCGCCTGCTCCGCCATCTGTTCTACGGGCTGATGAATGGTAGTCAGTCCGGGACTGGTAAACTGTGCAATGTTCACATCATCGAATCCTACGATCTTCAGTCTGCCCGGGACTTCGATATTCAGATCATAACAGGCCTGCAGTACATAGGCACCAATCACATCTGAGCTGGCGAAAACACCATCCACATCTGGATGCTCGATCAGTTTCTCCCTGACAAATTCGTAATATTCCATAGAATCAAACATCTGCTTCTCTGTCACGATGACAACATTCTCTGTCTTCGTCTTCGCACAGGTGTCACGAAACGCCACTTCACGGAAATCTGCCGGCATACGGACGTCTTCACCTGCACTCATTCCGCCGATATACATCAGTTTATGACATTCTTTATCAATCAGATGCTGAGTTGCCATTGTTCCACCCTGATAGTTATCACATTCTATACTCAAAGTACCTTCATCCATAGATCGTTCCAGTGTGATCAGGGGGAAATCCAGTCCTCTGAACTTCTCAGTTTCGAAGCTTCCGCTACAAAGCACTACGCCGGCCACTCTGCCGCTTTTACACATCTCGATACACTGTTCTTCCCGTTTTTCTTTATTTCTGGAAACAAACAGCATGATACGATATCCCTGTTTCGCAGCTTCCCGTTCCAGTCTGCTCAGAACTTTGGCGAAATAAGGATGTTCAATTTGCGGCAGAATCACACCGATGATATTATTCTTCTGCTTCGACAGGGATCTGGCCATCTCGTTCGGCTGATAATCCAGTTCTTTCATTACCCGATATACTTTTTCCCGTGTCTTATCGCTGATATATCCTCTATTATTCAAAACTCTGGAAACAGTCCCTACTGTCAGTCCCGATGCCTTCGCCACGTCCTTGAGTGTTGCCATATGTGTATCTCCTTCGTTGCTCTTTACTGCATGATTACTGTATTCATGATATCCGGTGATCCGGCTTATTCACTATGTTTCATAGTTCAATTTTATTCTATCACCCGTAAATGCAATATGTCAACCAATAACTATGTTGTATTTTCCGTCCCTAAAATGAATTTTTAAATTCCACTGTCCGCCCCCTATCTTAATCAACAGACCGAGCTTCAGAAGCTGTTGCAGTTGTCTGTGGTTTTCTTCGGATACCGCATTGAATCGCCTCCATCTGGCAGGCTTTTGCACATTTTCCACAGTGAATGCATTTATCTTTATCCACGCTGTACCGGAATACGGAAACAGAATTAAAGGCCGAATAAAAGGCCCCAAGCGGACAGATATATCTGCAAAATGGACG
>OGUP01001966.1_pt1 | contig 10808 bp, 8 predicted proteins | sample 1553661 | NCBI WGS metagenome assembly OGUP01 (sample SAMEA2580026, study PRJEB22360) | human gut metagenome | biome: human gut; feature: human-associated habitat; material: faeces | place: Denmark | collected 2008/2010
AAAAGTTCCTCATAACGGTCTCCTTTAATGGTTTCCAAAAAGCGATGGCTTTCGTCTGTACTAAGACAATTCTCTTTTACATCCAAAGCTTCTTCTGTAGGTTCTGTCAACACTTCTCCCGGTGTCTCAATGGAAAGCTTAACTTCTGCTGTAGGATCCGATGGAATCATTTTACTGGCTGCTGCCCTCTCAAACATTTGATGCACGACACTTAATGATTGCTTGATTGATGTAGGAGCGTATCCTTCATCCTCCAATTTTTTAATCATGTCAAGAATATGTTCCGGTTTGATATCTACCAGTTTCATGTAACCGATGTATTCTTCCGTTCTTCTAAAACCATCTTCATAATTTCTTATCGTGGTTGCTTTAAGATTCCGAACCTTATAAAGTTCCATCCATTTCTCATACCATTTTGAAACGGACATACTCGAATCAAAGCCTGGAATACCTGGGAGAACTTCCGCCAAATACATGTTTCTTTGCTTTTTCACCTGCTGAAGATTTGTTCCATAGATAGAAAAAGGCGGTTGCCAGATCCCTTAATTGTGATTCTGGCTTCTTACCGCCCATCTTTTCTTTGTCGGATTCCCTTACCTATTTCTTTTCCTCTTAGATTTTTTCCATAACATTACCATCCTTTTTCTAATAACAATAGATGATCATGCATGGCACTGGACTTAATTTTAACACAACCCCAAAAACCTTTCAAGACTGCCGATCTATCCATTTCTGAAATTTTTTCTTATCAATCAGTGTTCTGCGCCCAATCCGTACCATGAAACAGTTTTCATTCATCAATGATCTCATTGTTTTCTCAGAAAGTCCTGTAAGCTCACAGGCTTCTTTAACGGATATAAGAATTTTATCGTTGTTTGCTTCCGGCTGTGTTTTTTTTCGCAACATATATAACCGGTCAATATCTGCAGGCAGATGATATTGACCGTTCCTCCTCTCTACTATTATATAAATTCTAAAAAAGGCTGCCTGCTGGCCTTATAGATTAATCCAATGTTCTACGTTCCTGTTGGCTGACATAATACTCCACTGCTTCCTGTAAACTGCATCCGGCCCTATGGCTTCGACTTATTACACTGCTTTTATTTATTCCTAATTCCTCACAGCATACTTTAAGCGATGGATAAACAGTTCCATGATATTCAAATTCCGGGTTACTTAACATTTTTTTCCTTTTTCTCGTCATAAAATGTGTAAACGATTCTTCAAGAGAACAATTCTTATCTCGTGCTCTTTGTCTCACACATATATCATCAATACCATATTTTTGACAACATGCCCGGAGACTTCGATATTCTATTCCTTTAAATGTAAATTTTTGTATTCTTTCGGCAATCATATCTTTATTTTCAATAAAATGCTCCAATGATTCTTCCATAGTACAATTCAATCTATATTTTCTTGAAGATACACTGTCAGCGTTGACTCCATATTCCAGACAGCATTCTTCCAAAGACCTATAGGTTTTGTCTCTAAAAATAAATACCGACGGCTGTGTTTCCATTCTGGCTTTCTTTATGAAATGATCCAAAGATTCTTCAATGCTGCATTCTGTTGTTTTGGCACGGTTACGCACACTGGAAGCATTAACGCCGTATTCAGCACAACATGCTGAAACACTTTTATACCTTTTCCCTTTATAAAAGAATTGCATTTTCGGTGTTTCTGTTTCCTTTTTTTGAATATAATATTTCACAGCTTCTTCCCATGTACACTTTTTTCGCCAAGTTCTACTGCGTACACTAGATTCATTAATTCCATAGAATTCACAACATTGTCCAAGTGAGATATATTTATTTCCCTCATAAAAAAAAGCCTCTTTCGCACGATGCCTTTCTTTAGACATCACCTGATTTTCAGGAATTTCTTCTTTTTTCGTTACTTCTTTTGGCACACAGCCTTCCATATGAGAGATAATTTCTTCCATAACATCCGCGTGAGGACGTTTCGCTTTAAATACTGCTGAACTTACTGACTTTGGCTTTAATCCATACGCAAGACAACATTCCGTAAAATTTTTGTATTCTTTTCCACGGAATTCAAAGGCTCTTTTCTCTTTAGATTTGATATAATGTGTAATCGCACGTGTAGAAGAAACCCCATTTTTTTCCATATACAAACGTACTGATATAGGATTTATCTCCAGGTCTTCACAACATTGAGGCAGTGATGGGTATTTCACACCATGATATGTGATTTCATGTGCCTTTTTCCATTCTATTGCCCGTTCAATCGCTTCCTGTGGTGTGCATTTTCGATTCCACATATCGGTCTTGACAGAATCTTCGTTTAAATCATAAAATTCGCAGCAGGTCTTAATGCTGGCCCATTTTCGATTTCGGAATATGATCTCTTTACTTTTTTTCAATTCAATAAAATGTGTAATCGCTTCTTCAGTTCTACATTTATATTGATTCTGATACGCCATTACACTACGGTAACATATTCCATAAAAATTACAGCATTTATGCTTACTTTCAAAAGTTCTGCCATTGTACACAAATTTGAATTTCTCCATGTAATTTGATCTGATTTTACGTGGCATAAAAACTTCTTTCCTCCTTTTGGCGTGATTGGATCTGATACATGTCAAAACATTTTGCCAAACAAAAAAAGACACTCCAAGAGTCCATTTTACTCTTTTTGTGTCTTTATCGGTTGATCCGCAGACGCGGTATAAAGTATAAAATTCTGACCTCGTATCAGAATAAAATTTGTGCAATCTGCCTTGCAAAATGTTCAATTTTATCGTATCATTCCAGATACTTAATGTCAATTTCACTACAGGCTTTAAACAGTAGCAGCTGGGTAGTATTTTACTCGTATTCCTGCGAATACATGCATAAACTGTTGCATACATGCAAATGCCCCTCCGGTCTTTTCACCGGAAAAGGGCACTTACAGAAGGCTTTTTGTATTCATGTCATACAAAAAATCACATAAATCAAGATTGGAAATGAAACAAACATAAGCCCAAAATCAACAAAGATCAATATCAGCCAAAGCAACTTTAATTTTTCCTCCAAACCTCATCCTCCGTTTCGAGTATATTTAAGGAATTCCATAAAATCCCTTATACTTAAATAAAAGAGAATTTCAGAGCTGTTTCTGTAAATATCCCCAAATTTTCACAGGAATTTCATTTTATTGTTAAAGTTACTTTTGTGATATATCAATCTGCTATTATGCGGCCTGTTCTTCCAGTTCTCGATTCCCAGCCTCCATTAAATCTTCCTCCAGAATTTCAGCAAGCAATTTGTTGCAATACCCAATACCGTTTACACGAACGCCTTTGTTGCGGAGCTCGTCAATCTCTTTTTTCCTGAGACTCTGACTTTTTACAGCCAGTTTATAATCTTCTTTTGCCAGTTTCTTTTTTAATTGTTTCTGCCATTTTATAAGAAAATCCCTTGCAAGCTCAATATCTTCATTCTGCTGGTTATAAAAAGTACGTGTCTGCCTTATGGTCCCATCCGGTTCCACTTCAAGCGTATAGTACGCCTCCGTTGGTTGTTCTGCCTTTCTCAAAAACAGGATATAGGATTCCTGCTGGCTCATTCGTTCATAATAGGTTTCTGTATTATTTACGCAGTGATGCATCAGTTTTGCTTCATACAAAATGTCATCCACTTTTTCCGGCACAACGATCTGATACTCTTTGTCCGCATATTCATATTTTTTCAAATCCCTGCATATACGATTCAGACCTGGATATTTCTTTTCCAGCTCTCCGGCTCTTAAAATCAAATCTTTTGCTTCTATCTCTTTTATCATTTCATTATGTCTCTGCATGAGCTTTCGTGCACGGTAGATAACAGAATCCTGCACATTCACTCCGACCCGAATTGCCATATTGAGATAATCCTTCCATGTTTTGATCAGGTTTTTCACGGATTCCCCACTTTCTGCTGCCTGCTTTTCCAGATAATTTTTAATCTGTAAAGGAGCCATACGATCCATAATGAACATAAGATCCGCTGGTTTAAGTTTTTCCAGGCACATCCATGAAATCACATCGTCACAGATCAACTTGTTTTGGATTTTTTCAAGCAACAGCCATTGAAGAAAAATCTCTCCCCCATTGTTTGTACGTAACCTTTTCAAGCGGAACCTGTCAATTCCCAGTGCTTTTCCAAGGTTTCCGGAATCTCTACAATAAATCTGTGCTTTATTATCCATAATGTCTTCTGCGAGATGATAAAGTCCTGCTTTAATGAGCCGTTCCAGATAAGGTCTTTCTTTAACCATTTCAAAAAAACTTACCGGATCTAAAAACCTTTTGACTTTTGCATATTCGTGGAATCCTGTCTTTCGGAATGTCCTGTTTTTAATGCCATACAGTGATTTTCCATAAATATTTCCCATATTATATTTTTCATATGTCATATAGCCGCCGTAACCCGGATACAGTGGAACTTGTAATTTTCCCTGGATCCAGCGGTTTTCTTTTGTCCAATGATGACGGCCGAAATAATATTCTTCCGTATTCAACTTTTCATCATACAGGATTCTACGGCGTTCAAAGAAAGAATACACTGGTTTTTTGTATGAACTGCTTACTATGAGCATCTGAAGCTGGAATTCTCTCAAAACAAACACATTCTTTCCACAGGTCTGAAGCAGATATGCCGTCTCTTTTTTTGTTTTTATGCTTTTGGCCCTGCCTAATGCTTTATATTGAATCTGGTGTCTGCATTTCGGGCAATGCCCCACTGCATTATGGTGAGGATGGCTGATTGGAACTTCGCTTTCACACCAACTACAATATCCTGTCTGGTCTTTCCTGCGGCTGTAATGATAAAAGATAAAATTCTGGGTAAGCCCAACTTTTTTCTGCCATCTCAGCCAGTCTTTCGGAACTTCTGGGAGTCTATCCATACACTGATCCCAGTTTGTCAGAATTTTTTCATATTTCATTCCCAGCCTCCGGTGTCTCTGCTCACGTTGATATACATACAGTGCATAAAAAGCATCGTCATATTCACTTTCAAGATACTTTTGGATCAACGTTGTATCCGCCTCTTTCATATAAGAATTTTCCTGATATAACCATTTTGAGAAAATGGTCTTATCCAGCATACTTTCTGACCATTTCTTTGTCCGGTAATCATACCCTTTAAAAACATCGTTCTTTTTATCAATATATAATGTATATACAGGTTTCCGACAGTCCATGGAAAGATATTCTGCCAGATAAAATGCTACTTTTAAAATATTGTTTTCTACTTCTGCACGTAAATATAGCCCCCTCTGATAAATCAGCTGCTCCGTATAGTATCCTTTATCTCTTACTGGCACATCTTCTTTTGCAAGTTTTATCAGTTCATCCGTAGCTTCCAGCAATTTCATGTTACGTAATTCCTTTTTATTCATTTCCGTCCTCTCCTTCATTTTCTGCTGCATATAATGTCATTTTCTCTTTTCTGCTCAAATGCAGCAGGGGAACTCCCTGCCGCATCCACTTTATCCTTTTATTTACGCCGCTATTTCAGTAGGGCTTTCTTCGTTTTCTGCCGATTCCACTGGTAGGTCCATTAAGTCTTTCTCTAAAAGATCAGCCAGAAGTTCCCCAGCAAATGTTCCGCCATGGACAACTACATGCTTATCACGTATCTCCTGATAGTTCTGCTGCCTGAGCTTCCTGCTTTCTTCTGTGCTCTTACGATCTTTTTTGGTTAATCGCTTCTGAATTTCCTTCTGCCACAATGTTAAAAAAGAAGTCACCTTATCAATGTCCTTATTTTGACGGTTAAATTCCGCACGTTTTTGCCGGATGGTTCCATCTGGTTCAACTTCCAGTGTATAAAACGGTACTTTCGGATTCTCTTTTTCCCGCAAAAACAGGATATAGCTTTCCTTTGAAACGATCCGGTCAAAATAAGTATCCGTCTTATTTACACAGTGATGAAGCGTATCACCTTCATATAGGATGTCATCGATACTCTTTGGTGCAATGACCTGATATTCACCGTCACTGAACTCATATTTTTCTTTCAAATCAATGAGATGTTTCTGAAATCCGACATACTTTTCTTCCAGCTCTCTGCGTCGGATTCCGCGTTTCATTTCTTCTATCTTCAAAACCGCCTCTTTATGGCGCAGTTGAAGATCTCTGGTACGGTAAATAATGGAATCATGTATATCCATTCCCAGTCTTTTTGCCATAGAAAGATAATCGTTCCACACCTGCAGCACATGGCTGATATCATCCCCGGATTTTTCTGATTGTTTCACAAGATAATGTCGAATCTGGCAGATGCTCATCTGATCCAGAACAAACTTCAGGTCGTTTGGTTCAAATTCTTCTTTTACCATCCAGCATATTTCTTCATCCCCGATTGTTTTTCCTGTTCTCTTTTCAAGTTGCAGCCATTTAAGTTCTTTTACCCCGCCATTCATATCTCGGAGCCTTCGAAACTCTTTCTTATTCACGGACAGGAATTCTGTTGGTTTTCTGCCTTTTCTTTTTATTGCATCTGTTGCCCTGTGGTCCAGTACATCCTCAACTAACTGGAAAAGCCCTGTCTTTACAATCTGTTCCAGTACCGGATACGTCTTCCACAGGTAAAGATATTTTCCAGGATCTATCTTTTTATGACCAAGGGCGTACTCACGCAGACCTGTTTCTTTTAATTCATGCCTGGACAGATCTGACAGGGTGTAAGGATAGACCATCCCTTTATACTGAATACCGCAGCAAGTATAATACCAAGGTTCCCCATATGAAATCCATCGCATTTCCCGCTGTTTAAACAGACCATAAACAAAATTTGAAATTTCCTTTCCATTTGCAGAGGAGATTCTTCTCTGCTCTTCATGGCAGGTAGTTTCGCAATCTGTATAGCCGCCCTTTTTATACCACGTTCTGGCATGAAAGATCCGGAGCACAAAACCAGAAGTCTTGCGTCTCCTCTGGATAAGATAGACTCTGTACCACTTTGTACAAAATCTTCCAGACTTTCCCACAGAACGAAAAGTAATCGGTTGTCCACACACATTGCACTGTCCTTTCTGGTTATATTTGGGTGAGCGGATTGGAACATGTTTTTTGCAATATGTACAGTATCCTTCTGTAGCACCATTTTTCTGATACTTGTAGAAGATATAGTGTTCCGTAATTCCATATTTTGAAACCCATCCGATCCAGTTCTTAGGCAGTCCAGATATAGTTTTCATCGCCTGGTCCCATGAATCTGTAAGTTTTTTATCATGACGTATCCTTTGTTCTTTACGGATATTCGCCTGAAACTCTTCCAGTGCCCGGATTGCAGGCTGCATTGTCTTTAAATATTTTTGGATGATCTTTGTATCACAGTCATTTACATAGATGTTGCCAAGATTAATCCTTACATCCCATAAGATACTTTCAAGAAGTGCCTTTCTCCATTTTTTTAATTTTTCATCATAGGTTATAAACCGTCTCTCTTTTCTGCTGATAAACAGACGGTACCTTGGAAAGTTTATATTCTCCTCAATATCCGTTACGGCAAACAGATACACTTTTAAAATTCCTTTTTCTACTGCTGCTCGACAATACATCCGATATTTTCCGGGTTCACCCCTTTGTTTCTCCAATGGACTCAAAGATATTTCAGTTTTCTTTGCATCTGCGATATGTCTGTTCATCACTTTTAATGGTTTTAATTCCATCAATCTCTTTTTTCTCATAACTCCACCAGCTTTCCAGTCACATCAATCCATGTTTCCTCCGGATATTTCTGACCATCGATACAGATGACCCCAATTTCCAGTATCTGGCTGTTACCAGGCTGCTCCTTTAAAAGTAACAGTAAATCGCCCTTTTGGCCTTTGGCTTTGGGGTCTTTTCCACGTACAATGCAAAATCCGTTGCAGCTGGTCCCGTTTTCTTTTGCAACATGGGAGTTCCATTTCCGGTTTGGATATTTCGCCATGTAAGCAGCTCCATGTAATAACAGGCTTCTCAATTCAATTTTCTTTAACAGGCGCATCTTTGTGCAGGAGATTTTTGAATCTTCCCCATCTTCATCCAAATCCCCTGATGCATCTACTATGTAATACACGGAATTTTTCCAATTCGGATAATAGCAGAGACAATCCAGTGGGTTTTCTGCACAATGAAATCCATTTTGTCTACAGTTTGCTTTTTCCGTTTCATTTATGCCATACTCCTGAAACTGAAAGCCCCGACATTTCAAATCCTTTTGAAATCCTTTATATGCGATCATATCCTTCTCCTTTAACTCTCTTTCGGCTGCATCATGTCAAACAAGGACATCTGCCCGGAATCTTTCGATTTTTTCTTGCTGATATGCTTTTCTTCCTGCTCCGCTGCTTCTTTGGGATGCACCTCGGAATCTTTTTTTGTCCCCTGGTTTTTCGGTATTGTTTTCGTTCTCTTATTTACCGAATCCCATTCCTTTTGAATCTTTTTCTTTTCTTCCTGCTCTTTTTCTGCTATTTCTTTTTCATCATCTTTCGCATAATATTCAAGTACCCAGGGAAAAACCTGGTCGCCGGAGAGTGCCAGGCCTGTATTGGCCCGAATGCCGTTCTCTCCCTTTTTTTTTCGCTCCCTCCAGTGCAATGTTGTAGGCTTTTTGCGTCACGTAATCCAAACATCTCTGAAGCATCTTATGTTTTTTTAACACCTGTGCATCTAAAGCAGAATCCGTTTTGGCAAGATTTACAAGATACTGTCCTATGATGTCCGCAAAGCCTGCATCCTTTAAGGCAAACATTTCTGCACGCAGTTTTTCAGACGCATTCGAAAACTTTCTTTCCTCAATCGGTATATCAACCAGCCGGTAGCGCCTGCCCTGAATAAATTCCTCTGTCTGTTTTTTGGAAACTGCATGTGCTTTGGCAAGTTCCCGCACACCATCCATATTCCCACTCTGGCGGTAATGCAATGCTGCTGTATTTAATTCTTCTGCAGTTTTTATGATCTCATTTAACATAATCGGTCCCTTCTTTCCTAATAAAAACATGAGGCAGAAGAAAAAATCTCCTGCCCCTGCCTGCTTTTTATGCCGCATTCATTTTCTGTTCAGCCGCTTCCATTTCTTTTTCTACTTCCAATGCAATCCTGCGTCTCTCAGCATCATCAGAATCCAAAAGGCTGATCATTTCCAGTACAATACGGCGAACCCATTCATTTTCCTCCCATCCTGCACAGATCTGACGGGCTTTTTCCGTCAGTTCCTTCCAGTCAGCATCTTCCAGATCCCTGCCACGATATTCTTTATAGAAAGAATAGATTTCTTTCATGGCTTTCGGTGCCTGAATCTTTGCCGCTTCATCCAAATTGGAGAGGAGTCCCATCAACATGGGGTGGTTTTTATATTTTTCAATTAAAGGACGGATACCGGTCTGAATTTTACCCGTATAAAGTCCTAAAAAATCATTAAATATTCCTGCAATCAATTTCTGATCTGTCATTCGTTTCCTTCCTTTCTGTGAATTTTCTTACTCTGCGCCTGACCGTAGATGGAAAACACTGAAATGCTTCCGATACTGCATCCTGGCTGTATCCCTGATCAAGAAGAGCCTTCATAGCCGCTGCCTGTTCTGTTTCCTTTAGCTTTTTTATGGACGGTTTCCGAACTTTCTTTTTCAGTATTTTCCGGCAAAGCGGATGATCTGGTCCGTATTCGTACATTGTGCTGGCTTCCGCTGCATTCAAATTGCACAGGATTGCAATCAGCAGACAGTAATATCCCTTATATTCGTCGTCTTTCATGCCGCACCACCTTTATTGCCTGGTTTTCAAATGTACCTCTTTACCCTAATCTGCTTTAAATTCTTTTTGATCAAGACCATTTTCGAGCAGATATCTTTCCGTACCTTCTGGATCGAGCTGTGCAAGTCGTGCAAGATTAAACTCTACGACATAATAGCTGCCATAATTGATTTTCCTCTTACCTATAACTTTTCCGAGTTTATACTTTTCAATAAACGCAACCTTTGCTTTTGCTCCGCAATCCGAGATTATTGCCTGCCCTGGCCTTAGGAATCCCATAACTCCAATTGTAAGATCTCCGAATAATTCCAGCTTTTCCTCACATTCCTTTTGCTCTTGCCATAATCCGATATACAGGGATCCGTTGTAGTACATATTCACTCTGACATATAATTCCTCATGTCCACATTCCCAGTCATATCCCAATGGTTTTTCATCTTTTCGAATGCATATATCCTGTCCCATATTCTGCCTCCTTTTTTGATTTTCCTGTTCATCTTTTGTGGATTATTTTACATTTCCTCCCTTCCTGTTTTTTTGCACACTTCACATTTCGTTTTTGGACAACAAAAAAAGACACCAAAAATCTTCTTTTGATTTTTGATGTCTTCCTATTGATAAAAGGCCTTCGCCTAAATGTTGCTCCCGGAACAGCATATCCGGAACAAAAACTTTACTGCGTGGCAAACCATGCATAAAAAACAATCCATTTATATGGTAGCACAATATATTGCATTCGTCAATAAAAAACAGTAAATGAAACGCCACATCTTGTTGTTGCATCATTTTTTGAGTGCACTTACCATCTTTACTTTTCTTCTATTTTCATGTCCAACATGCCGATAAATCCTTATAATATGCTGATCTCTCCTGTAATATATATTTGACAAATCATCAACGTAAAAAGTCCATTGTCTGAATAGTGGACTTCTTTTTTTACTTTAAAAGAATTTTAAAGTTTTTGTTACCATCCGGAATTTTTTACGATATATAGTATGAGTAGAAAATTTCCTTTCGGAACACAAAATGAAGAGAACAAATATAAAGCAAAACATTTTATGATATCATT
>OGUP01001968.1_pt1 | contig 10805 bp, 8 predicted proteins | sample 1553661 | NCBI WGS metagenome assembly OGUP01 (sample SAMEA2580026, study PRJEB22360) | human gut metagenome | biome: human gut; feature: human-associated habitat; material: faeces | place: Denmark | collected 2008/2010
TATCGGGTCAAGGACGAAGTGCCTTGGCAGGTTGAGGGCAGCCGCCCCATCGGGTCAAGGGTGAAACGCCTTGCCCAGGGAAAGTTGATGCCTGCGTCAACTTGTATTGGGTATTACCTGACGCAAAATTCGCAGGATTTGCGGCTTCGCCGCCCCTTCCCCGGCCCCAGAACATCTTCGCAGGAAGGAGGAAATCTGTTTGAAACTGACACGACACAATGGACGCTCCGGCAAGCATGGCACCTATAATCCCCGCCACAATGACCGCCGGTTCGATGTGGAGAACAGCGAACACATTGACGCAGAACGGGCAAGGCAAAATGTCTACTGGGACTGCTACCGGGGCTTTACCACCCATGAGTTCCGGGAGAACCCGGAGCAGCCGGATTTCAGCTTTGAGGAAATCGAGCGGATGTATTACTACGAGCATTACGGCGGCTATGTGGAAGCTCAGAACGCCCGGAATGAGAAAACCCGGCACACCGAGCGCAACCGCACTGTGGAGGACTTGCTGAAAAACAACAAGACCTGCCCGGAGGAAAGTATCTACCAGATCGGCACGATGGGAGAATCCGTCTCGCCGGATACGCTCTTTTCCATCGTCAATGAGTTTTATCAGGAATTTGAGCGCCGCTTCGGTTCCCATATCCACATCCTGGACTGGGCGCTCCATCTGGACGAGGGGACGCCCCACATCCATGAGCGGCACGTCTTTGACTGTGAGAACCGCTATGGGGAACTGTGCCCCCAGCAGGAAAAGGCGCTGGAAGAACTTGGCATCCCTCTCCCCAACCCGGAGAAGCCCAAAGGCCGGAACAACAACCGCAAGCAGACCTTTGATGCGGTCTGCCGGACGATCCTGTTTGACATCGCCAGACGGCATGGGCTGCATCTGGATCAGGAGCCGTCCTACGGCGGGCGGGACTATCTGGAAAAACAGGATTATATCCTGATGAAGCAGAAGGAGCAGCTTGCGGCGCAGGAGCAGAAGCTGGAAGAACTGACGCTCAAAATCGAGGACGTGGAGACGCTGTTAGATGATGTTTCCGATGCGGCCTATGACAAGGCGGTGGAGGTGGTGACCGATACCGTCCGGCAGGAGACACACAAAGAAGATATTCGTCTGATCGAGGAAACGAAAAAGTGGGTGCTTTCGCCGGAGCGGAAGGCCCCGAAGAAGGAGCGTGACTACGCTGCCGCCCGTCTGGATGGAGTGATTACCAAAATCAAACGGGTCATGCAGAACGCCCTGGCAAAAATCCAGAAAACTCTCATGCAGCCGGAGGTCAAGAAGGCCGGTAAGGAGCAGATTAAGGAGAAGGCCAGAGAATCCATCCGGGAGAAGCTGGCGAAAGGCAGGCTGAACGCTGACCGAGATAACCGGGAACGCTGGGAACGTGAGGGGCGGATTGCTCCGAAAAAGAAACACGATATGGAGTTATGAGGCACCTGATTTTCTGCGGAAACGGGTGCTTTTTTCTCTGCCTGGAGGTGAGAAAATCGAATATATTTGAAGCGGTGAAGGAGTCTGTCACCACAAGGCAGGCTGCGGAATATTACGGGGTGCAGGTTGGCAGGAATGGCATGGCCTGCTGTCCCTTCCATGATGACAAACATCCCAGTATGAAGATTGACCATCGGTTCCACTGCTTTGGCTGTCAGGCAGATGGGGATGTGATTGATTTTACCGCCCGTCTGTTTAGTCTGAGCAGTAAGGAGGCGGCGCTGAAGCTGGCGGAGGATTTCTCTGTCCACTATGACGCCAAAGGCCATGACCCGCCCCGCAGGAGGCCGGTCAAGCGAAAAATCAGCGAGGAACTGCGTTACCGGCAGGCGGAGCAGAAATGTTTCCGGGTGCTGTGCAATTACCTGCATCTGCTGGAACGCTGGGAGAAGGAATACGCCCCGCAGACGCCGGATGAAGCGTGGAATCCGCTGTTCGTGGAGGCCCTGCAAAAGAAACCGTACACGGAATATCTGCTGGATATTCTCTTGTCCGGCAGCATGGAGGAACGTGCTTCCGTGGTCGCTGAGTATGGAAAAGAGGTGAGGAAGATTGAGCAGCGAATATCAGAGTTTACCGCCAGCCACCCGGCAGGCCGCCATGAGCGCAGCCGAAGCCTTAGCGCCGGAGCGGAGCGTTGATGAGGTGCGGGAAAGCCTGTCCGTCACCGAGAAGGGCCAGCCCGCCAACACCATCGGCAACTGCCGGACGGTGTTCTGCCATGACCCTCTCCTGCGTGGGGCGATCCGCCTGAACCTTTTGACTGACCGGGTGGACATTGTACAGGATTTAGGCTGGCGCAGGAATACCAGTGCCCTGACGGATACGGACGTGAAATATCTGCTTCTCTATTTTGAGCAGACCTATGGCCTGACCAGTGAGAAAAAGATGACGGCGGCGCTCTCCATCGTGGCGAATGAGAACTGCTACCATCCCATACAGGACGTGCTAAACGGCCTTGTCTGGGACGGGACGCCCCGCATCCGCTCCTGTCTCCATCATTTCTTAGGTGCGGACGAGAGCGACTATGTGGAGGAAATGCTGAAACACTTTTTGCTGGGGGCTATCCGGCGGGTATTCCGCCCCGGCTCCAAATATGAGGAAATGCTCTGTCTGGTGGGCGGTCAGGGGGCTGGCAAGTCCAGCTTCTTCCGCTTGCTGGCGATCCGGGACGAGTGGTTCAGTGACGACCTGAAAAAACTGGACGATGACAGGGTGTATCTGAAGCTGCAAGGACACTGGATTATCGAAATGTCGGAGATGCTGGCTACCAGCAGCGCCAAAAGCATTGAAGAAATCCGCTCCTTTATCAGCCGCCAGAAGGAAACCTACCGGACGCCCTACGAGGCCCAGCCCAAAGACCGGCTGCGGCAGTGTGTGTTCGGCGGTTCGTCCAACACACTGGACTTCCTGCCCCTTGACCGGGCCGGAAATCGGCGCTTTTTGCCGATCATGATTTACCCGGAGAATGCAGAGGTTCACATTTTGGAGGACGAGGACGCCTCCAGAGCCTATCTTTTACAGGTCTGGGCGGAGGCCATGACGATTTACCGCAGCGGCCACTACTCTATGAAGTTCAGCAAGTCCATCCAGCGCCAGCTGGTGGAGGTGCAGAAGGATTTCATGCCGGAGGACACCGAGGCCGGACAGATACAGGGCTTTCTGGAACACTACACCGGCAGCATGGTCTGCTCCAAACAGCTGTTCAAGGAGGCGCTGGGCCACACCTACGATGAGCCGAAGCGGTGGCAGCTGCACAATATCAACGAGATCATGAACACGGTGGTGACGGGCTGGAAACCATTCTCCAATCCCCGGATGTTCACCGGATATGGCAGGCAGAGGGGCTGGGAACGGGACGTTTCCGGCAACGAACTGCCCGGCAACGAAGATGGATTTGTGGAGCTGACCGAGGAAGAATGCTGCCAGCTGGAACTGCCGAAGGAGTGGATCGCATAAAATTAGCGGTCTGTTGCCGGGATGGTTGCCACTTGGTTGCCGGGTTTGTTGCCGGGGATTCTCCGGTCTGGATACGGAAAAAGCCTGTAAATAAGGTATTTTCTAATATCTATCTCTATCTCCGGCAACGAAAACAACGAGATTTTTCAAGAAAATTGATAAAGTAAGATTTGCAGGTCAGACGGTAGTTTACAGGTTTTCAGAGGTTCGTTGCCGGACTTCGTTGCCAGTGCTGCCGTCTGGCCTGCTACTCTATGGAGGTAGCCTATGGAAAAAAGCAAACAGCAGAAAAATAAAGTCCGTTTTGTGGTGGTGCGGGAGTTCTCCGGGGAGAAGTCCATGCGGGAAGCCTTTGAGCAGCTGATCGAGCGCCAGACCTGCGAACACTTCGAGGAATGGCTGGAACAGCGGGAAATGGCCGAAAACGCTGCGTAAAAACGGTTGATTCAGGGGCAGGGACATGGTACTATAATGGTATCGTGTCCCTGTTCATAGAAGGAGAACGCTATGAGCAGGAAAAAACAAGTCTATGAGAAAATCACCGCTCTCTACTGCCGCATCTCTCTGGATGACGGCGGCGACAACGAGAGTATGAGCATCAGCAACCAGAAAATCATGCTTCGGGACTTTGCTGAAAAGCATGGAATGTTCCAGTATGAATATTATGTGGATGACGGCTATACGGGCCGCAATTTCAACCGCCCTGCCTTCCAGCGCATGATCGCTGACATTGAGGCGGGGAAGATCGGCTGCGTCATCACCAAAGACCTATCCAGGCTTGGTAGGAACTATATTGAAGCTGGCAGCTATATCGAAATCTTTTTCCCCAAACACAATGTACGCTATATCGCCATCACGGACGGCGTGGACAGCCTGACCCGTCAGGAGATGGACATTACGCCCTTTAAGAATATCCTGAACGATATGTACAGCCGGGATATTTCCAAAAAGGTGCTGGCAGGCATCACCACCCGCTCCCGGCAGGGGAAGTTCTGCGGAGGGACGCCGCCCTTCGGCCTGATGCGTGACCCGGAGGACAAGGGGCATCTCATCATTGACCCTGAGACAGCGCCAATCATCCGCAAAATCTATGACTATGCCCTTGACGGGCTGGGCTGCATGAGGATTTCCAAACGTCTGATGGAAGAAAAAATCCCAATCACCCATGTCAAAGCCAACACGGAGTTTGACGCCAACTATTATTTCTGGGGCGGAGCCAGAATCAGTCACATCCTGAGAAATCCATTCTATAAGGGCGCACATTTGGTCTTTCGGACGCATCAGAAAGGCATCCGCTCCAACACCTATGACATTATCCCCCGTGAGGAATGGGAGGTCATTGAGGGCTGCCATGAGGCGATTGTGACGCCGGAGGAATGGGAACAGGTGCAGGAACTCATTGACCGCAGGCCGACCATTCAGGGGAATTCCTGCCCCTTTTATAATCTGTTCCACGGTCTGGTCTACTGCGCCACCTGCGGGAAGTCCATGCAGGTGCGGTATGAGAAAGTGGGCCGAACCGGGAAGAACCGCTTCACCGGCGAAATGCGGGAGCCGATTGACAAGGCGTACTATATCTGCCAGACCTACAACCGCATGGGCTGCAAGGTCTGTTCCAGCCACAAGATCGAGGCCAGGGATTTATACAATCTGGTGCTGAAAGACATTCAGGAACTGGCGGCGCAGGCTATGAAGGATGCCGATGCGTTCTACCAGCGGCTCAGCAGCCGGATGGAGCGCCGGTATCTGGTGGACGCTTCCCAGACGGAGAAGGAACGGAAACGGTTGGAAGCCCGGAATCAGGAAATTGACGGAATGTTTCTGAGCCTGTACACCGATAAGGCCAAAGGCGTCCTGACCGAGCAGCGGTTTATGAAGCTGACGGCGGCGCTGGAACAGGAGCAGGAAGCCAACCAGAAGCGCCTGCACGATCTGGCGGTGATGCAGAGCCGGGCGGACGCACAGGAAAGCGAAGTCCGAACCTTTATCAAGGAAATCCGGCGCTATGCCGCCATTGAGGAACTGGACGAGTCCGTACTGAACCGGCTTATCAGCAAAATCCTGATCGGCGAGATCAAAAAGGTGGACGGCCAGAAGGTGCAGGAGGTCAGGATCGGTTATAACTTTGTCGGGGAAATCCCGGAGATTGCAGCGTAAATAGTTTGCCCCATCTCTCAACCATTGAGGGATGGGGCTTTTGTTGTGGATAAAGCGATTTGTCTGAACGATAGTATTATCCCATATAATCCGTTCGCAGTGCTTCTACCAGATCACATTTCAGAATTTTCTTGCCACCCAGGTAATATGCCAGTGCAACAAAGCCAAAAAGTGCCACGATAAAAAGCAGGATAGGAACAATGGGAGCCACTGCTAAAAATTCCATTGGATTCAAGTAGCTTGCCGTTATCATCAGCCACACAAACACAACCGTAATCGGCAGCGTGATCAGAACGGGGCGGCCAGCTATAACGAGGGCTTCGATCCAAAACATTTTTCGCATACCTTCTGGTGTCATGCCAATGGACATATATCTCGCAAATTCTCTTTTCCTTTGCCGGATAAATCCCAACGTGTTGGAAAATACGTTAGCGATTCCGATGAAGGCCAGCAACACACACAGCGCCCCAATTATCAGTTTGTATCCGTTCAGCATGGCATCGTTGTCTATCTTTTCCTGAACCCGGTTTTCCACCTCGAAAGAAATGTCATGCCCCAGCACATTCGTCAGCTCGGTTTCAATCATACTCAGTTCTGTCAGGGTTCTTTCTTTTTCTGAAAGAATGCGGATATAGGTATCTGGTTCAGCATTTCCAATCGTCTTTTCGATTTGTTTCCATGTGGAAAGGGACACAAATTGAACTAAAGCATAGTTATCATATTCTTCTCTCAAAACCGGCGGCTCCTGTGTAAAGCCCAAAACCGGAATTCCCACAGTTGCAGCCGCATCTTCCAGGTTTTGTAAAGTCATCGTGTCCTGGTTCTCTGACAAAAACGGAACATATTCTTTGTATCTGAAATTGCTGTTTATGTTGTCCCAAATACGGTTCAAAACAACGCTCCCGTTTTCCGCTGAGGAAACGCCGATCTGCTCACAATACGTGGCAAAGCTGCTGTCGTCCATGATTACAATAGGAGCCTGAATGGTATAAATCCCATCTGCCATACTGACATCACTTCCGGCGACTGTTTCAAGACCACCCAGACTTTTTACTTCTTCGCTGACAGCGTCTGCCCCAATAGAACAAACGGCGTTTGCCTTTTGATAAATCACACTGTCTATATCAGGCAAAGCATGGATTTCATCCGTATGAGAGAAGTCCTCGATCTTTGTGTCCTCAAGCGTTGCCATCACATCCCAGGCATCCTGGTAGCGTTCAAAATAGGTATGGTTTGTACTGATTCCAGAGAGAGTAAAAAAACTCAGCATAAGGGCGAAGCCCAAAAAAGAAAGGGTCAACGACAGCGTGGCGGTTCGCAGAGATTTCTTCTGTGCTTTCAGTGCATTCCCGGCAAGTTCCCCTTCGGTTCCAAATAAAAGCGCAAGAATACGGGACTTTTTTCTCCGTTTTAGCTGTAATTCTCCCGTGTTTTTTATAGCTTCCAGTGGGGTCATCTTGCTCAATTTCCTGGCTGGCAGCCAGGCAGAAATCAGTACCGTCAAAAACGAGGTTAGAATCGTGACTGCAAACACCAGCGGATGATAGGCAAAGGCAGCTTCATGCCTGCCGACAATACTATCGGCGAGAATATTGACTGCCTGGATGGCTCCGAAGGTCAAAGCGATTCCGACAAAGCTTCCGATCAAAACAGGAATCACACAAAGCATCGCCGCTTCCTGTAAAAGACAGGTGCGAATTTGCCCCGGCGTCGCCCCAATGCTGGAAAAGATGCCAAACTGATGGACACGGGCATTCATAGATACAGCAAACGAGTTATGAATGATTAAAATCAAAGACACCGACACAAGCAGGAGTACAAAGAGATAAAAAGCCATCAATAAGGGCGGATTGCTGTCCTGCGGATCGTTGATGAAATAACTTGACAGCAGTGATTCATGATACGATACGGAAGTTTCCGGAACACCTAACTGCTGGGCGATAAGAGGCATATCCTGATACACAGCCCTCATGTTATCAAAGCAAATATCAACTACAAGAGTTTGATCGTCTGATAAATCCTCATTGATTATAGCCGTTTTTACATTGGCGAAATTCTCAATCTCGGACACTTTATCTTCTTCAAACGCCCCGCTGATGCGTCCCTGCCAGTTTCCTTCTTCTAAAACAACAGATTCTATTTCATAATTCCAGAAGTTATAAAACAAACCGCACAGCAAAGAAAGAAACAGGGCAGAAATAAACGCCGCAACCAGAACGGATACGCTGGAAGCCCGATTCTTTTTGATGAATCCTATCGAATAGTCTTTCCACATATTCTTACCTCCGTTTCTGATCGCCGACAATTTTCCCGTCCTCTATGGTAATAACGCGATCCGCCTCCAATGCGATCTTTTCATCATGGGTAATCAAAAGAATCGTCTGTTCCAGGTTACGGTTAGATAATTTTAGCAAGTCAATAATTTCCTCTCCGTTTTTCCGATCCAAGTTGCCGGTCGGTTCATCTGCAAGCAACAGCGCCGGGCGATAGATCAAAGAACGGGCGATAGCAACTCGCTGCTGTTGTCCGCCGGAAAGCTGGCTGGGCAGTGATTCCAGTTTATCTTCGATTCCCAGGGAATGTATAATCTGCTCAAAGTATTCTTGATTGGGTTTGCGTTTGTCTAACAGGAGCGGCATGAGTATATTTTTTCGGACGGTAAGGGTGGGGATCAGGTTATAAAACTGATAGACCAATCCGACCTTCCTGCGCCGGAAAATGGCTGCCTGGGTTCGGTTCATGGCAGATAATTCTGTCCCCTCTATCAGGACTTTCCCTTCTGTCGGCTTATCCACGCTTCCCAAAATATGCAGCAGTGTAGATTTCCCCGAACCGGATGCCCCTACGATTGCTACAAATTCTCCTTTTTGTACAGACAAGTCAATGTGATCCAACGCCACGACCTGATTGTTCCCAGAGCCATATACCTTTCGGACATTTTCACATTTTAGTATTTCCATGTCACTTTCTCCTCTCTACTGAATGGTCTTGCGTACAGTATAACAAAGTAAAGTGACATCTCAGTGACTGTACATCCTTATTTCAAAACAAGCACCGCCATTTTGCAAGTTGCAGGCGGTTATGGTTCCGTTCTGCAATTCAAAAATGGAACGGGCAAGAGCCAGGCCAATTCCAATTCCATCTCCAATCGCACACCGTCCCCGATAAAAACGATCAAAAAGATGCGGTAAGTCCTCTGTGTCAAAACCAGCCCCGTCATCCCATATCCGAATTTCTGCATAAAGAGGATTGCCTGAGTAGTCACAATGGACTACGCCGCTCGGTTTGGAATGTTCCATACAATTCTTTATGAGATTGATGAGGGCTTCCATTGTCCACTCCAAATCTCCCCAAAATTCAATACAGCCATTTTCTGGAATGTCAACAGAAATGTGATTTTTCCGCAATAAATCGTTCAGATTATCTGCCGCCAGATTCAACACGGTATAAAGATCAACCTTTTCCTGCTTGAGAGGGAGCGTTCCAGCATCGATTTTGGAAAGCATAAGCAAGGATTCTTCCAGACGATTTAATCGTTTCAACTGCTGTTTGACCTGTTCTGCGTAAGCCCTCGGAATTTCTTTTTCCATAAGCTGCAACGACAAAAAGGCCGCTGTGATTGGCGTTTTAAGTTGGTGTGCGATATTAGCCAGGTTCTCTGCAAAATTTTTCTTTGCGGCAACTGCCGTTTCTCTTGTTTGGTAAAGCATCGTGACCGTTTTGTAGATCTCGTCCTGCAAATGGGAATATTCGTCTTCCTTCGTCTGTATCAATGTCCCGCCTGCGCCGATATTGACCTGCTCCAAATACTCAGTCAAATCAGCAATCCTCTTTCGATTTTTTCTGCGGGATAGAAAGATTCCTGCGGCAAACGCACAGGCGGTCACAAGGAAAAATAGAATCGGAAAAAGCACTGTATCCAGCGGGAAATCATAGCAAAAATCATCGACCCGGTATCCGTATTTTTCCAGATAATCGTTGCCTCTGAGTTCTTGTTCCGTCAATGAATGATAGTCTTTCAAAGCCGCTAATAGCTGCGGCTCTGCTTCAGGAGAATTTGCCAATATGGTTTCGCATAATGCCGAGGTGTGTTCAAATGCAATCTGCCGGTACGTGTGCAGGAAGAAAGCGGCGGTAAGTATCATGCCTGCCGCAAGAACAGCAAACGGAAAAATCAGAAGTATTTTTTGTTTCCATTTTTCGCTCATTGTGTGTCCTCCATACGGTAGCCAAAACTTCGGATCGTTTTCAGGCAGGATGGATGGTTCAATTTTTCCCGCAGTCTTTTCATTGTGACCGTCAGCGTATTGTCATTTACATAATTCCCGCTGCGATCCCAGACTTGTTCTAATAACTGGTTTCTGGTGATCGTTTTTCCCTTGTTTTCCATCAGGATCAGGAGAATGCGGTACTCCGGCTGGCTTACAGCAATTTCTTTCTGTCCGTCATAGACAGCCGTTTTCTCCTTATCCAACATTAGGTCATCGCAGAATAGCTTTGTGTCGGGTACGGTTTTGGTTCTTCGCAGCAGCGCCAAAATGCGGGAATACAGAACGGCAAGATCAAAGGGCTTTACCACATAATCATCCGCCCCATTTTGGAAACCAGTAACAATGTCGTGGGAATCGCCCCGAATCGTTAAATAAACAATAGGCAGAGTTTTCCATCTTTCCCGAATCCAAAGGCATAATTCACTCCCTTGTCCGTCTGGCATATTCCAGTCCAGCAAGACGATTGTAGGCAAATGACCGATTAACGCTTTCTTGACATCTGCAATTCTATCAAAAACAGCTACTTTGCAATTTTGTTGTTCCAAATATTCTTTTACAGACTTGCCAATCGTTTCGTCATCTTCCGCATAATAAACTTCAATCATGATGTTCTCCTTTTGATCTACTGGCGGGTTTTCTTCGTCTGTCTACTGGCTTTGTAGCACTCTTGGGGATAAGCCAGACAGTCCCCATCTTTTCCGCACCTGGAATACGTCCTGCGGAACAGTAGTAATTTATCCAACGGGGTGTTACTCCCCAAATTTTGCTTGCTTCTTTCAAAGTCATGTAATCCATATAGCACCTCCGTACCGCCTTATTATAATTCGCACTCTCGAATAAAACAAGTTAAGCAGTACAAGTCGAGCTAATAGTTGTCAGAATGGCAGCCACAAAGAGAAATTCTTTGATTGTGG
>OGUP01001969.1_pt1 | contig 10803 bp, 10 predicted proteins | sample 1553661 | NCBI WGS metagenome assembly OGUP01 (sample SAMEA2580026, study PRJEB22360) | human gut metagenome | biome: human gut; feature: human-associated habitat; material: faeces | place: Denmark | collected 2008/2010
AAATTAGATTCAGATTTTAAAATCCTCACTCCCCCCCCCAAAAAAAATAAACTGGCTAATTTTTTTGATTTATATCAATCACATGAAAATGACATCTGGGGTGGTTTTGAAAACTTACTTGGTTGTCCAGATTTTTAATGCTTTCGAAGAAATCTTTTATGGTTATGAGTCCGATTAGTAAGAAAAGACGATCTTGAGTTAGGATATCCTAAAGGTAATTTTAAATCCGAAAATACAATTATGATGCGAGGAGTAGAGGGAACGATCTTTATATTTAGGGAGAACCATTTAATAATTCCCAAATTATAGAAAAATAATAAGTATCTTTACCCTTAGCATTCTTAACAATTATTTTTTTAGCATCTGCATATTCTACAATACCATCAGCTTTTGCTACTATACATACTCCAGAATCTTTAGCTGCAATATGTTCAACACCAGTTCCTATAAAAGGAGCTTCTGTTTTTAATAAAGGCATAGCCTGACGTTGCATGTTAGCACCCATAAGGGCACGTGTAGCATCATCGTGTTCCAAGAATGGAATACAGCTTGTTGTAACAGACACAACTTGTTGAGGACTAACATCAATATAATCAACTTGTTCAGGTTTCGCTAAAATATTTTCTCCACGGAATCGAGCATTGACTAAATCGTCTGTAATTATATTTTCATCACTAGTTCCTACAGTAGATTGACTAATAATATAATCTTCTTCTTCATCAGCAGTTAAATATACTACTTCATCAGTTATCTTAGAATTTTCAACTTTACGATATGGAGTCATAATAAATCCATATTCATCAATTTTTGCATAACTAGCTAAACTTGTAATAAGTCCGATATTTGGTCCTTCTGGAGACTCAATTGGACAAATTCTACCATAGTGAGAACTGTTGACATCACGTACTTCTACGCCAGCTCTATCTCTAGATAAACCACCTGGTCCCAAAGCACTTAAACGACGTTTATTAGTAAGTTCTGCAATCGGATTAGTTTGATCCATGAATTGAGATAATTGTGATGAAGCAAAGAATTCTTTCATTGCTGCAGTTAATGGACGAATATTTGTTAAAGATTGAGGTGTTACTGAATCAACTTCAGATAATGACATTCTTTCTTTAACAACTCTTTCCATTCTTGAAAGACCGATTCTATACTGATTCTGAAGTAATTCACCAACTGCACGGATACGTCTGTTTCCTAAGTGGTCAATATCATCTTCTGAACCGATTCCATATTCAATATTCATACAATAGTTGATTGTAGCGAAAATATCTTCCTTAGTAATATGCTTTGGAATTAATTCGTGTACGTTTCTCTTAATTGCATCTTTTAATTCTTCTTCTGTTTCATTTTCAGCAAGAATTTCAGCAAGAACAGGGTAATAAACCTCTTCATTAATTCCCAATTCTTTACAATCAAAGTCAACATATGCATTAATATCTACAGCAAGGTTTGAAAGAACTTTTTCATTCTTAATATCTGTCTGAATCATTACTGATGGAACAGCTGCATTCTGAATCTTAATAGCAAGTTCTTCTGTTACAACAGTTCCGGCTTCTGCTAAAACTTCTCCTGTTGTCATATCTACAACATCTTCAGCTAATGGTAAACCTTTAATACGGTTCTTGTAAGCCAATTTCTTGTTGTATTTATAACGACCAACTCTTGCAAGGTCATATCTTCTTGCATCAAAGAACATACCTGCAACGATTGATTCAGCACTGTCAACGCTAAGAGGTTCACCCGGACGAATCTTTTTGTAAAGTTCTAAAAGGCCTTCTTCATAGCTTGTACTTGGATCTTTCTCAAATGTTGCTGTAAGTTTTTCTTCTTCACCGAATAATTCAGTGATTTCAGCATTTGTTCCAATTCCTAAAGCTCTAATAAGAACTGTTACAGGAAGCTTTCTTGTTCTATCTACACGAACATAGAAAATATCATTTGAATCTGTTTCGTAGTCAAGCCATGCACCTCTGTTAGGAATAACCTGTGATGTATATAATTCCTTACCTACTTTATCATGACCGATAACGTAGTAGATACCTGGTGAACGAACTAACTGGCTTACGATAACACGTTCTGCACCATTGATAACGAATGTACCTGTTGCAGTCATAAGTGGTAAATCACCCATGAAAATATCGTGTTCTGTAAATTCACCTGTCTCCTTGTTATGAAGTCTTACTTTAACTTTTAAAGGTGCAGAATATGTTGCATCTCTTTCCTTACATTCCTCGATTGTATACTTCTTCTCATCTTCGCATAATTTGAAGTCAACAAACTCAAGGCTTAAGTTTTGTGCGTAATCTTCAATCGGAGATATATCTTCCAATACTTCCTTAAGACCTGTACTCAGGAACCACTCATATGAATCTCTCTGAACTTCAATAAGATTAGGCATTCCAAGAACTTCTTTTTGTCTTGAATAACTCATACGTATGCCTTTTCCTGATTTCACAGGGCGAATTCTGTTTTTCTCCATTGACATTTCACTCCTTGTCTTTATTTTATTACTTTTTTAGTTACTTTTGCTTAATAAAATTAAGTTTTTGTACTGTTTTAGCACTTTCATTGCTGTCAAAAGGGCGCACTACGCCTACTTTTAAGCATAACAGTAGAATTTTACCATAGGAAACAATTGGTGTCAAGGGCTTTTTTATTGAATATTTCTGTTTGATTATTGGAGTTATATTTTTAAGCACTATCAACTTGGTATCGAAGAAAGCACGCGTACATTTGTAGAATGTACGCACTCAAACACAAAAAAAGAGACAGGGTTTTGTGTAAACACAACCCTGTCTCTCTTTTATGTTTGAGCGCACGCTCTGTGAAAAGTTTGTAGCGATTATTTTAATGTTACAACTGCTCCAACTTCTTCTAACTGAGCCTTTAATGCTTCTGCTTCTTCCTTTGTAGCACCTTCTTTAACTACCTTAGGAGCTCCGTCAACTACTTCCTTAGCTTCCTTTAATCCTAATCCTGTAGCATCCTTAACAGCCTTGATAACCTTAACCTTGTTAGCACCAACTTCTGTTAATTCTACGTCGAATTCTGTCTTTTCTTCAGCTGCTCCACCTTCTGCTCCAGCTGCTGCTACTACAACACCTGCTGCTGCAGATACGCCAAATTCTTCTTCACATGCTTTTACTAAATCGTTTAATTCTAAAACTGTTAATCCTTTGATTACTTCAATGATTTCTGCTGTTGTCATTGTAATTTCCTCCATTAATAATTCTTTATAATTGTTTCGATGTTATTAAATCCATCTTTAATGTGAATGCTTCGCATTCATTATCAGATCATGCCTGATTATGCAACTTCTTCGTTCTTTTCAGCAATCTGCTTAATAACACGAGCAAAGTTTGTAACTGGTGACTGCATAGATCCAAGTAATTTTGAGAGAAGTACTTCTCTTGATGGGATAGATGCAATCTGACCGATTCCTACTGCATCGTAGTAAATTCCGTCAACTACGCCACCTTTGATTTCTAAAGCCTCAGCTGTCTTAGCGAATTTTGCTAATACTCTAGCTGCTGCTGTAGCATCATCTTTACATACTGCAATAGCTGTTGGTCCTTCAAGATGCTGAGCTAAATCTGCGAATTCAGTATCTTTGATTGCAAAATTAATCATAGTGTTCTTGTATACTTTGTATACAACACCAGCTTCTCTTAACTGCTTACGAAGTTCTGTATCTTCTGCAACAGTAAGTCCACGGTAATCTACAACAACTGCTGTAGCTGCACCATTGAGTAATTCTGAAATCTCTTCAACGACAGGTTTCTTTAACTCTACTTTTGCCATGATTGTTTTGCCTCCTTATAAAATTTAGGTCTGCAACCAAACATTGCGCCGAATATTATACAATAGTATAAAAAACCTCTCTGCCGAAACAGAGAGGTATTGTCAGTCATATTTATAACTTCATTCCTCGGTAGGTACTAAGTTTACGCCCTTGTCAAGGATAAATCCCCGTAGGCACCTACTGTCTTCGGCAATTGGTATTAAACCACTTGTGCATAATAGCACATTTTTATTTTATTGTCAACTGATTGTTCAGTAACAACCTTAAATTATGCGTTAGCGTTTACTAACTTAGTTGGGTTAACCTTTACTCCAGGTCCCATTGTTGATGTAAGAGTAACGCTCTTTAAGTAAGCACCCTTAACTGCAGCTGGTTTAGCTTTATTAATAGCACCCATAAGTGCATTGAAGTTTTCTACTAACTGTTCTTCTGTAAATGAAGCTTTTCCAACTGGAACATGAATGATATTAGCCTTGTCTAATCTATATTCAATCTTACCAGCTTTAATATCATCAATAGCTTTTGTTACGTCCATTGTAACTGTACCTGCTTTAGGGTTTGGCATTAAGCCCTTAGGTCCAAGTACACGACCAAGTCTACCAACAACACCCATCATGTCTGGTGTAGCAACAACAACGTCGAAGTCTAACCATCCATCATTCTGGATTCTTGGTATTAACTCTTCACCGCCTACAAAATCAGCACCTGCTGCCTGAGCTTCATCAGCCTTAGCACCTTTAGCGAAAACTAAAACTTTAACAGTTTTACCTGTACCGTTAGGTAATACTACAGCACCACGGATCTGCTGATCTGCATGACGTCCATCACAACCTGTTCTGATGTGACATTCTATTGTTTCATCAAATTTTGCAACTGCTGCTTTCTTTACTAAAGAAATAGCTTCTTCTGTGTCATACTGTGCAGCTCTATCGATTAACTTTGCTGCCTCTGTATATTTCTTTCCTCTTTTCATTTAAACCTCCTAGTGGTAATAGCGGATATACCTCCCACTTTTTTCAATTCATTTTAAAATTAGTCTTCAACCTTAATTCCCATACTTCTAGCTGTTCCTGCGATCATGCTCATAGCAGCTTCAATGCTTGCAGCATTTAAATCCTGCATCTTTGTTTCAGCGATCTGCTGTAAATCAGCCTTTGAGATTGTAGCAACTGTTTCTTTTAATGAATTGCCTGCACCCTTCTGGATCTTGCAAGCTTTCTTTAATAATACTGCTGCTGGAGGAGTTTTTGTTACGAAACTAAAACTCTTGTCCTGGTAAACAGTGATAACAACTGGAATAATCATTCCCGGCTGATCAGCTGTTCTTGCGTTAAAGTCCTTTGTGAACTGAACGATGTTTAATCCATGCTGTCCAAGTGCTGGACCAACTGGTGGAGCTGGTGTTGCTTTGCCAGCTTCGATCTGCAATTTAATGTAACCTTCTACTTTCTTTGCCATCTTTCGGCACCTCCTAAATTTGTGGTATTAGCGGGAATCCCTCCCACGGCCTTGCTATTCATTGCAAAACCTTCTTCTATTAGCACTTATGTGCATTATTAAAATTCACAATGTGAATCTTAATTCATCTTTTTAACTTCTGTAAAGTTTAATTCTACAGGAGTTTCTCTACCAAACATGTCAACATTAATTGTGACTGTCTGTCTGTTCTCATCAATACGTTTAACCACGCCTGCTGTACCTGACCAAACGCCACCGATGACTGCAATCATATCGCCTTCTTTAAAATCAACTTCAACTTTTTCATTCTTGATTCCAAGAGAAAGCATTTCTGTATCAGTAAGTGGAACCGGCTTAGATCCAGGACCTACAAACCCTGTAACACCTCTTGTGTTTCTTACAACATACCATGTATCATCATTCATAACCATGTTTATAAGCACATAACCTGGGAAAAGTTTTTTCTCAGAAACTTTTCTTACGCCGTTTTTAAGTTCGACAACTTCCTGTGTAGGTACTGATACTTCTAATATTTGATCGTGCAATTTTCTATTCTCAATTGTCTGTTCAATAGTAGTCTTAACTTTATTCTCATACCCTGAATAAGTATGAACAACGTACCAATTTGCTTCTGACATTTAATCACCTCATATTTTTAATTCTTATCTTCCAATAATAGCATCTAATCCTAATTGTACAACACTATCAATGAGAGAAATAAGAACACCTACGATAATTGTGATTACCACAACAACAACTGTCTGTCTAATAATTGTTGCTTTATCCGGCCAGATAATTCTTGAAAATTCAGCCTTAACACCTGTCCACCAAGTCTTAATACGACTTTCTTTCTTCTTAGTTGCCTCTGCCATTTTCTTACCCTCCATTAACTCAAACTATTTAGTTTCTTTGTGTAATGTATGTTTCTGGCAGAATTTACAATACTTCTTTGTTTCAACTCTGTCTGGATGAGTCTTCTTATCCTTTGTTGTATTGTAATTACGCTGTTTACATTCAGTACATTCTAATGTAATTCTTGTTCTCATGAGTTTCACCTCCGCATTTTTTATATGTTTAAAGTCTAAATTTTTTTGCAAAAAAAAAAGACCTAGTTGCTCGCCTCATAAATATAACACGTAAATACAAATGCGTCAACATTTTTTTATTAATATTTACGATTTATATTTTGAAGCTGGATTAATTCCTAAACTATAGTCTTTTTTACTATTCTATCCATCCCTTCCAACTGCCACGGAAAGACAATACACTTTCTCAACTCCTGCCACCTTTAACACCTTTGCACAGGCATCAAAAGTACTACCTGTTGTATATATGTCATCAACTAAAAGTACTGTTTTATATTCGGAGCATATTTTCCTGTCCACGCCAAAGGCTTTCTGCAAATTAATTTTCCGCATTTCATTGCTAAGCTTTTTCTGGGGAACCGTAGACTTCTTTCTAATAATACATTTATCGTCTAAAGCAATTCCCGTCTCCTTACTTAGCGCTCTGCCAAAAACTTCCGCCTGATTATAACCTCTCTTTATTTCCTTATCTTTATACATTGGAACCGGAATTATTGCCTGAACATTCCATTCTTTCAATTTATTTTCCAATACATCTTTTGCCACTTTTGCAAAAAATTTTCCATAATCCCTGGAATTTCCATATTTAAATCTGTATAAAACAAGTTTCATTTCCCCTGTGTATTCAAAAACAGACCTTGCCCTGTCATAGTAATGTTTCATCTTTTTGCAATCATTGCAATATGTTTTACCACTGTCTGTTAATGGTTTGCCACACTTAGCACACCTTGGCTCATTAATGATATGTAACTCATCTTTACATGTATCACATATAATCTTTCCCTTGCCAAGAACTTTTTGACAAACCGGGCAAACTGTTGGATACATCCATTCAATTACTCTACCTAACATTCCCCCACCTTTTCTTATTGATAATAATTAATAAGTTGCCATTTCAATCCTGAATATCTCTTATGCTGATCTTCATTTTTAACCATTGCGTTAAAAGTTTCTTTTCTGCCGACTATGCACACACATTTCTTTGCTCTTGTAACTCCCGTATACAAAAGATTCCTTGTCATAAGCATCGAAGCTCCCGAAACCAAAGGCATTACAACTGCCGGATATTCGCTACCTTGAGATTTATGAATTGTAACAGCGTAAGCCAGTTCCAACTCTTCTGCCTGTTTAGAATCATATGTAACATATCTGTCATCATCAAACTTTACTTCTATATAATTAGTAAGATTATTTATTTTTGTAATAATTCCCATATCTCCGTTAAAAATGCCGGAGCCGGAATCCACAAGAAAACCTTTATCTGTTCTCTGCTCCCATTCAAGCTGATAATTATTTTTAATCTGCATAACCTTGTCGCCTTCTCGGAAAACGACACCGGCTATCTCTTTTTCGTTCTTATTTTTGTCAGGCGGATTCATATACATCTGTAATCCCGGATTAAGAGAGTTGACGCCTAAAATTCCATTACGCATAGGTGTAAGAACCTGTATGTCCATTTCATTTGCTCCTACGTATGCTGGAAGTTTTGTTTTTATCAGACCTATTGTTGCATTTAATGCCATCTGAGCATTTTCTCTTTCTATATATAAAAAATCTCCAAAACTATTGTCAAGTTTAACTTCTTTTCCTTCATTAATCTTATGAGCATTAGTTACTATTCCACTTTCCCCTGCCTGACGAAAAACTTTTGTAAGACGTACAACTTTAAAGCATTCAGATTCAATAATATCCTTCAAAACATTTCCCGGGCCAACACTTGCAAGCTGATTAACGTCTCCAACAAAAACCAATCTTGTTCCAACAGTTACAGCTTTCAAAAACGCATGCATCAAAAAAGTGTCTACCATAGACATTTCATCTACAATAACAACATCTGTTTCCAATGGATTTTGTTCGTTTCTTCCAAACTTCGCATCAAGTTCAGGATCATCACTTTGCCCACCTGATATTTCAAGCATTCTGTGAATAGTCTTTGCCTCATGGCCTGTAGCCTCAGTCATACGCTTTGCTGCACGTCCCGTTGGAGCCGCAAGACTTACTTCTAATCCGTCAGATTCAAACAGCTGAATTATAGCATTAATTGTTGTTGTCTTTCCTGTTCCCGGGCCACCGGTTATAATAGATACACCGTTATTCTGTGTTGCCACAACTGCCTGTCTTTGAAGGTCATCTAAATGAATTCCTGACATATCCTCAACTGTATCCATTTTCACCCCAAGAATATAATCATCTTCCGGTGTTGAAATATTTAATTCAAGCAACATTCTTGCAATATTTAATTCTGTATAATAAAAAGTAGACAAAAACACTGCCTGATTGTCATCGATTTCTTTTAAAATCAACTTTTTTTCAAGTACAAGTTCCGTAAAACAGTTATCAAGCAATTCCATATTGTATGTTCCGTCAGCATTTAAGTACTGATCCCTTAGTCCAAGCAAATTAATAGTAGTTTCCACCATTTTTTCCTTAGGAAGATATGTATGTCCTGATAAAGACGCTTCTGTTAAAGCATAGCACATTCCACTTTTTATTCTTACAGACGCATTAACTTCCACACCGGCTCTTCTGGCAATTTCATCTGCCGTCTTAAAGCCAATACCTGTCACATCATCTGCAAGCTGATACGGATTAGTTTTAATTATGTCATAAACCCTTGTTCCATAATTATTAAATATTTTCGTACTTAATGTAGGAGAAATTCCATATCCCTGAAGGAAAATCATAACATCACGCATATCCTTTTTTTCTTCAAGCTGAGTACTAATGTCCATAGCCTTTCTTGTAGTAATTCCTCTGATTTCTGCAAGGCGCTCCGGCTCCTCTTCTATAATTCTAAAAGTATCCTCACCAAACTTGTCTACTATTCTATCTGCAAGCACTGCGCCAAGACCCTTTATAGCTCCAGAACCTAAATATTTTTTTAACGATAATTCATCTGTTGCAGGAACAATTTTATAGTTTATTGCCTTTATTTGTTTTCCATAAATCTCATGGAAAACTTCCTCACCTTCTATTTCTACATATTCTCCCTGACCAATATATCCAAAATTACCTGTACATGTTATATCTTCTTTTCCACTGGATAATGTTAACACAGTAAAACCATTATCTTCATTTCTAAATGTTATATTTTCAACATATCCGCTAACTGTTTTCATCTGGTATATTTTCTCTTTCCTTAATAACTGCCTTCTAGTTACTCTCTTTTTTCAATCGTATCATTCAAATACTTATTAGTTGCTTTTAAATATATCTTTTACCTGATTTGAATGTCAAAATATCCAAATCTTTATGGAATAAAAATGCCATCCTTTTTAAGCATCTCTTAACTACAGTTAAAAGATACACATTGGGACAGCATTTTATATGTTTTTAATTAATCTTTTCTTTTGCCGCTTCATCAATATAATCCAAATACTGACCTGTTCCAATGGCAACAACAGTCATTGGATCTTCGGCTGTCATAGTATTAATACCTGTCTTAGATTCAATTAACTGATCTAATCCATGAAGCAAACATCCGCCACCTGTTAACACTATACCACGCACTGCAATATCTGCTGCCAATTCCGGTGGTGTCTGTTCAAGTACTCTGTGAACTGCTTCAACTATACTTGCAGAAACATCCTTAAGGGCTTCCTCAGTCTCTTCTGAAGTAATTTCAATAGTTTTAGGTAATCCTGTTACAAGATTTCTTCCACGTACTTCCATCTTCTTATTATCAGATTTATTGAAACATGTTCCTATTCCAATCTTAATCTCCTCGGCAGTTCTATCTCCTATAAGAAGATTATGTTTCTTTCTCATATATCTTACAATGGCATCATCAAAATCATCTCCGGCAACCTTAATAGATGTGCTTACAACTGTTCCTCCAAGAGAAATAACTGCCACATCTGTAGTTCCTCCGCCAATGTCAACTATCATATTTCCACAAGGCTTACTTATGTCAATTCCTGCACCAATGGCTGCTGCAACAGGTTCTTCTACAATAAAGACCTCTCTTGCGCCAGCCTGAAAAGCTGCATCCTGAACTGCCTTAATTTCAACTTCTGTTGCACCACTAGGTACACATACGCAAATACGTGGTTTCTTAAATGAGCGCTTTCCGATTGCCTTCTGTATAAAATATCTTATCATCTGTTCGGTAATTGAATAATCTGAAATAACTCCCTGTTTAAGTGGTCTTACAGCCACAATATTTTCAGGAGTTCTTCCAATCATAAGTCTCGCTTCTTCTCCTACAGCCTTAATCTTTTCAGTATCTCTATCAACTGCAACAACTGAAGGTTCCTTTAAAACCACACCTTTTCCTTTTATAAAAACAAGCACACTTGCCGTTCCTAAATCTATTCCAATATCTGTATTAAACATTTGTTACTCCTTTAAGTTTTCAAACAGTAATTATAGTATATGTAATAATCTTTTCCCTAAACTATTTTTTATTATATTAATTTAGATATCAAAGTTTTAAAATCTTGACACTGTAAT
>OGUP01002006.1_pt1 | contig 10686 bp, 9 predicted proteins | sample 1553661 | NCBI WGS metagenome assembly OGUP01 (sample SAMEA2580026, study PRJEB22360) | human gut metagenome | biome: human gut; feature: human-associated habitat; material: faeces | place: Denmark | collected 2008/2010
TTGTAACTCTTACTGTATCTGCTAACTGGTTAACTCCTGCTTCCAGTGCTTTTCTGACAAAGGTATTCGCCGGTTCCACACCGCCCATCACTTCTACTACAATTCCAATCTCCGGATCATTCAGGATAATCTCATAATCATGAACAATCTTTTCCTGGATCTTATCTCCCGGGAAATCCCTCAGATCCAGCACATATTTTACTTCAATTTCTTCTTTTGCCCGTGACGCGATCAGCTTCTGATTTACATCCAGAACCTCTACCACACCAGAACCTACGGTACCATAACCCAATACTGCAATCTTCATCTTTTTGTCTACTCCCTGCCTACGATTTTCAAATAATGCACACCTGAATGCTGTTCAATCTCTTCCACCATCTCCGACAGATTCTTCGTTGTCTGCAACACCTCCACACTGAGCGTCAGTGTTGCCACCCCGTTGATCGGAATACTCTGGTGAATAGTCAGGATATTCGCCTGATACCTTGCCACCGCGTTTAAAAGCTCTGCCATAACCCCCGGTGTATCATCAAGCTGAATAACCATCGTAACAGTCCTTCCTTTTTCATTTTCGTGAAATGGGAAAATATCATCCTTATATTTATAGAAAGAACTTCTGCTGATACCGATCTCTTCTGTCGCTTCCTGAATAGTCATTCCACGTCTGGTTGCGAGCAGTCTCTTTGTCTCGACAACCTTTATGAGCACCTCCGGCACTGCTTTTTTCTTTACCACATAGTACTTTGTATTATCCATTGTTACTCCTCTGTTTCAGATAAGCATTGATAAATGGATCCAGCTCCCCATCCAGAACTGCGCTTACATTTCCGGTCTCTTCACCGGTACGGTGATCCTTGACCAGATTGTAAGGATGTAAAATATAGGATCGGATCTGGCTTCCAAAATTAATATCCTGAACTTCCCCCCGGATGCCGGATACCTTTTCTTCCTGCTCCTGCTTTTTCAAAAGATACAGCTTGGCTTTCAACATCTGCATCGCTTTGTCCTTATTAAAAAGCTGCGAACGTTCATTCTGGCACTGCACTACGATTCCTGTCGGAAGATGCGTGATCCGCACCGCAGACGAAGTCTTGTTGATATGCTGTCCTCCGGCTCCGCTCGAACGGTAGGTATCGATCCGCAGGTCGTCGTCATTCAGCTCAATGTCAATATCATCTTCAATATCCGGTATCACATCACAGGATGCAAAAGATGTCTGCCTCTTGCCTGCTGAATTGAACGGAGAAATACGCACCAGTCTGTGCACACCCTTTTCTGATTTCAGATAGCCATAGGCGTTCTCGCCGTTTACCTGGAAAGTGACCGATTTGATACCGGCCTCTTCGCCTTCCAGGAAATCCAGCTCCTCTACCGTAAATCCTTTGCGCTCTGCCCATCTTGTATACATACGATAAAGCATTTGCGCCCAGTCACAGCTTTCCGTTCCGCCTGCGCCCGCATTCAGCTTCAGTATCGCATTGCATTTGTCATACTCTCCCGAAAGCAACGTACGGATCTTGATATTGTCCAGCGTCTGCACGAAGCTGTCAAATTCTTCTCTCGCTTCCTGTGCAAGCTCTTCATCATTTTCTTCATAGCCCATCTGGATCAACGTCTCGATATCCTCGTATTGCTGATACAGATGAGCACACGTCTCTACATCGTCTTTTAAACCTTTGAGAAGCTTTGACTTTTCCTGTGCTGCTTCCGCATCATCCCAAAAGCCCGGGGCTTCCATTTCCCGCTCTAATTCTTCGATTCGCTTTTCTTTATTAGCGATGTCAAAGTGAATCCCTTACTTCCGCAAGTGGAGATTCGTAGGATAAAAGTTCCTGTTTTAACTGATCGAGTTCGACCACTCTGCTCACCACCTTATTCTTATATATAGAAGCGGGTCTGCTACAGATTCACAAACCCACTTTTCCTTCTCATGACAGTTGCGCTCTAAAGCTTTCTGCCACAGCAGTTCTTATATTTCTTTCCGCTTCCGCACGGACACGGATCGTTTGGATAGATCTTTTCGCTTTCTCTTCTGACAGGTCCCTTCGGTGCAGAATCATCCTTGTTTGTTCCTGTTACCTTTGCAACCTGCTCACGCTCGATCTTCTGCTCTACATGAACATGATACAGCATACGTACGGTATCTTCCTGAATGGAAGTGATCATGTTGTTGAACATCTCAAATGCGTTCATCTTGTACTCAACAACCGGATCTCTCTGGCCGTATGCCATCAGACCGATACCCTGACGGAGCATTTCCATATCATCGATGTGATCCATCCATTTGCTGTCGATGCATTTCAGAAGAACAACTCGCTCAAGCTCACGAAGCTGCTCCGGTTCCGGGAACTCAGCCTCTTTCGCTTCATAAAGCTTCACAGCCTCTTCCTTCACGATATGTTTGATCTCGTCTTTTTTATGGCCTTTTACCTTCTCTGCAGTCAGAGGATGGATCGGAATGATCGGAGTGATCGCGGTATTGAACTCATCAAGATCCCACTCAGAAGAATCCATATCATCGGAGAAACACATGTCTGTCATGCTGTCTACGATATCTGTGATCATCTTGTAGATGGCATCACGCATATTCTCACCGTCAAGTACCTGACGACGCTCCTCATAGATGATCTCTCTCTGCTCATTGTTAACCTGGTCATAGTCGAGAAGATTTTTACGGATTCCGAAGTTGTTGAACTCAATCTTCTCCTGCGCTTTCTCGATGGCGTTGGAGAGCATCTTATGCTCGATCTGCTCATTCTCCTCAACACCAAGGGATGTGAACACCTTCATCAGTCTCTCGGAACCGAACAGACGCATCAGGTCATCCTCAAGGGAAATGTAGAAACGGGATTCACCCGGATCTCCCTGTCGTCCGGAACGTCCACGGAGCTGGTTATCGATACGTCTTGACTCATGACGCTCGGTACCGATGATCTTCAGACCGCCGGCCTCTCTTGCCACATCGTCAAGCTTGATATCGGTACCACGGCCTGCCATGTTGGTCGCGATGGTAACGGCATCTGCCTGTCCTGCCTGAGCTACGATCTCAGCCTCAAGCTCATGGAACTTGGCATTCAATACATTGTGGGGGATTCCCTCTCTCTTCAGCATTCTGCTGAGAAGCTCGGAAGTCTCGATGGTGATCGTACCAACCAGTACCGGCTGATGTTTTGCGTGAGCTTCCTTAACTGCCTCTACAACGGCGTTGAATTTCTCTTTCTTTGTCATGTAAACAGCATCGTCAAGGTCTTTACGCTGTACTACACGGTTGGTCGGGATCTCTACAACGTCCATGCCGTAGATATCACGGAACTCTTTTTCCTCGGTAAGGGCTGTACCTGTCATACCGCCTTTTTTGTCATATTTGTTGAAAAAGTTCTGGAAGGTAATGGTTGCAAGAGTCTTGCTCTCTCTTTTAACCTTCACATGCTCTTTCGCCTCGATCGCCTGATGAAGACCATCGGAGTAACGACGGCCCGGCATGATACGACCGGTAAACTCATCAACGATCAGGATCTCGTCATCTTTTACAACATAATCCTGATCCTTGTGCATCAGATTATGTGCACGAAGTGCAAGGATGATGTTGTGCTGGATCTCCAGGTTTTCCGGATCTGCCAGGTTCTCGATATTAAAGAATTTCTCAACCTTCTTGATACCCTGCTCGGTAAGGTTGACGATCTTATCTTTCTCATTTACAACGAAGTCACCGGTCTCGATAACCTCCTCACCCATGATGGCTGCCATCTTGGTCATCTCATGGCTGGCCTCACCACGCTCCAGCTGCTGTGCAAGGATATCGCACACCTCATAAAGCTTGGTGGACTTGCCGCTCTGTCCGGAAATGATCAGAGGTGTACGTGCCTCATCGATCAGGACAGAGTCGATCTCATCGATGATACAGTAGTGAAGATCTCTCTGAACAAGCTGTTCTTTATAGATGACCATGTTGTCACGAAGATAATCAAATCCAAGTTCGTTGTTTGTTACGTATGTGATGTCACATCCGTATGCCGCACGACGCTCTTCCGGCTTCATGTCGTTAAGTACCACGCCTACAGTCAGGCCAAGGAACTCGTGAACCTTACCCATCCACTCAGCATCTCGTTTTGCCAGGTAGTCGTTGACGGTTACGATGTGGACACCTTTTCCCTCAAGGGCATTCAGATATGCAGGAAGTGTGGAAACAAGAGTTTTACCTTCACCTGTTTTCATCTCGGCGATACGGCCCTGGTGAAGGATGATACCACCGATGATCTGTACACGGTAATGCTCCATTCCAAGTACACGTTTGGCTGCCTCACGTACGGTGGCAAATGCCTCCGGAAGAAGATCATCCAGTGTTGCACCTTCTGCAAGACGTTTCTTATATTCTCTGGTCTTGTCCCGTAACTGCTCGTCGGTAAGCTGCTGCATCTGGGACTGATAGCTCTCGGTTTTCTCAACCAGCGGCATGATACGCTTTACTTCACGCTGGCTGCGGGTTCCAAATACTTTTGAAAAAACATTCATGTTTCTGCTCCAATCATTTTATTCGAATAAGACTGCTGTCTCTGATCTGTCCAATTTTGGATCATTCCAGTTCTCTGTTGATATCCGTTATACTGGATCACATATGGTATATATTCTACCACTTTCCTGTTATAAAAACAATGAACAATTATTTAACAAATCATGTCAGGAACAACAGAAAATATCCCGCATAGGATCCTGTTTTCGAGGATCCCGCGGGATATTACAGATCTTATTTTCTTACTTTTACATTTTTCACACTGCTCCAGGCACCGTAATATGTCTTTCCGCTCACTTTTTTGTATGCACGGATACGAACATAATAAGTGCTTCCCTTTTTCAAACCGGAAAGTGTTCGGGTCAGTGCACTGGCGGACACTGTCCTGGACCCTCTCATGGACCTTGATGCCGCATACTGGATCTGATAGCCGGAAGCACCAGCTGCTTTTTTCCAGCGGACAGTCAGCTTCCCGGAAGCCTTGCTGGACGGTTTGTACTGCACCGGAGCTGTCAGACGGACGATCCGGCTGCCGTTTTTGTTATAAGCACTTAAAGCAGAGCCCTTGTATGCGCGGACTGTATAGGTATACATGGTTCCTGATTTTACTGATCCGTCTGTATAGACCAGCGTATTGCTTCCGCTTACGGTAGCGATATTGACCCACTTGCTGCTGTTTCCGGTCCTTCGATAAATCTTATAGCCGGAAGCATTTGCAGCTCTTTTCCATTTGAAGACGATGCCGGCAGGGCTGTTGGAAGTGCCGGATAACCCGGGCGTGGTAAGCTTTACCGTTGTAAGGGCCGCGGACCGGAACTGGTATACAGCTGACTGTACTTCATCAGTCTTTTTCCATTCAGATTTCTGATAAACATACTTCTGGAAAAAGATATACATGTTATAAGTTGCGGCTTTGTTTATTCCTTTGGCAGATCCGATCCGCCATGTAGTATTCTTCCTGTTATCGGTTGGATTTGGTGAAGTACTCCAGTAAACCGGCACCCACTTCACATCTCCAGGCCCGGGATTTAAATTTGTAGTTCCCGCACCGGTCACGGTAAAATTATAATATTTATTCGGAGTAAATTTCAGCGGAGAATCCAAACCTCTTACAAAACTATCTTTAACATCCGGTATATAAGGTGTATAGGCTGGCGTCGGCGTCACATCATATTTCGGGCGGGTTCCCCTGTAATTCAACTTTAATTTTTTCAGGTTGCTGGTTCTTCCGTCTGAACCCAATACCTTAAGATACAGATCAAATTCTTTCTCTGTATCCAGATTCTTAAGATATATCACAAAGCTTCTGTTTGCAGTAACCGCCACACGAGAGTTTCCCGTATCGACCCTCGGAACATCAGATGTTCCGTCCTTTTTTCTCGCTACAGCTTTGTAGTAGCAGGCTCCGTTTGCATCAACTTTAAGTGTCACATTTACAGAACTGCGGCTTACCCATTTTTCTCCGGTCCATTTTACGTTTATTTTTGGCACCGGTGTTGGTGTCACTGTCAGTTCAGGATCCGCTGTCGGTGTCACTGTCAGCTCTGGAGCTGACGCTGACATAGCTTCTGCGTTTTCTTCTTCCATACTGTCTCCTGCTTCTTCAGGTATCAGTTCTGTCAATAATACTTCCGGATCATCCTCACTGGAGATTTCTTCTGAAACTCTTTCCTCAGCTCCGCCGAAAGCATCCTCGCTGTTCTCCGCATTTTCTGCGTTTTCCACATCTTCCATGGTTGCATCGGAAGAGTTATCCACCATTTCCTCAGAAATATCCTCACTGTCTTCTGTAGGCTGCTCAGTATCTCCCACAGGCTCTGTAGTTTCCTCTGCGGAAAACAGCTCCTGGCTGTCCGCAGTATTTTCTGTGATTTCTGCATCACCGCTGCCAAACTCTGCAGCCACACCGGTTGCCGGAAACACCGTCACACAAAGCGCGGCACTTAAAAAAAGTGCCAGAACTTTTTTCTTCATTTACCTTCCTCCTTTTCTCCGTGAGTTACATATTTGTTATGTCAAGGAGATATTCGCACTCCACACAGTATTATTTTTCAGAAAGTGGGGCTGACTGAAACTTGTACTGTACAGACTGTATCTTATCCGTAGACTGCCATTTGGAATCCTTGCAGGTATATTTGCGGAAGAAAACATACAGATTAAAAGTTCCCTCCTGGTCGATTCCTTCCTTGGAACCGATCTTCCAGGTGCTCCGGATCCGGTTGGAATTCGGATTCGCAGATGTGCTCCAGTAAACAGGCACCCACTTAATGTCTCCGTTTTCCGGATCCTCATTATCGGTACCTGCACCGATAACCTTAAAATCATAAAATGTATCCGGGTAGAATTCCAGAGGAGAATCCAGCCCCTCTACCGTACTGTCCTCTGCCTTTGGTTTGGATGCTTTATGTTTTTTTTCAGAATCTGTTTTTTTCGCCGGGCGGCTGTCCTGATCCAGCTCCATCCGCTTCAGATCACTTAATTTCCCATTCTCATCCTCAATCTGGATATACAGATCAACTGCCTGGTCTGTATCCAGGTCTGCAAGTGTGATCCCGAACTCTTCATCCTCACTGATCAAAACCTCATCATTCACGGTATTTCCGGTCTCGATCTGAGGCACCTGGGGATTTCCGTCTTCCCCCCGCTCTGCCCATTTATAATAGCAGACGCCGTTAACGGCTGACGTAAGCGTTATCTCTGCCTGGGAATAGCTGTCCCATTTAAATCCTGTCCATTGTATTTCTGACTTTTGGGAATCCTTTGTATTGTTTTCTCCGGAACTCAGTTCCAGATCCTCCACAGTCTGTTCTTTTATGGTGTCACCACTGTTAAATTCCGCTGCCATACAGGTAACCGGTATCATGGTCATACCAAGAGCTGCACTTAAAATCACCACAGGAAGCTTCTTTTTCATTTTTCCTTCCTCCTTTCGCATATGTCTTCATTATATAATTCTCCCCTATTGCTTGCAACAGAAAAGAAGCCTGATTTTGCTGTGACATAAAAGGCTCCGGAAACCTGCCGATTTCTCACACAGATTCCCGGAGCCTTCCATTCAATATTCAGTTGTGATAATAAAATCCCCTATCAGAACTCTGGTTCGATCAGTCCGTAAGTATTTCCTTTACGTTTATAAACTACGTTAACCTGCTCTGTCTCAGCATTAAAGAATACAAAGAAATTATGTCCGAGAAGCTCCATCTGTACGCATGCATCTTCCGGATACATTGGTTTGATCCCGAATTTCTTGGTACGGATGATCTTAACTTCCTCATCCTCTTCATAATCCTTATCAAGGTATGCCTTCTGGAAGTTTGTGGATTCCTGCTGCTTGTCAACGATCTTGTTCTTGTATTTACGAAGCTGACGCTCAATTACCTCTTCAACCAGATCGATGGATACATACATATCATTGCTTACCTGCTCGGAACGGATAATGTTACCTTTCACAGGGATTGTTACCTCGATCTTCTGGCGATCCTTCTCAACGCTTAAGGTTACTGAAATCTCAGTTTCAGGAGTGAAATACCTTTCAAGTTTACCAAGCTTGTCCTCAACAGCTGTTTTAAGTCCTTCGGTTACTGCTATATTCTTTCCACTAATAATAAATTTCATGACTTCCATCCCCTTTGCTGTTTTATGTTGCTATTATAACACATTAAGTTGAATTTTAACATCACTTTTCAAAAATTTTACAAATTTTTTCTAAATTTATTCAATATATTCCTGCAAAAGGATTTTTTTGTCATGAATATGCAACTATTCTACTTCATCTCTGCCAGAACTTCAAACGGTATGCTTCCGCCAAAAATATCCAGTGCACTGCCAACAGTCACGTCCAGTCTTCCCTGTCCTGCCCTTCGAAGTTCCTCAATATCTGCCATGGAGCCGACACCGCCTGCATAAGTTACCGGATGAGCTGTATACTGTCCCAGAAGTTCCGCAAGTTCTGTCTCAACACCATGAGCCTTTCCCTCCACATCCACTGCATGGACCAGAAATTCATCACAGTAACTTCCAAGCTTTTCCATCAGTTCCAGTGTCACGATCTCTTCTGTAAATTTCTGCCAGCGGTCTGTGACAATATAATAGTTACCGTCTTTTTTGCGGCAGCTTAAGTCCAGCACAAGATGTTCTTTTCCTGCTGCATTCCGGATCTTCTCCAGATTTTCCCAGGAGATCACTCCGTTTTTAAACACATAGGAGGTTACGATCACGTGGCTGGCGCCAGCCTCCAGATATTCTGCCGCATTCTCCGGGCAGATGCCGCCTCCGATCTGAAGCCCTCCGGGATATTTTCCCAGAGCCTGAAGTGCCTGGGCTTTCGTTGCTTCATAGTTCGGGGAATCCTTTCCGTTCAGAAGGATCACATGACCGCCCTTTAATCCTGCCTTCTTATAAAGCTCTGCATAGAATGCCGCATCCTGCTCTGACACAAAATTTTCTGCCGCCTGATCCCCCTGATCCTTCAGGCTTCCTCCTACGATCTGTTTTACTTTTCCGTTATGTATATCAATGCATGGTCTGAATTTCATAATCCTGTCCTCCGTTTTCTTTCCATGCACTGATCATAGCATCTGAAACAGTTTTATGCAATGCTGTGGTAAAATATCTGTTATCTTCCTTCTACCGCATTTCCCACTGCGTTTCCGATATCATCCACTGCATTACCTACGCCGTCGCCAAGGTCCTTTACACTGTCACCCAGCTCACCGGATACAGTTCCGTCATTTTCGTTTCTGTCAGCATCCGCAGCTCCGGGTGCTGCTGTCCCGTTATTTCCATTTCCTGCAGGCGTCACGGTAATATTTCCATCGGACATCTCATTGTTATCCGTGCCGGAATCCTTAATGCTCTCTCCATTGTCCTTCACACCGTCATTGTCTGCTTTTTCTTCCATAGTTTCATCTTCTGCGGCAGTATTTTCGTTTGTATCTTTTTCCTTATCCTTCGTGTTTTTATCTTTTTCATCCACTGTTTCATCCGCATTGTTTACCTCTGTGCCGCAGGCTGTAAATGTACACAGAGACAGGGTAAGCAAAGTACCAAAAAGAATCGCCTTCCATTTTTTCATATGATCTTCTCCTTTTTCTAAAAAATTCTGTATTCCTAATATGGCACTTTTTCCGCTATCCTATTCTGGGAAAAATTTCAAAAACCGCAATTTCATCCAAAAAAGACGGGGTCCGATCTTACACGAACCCCGTCTGTATTACCTGTATTTTATTCTGTTGCGGCTCAATCTGTCAGGATCAGCCGATCACGTCACTCATATCATAACGTCCTGCCGGTTTGCCTGCAAGGAATTTGGCTGCTTCTACAGCACCTTTTCCAAAAATAGCCTTGGAATATGCAGTATGCTTGAACTCGATCACTTCGTCCTGACCTGCAAAAATGATCTCATGCTCACCTACGATGGTTCCGCCACGAACTGCGGAGATTCCGATCTCCTTATCGTCACGTTTCTCACGTTTCTGGCTGCGGTCATATACATAATGATACTTGTTATCCATAACTTCATTAATGCTGTCTGCCAGTGCAAGTGCAGTACCACTTGGTGCGTCTACTTTCAGGCGGTGATGTTTCTCAACGATCTCCATGTCAAATCCTGCAGTTGCAAGAACCTTCGCAACATCCTGGATCAGCTTCATCAGAGTATTGATACCAAGAGACATATTTGCTGATTTGAGAACCGGAATCTTCTTCGCAGTCTCTTCTACTTTTGCAAGCTGTTCTTCTGACAGACCTGTCGTACAGAGCACTACCGGAAGACTACGCTCTACACAGTAATCAAGGAGCGCATCTGCTGCTTTTGCAGAAGAAAAATCGATCAGAACATCTGCTTCTGTCTTACATTCGTGAATATCTGTAAATACTGGATAGCTGGTGTTTCCTTTGTCTGTGACATCGATTCCTGCCACGATCTCAATATCAGGATCCTCTTTACAAAGTCCGGTAATCACCTGACCCATTTTTCCATTACAGCCATGCATGATTGCTTTTACCATATTCTTATCCTCCTTTTGTATACTTTGTTAAAAAAACAAAGGATATCATATATGTAATGCATCTGTGAAAGCCTGCCGTTGGCAGTTTCTTACAAACGCATGGCGATGTATGATATCCTTCTCTTTTTCTTATTATGCTAACTGAATACCGAAATCTTTCATTGCCTG
>OGUP01002007.1_pt1 | contig 10685 bp, 5 predicted proteins | sample 1553661 | NCBI WGS metagenome assembly OGUP01 (sample SAMEA2580026, study PRJEB22360) | human gut metagenome | biome: human gut; feature: human-associated habitat; material: faeces | place: Denmark | collected 2008/2010
GGAAACCGATCTGGAGCAACTGCTCATCAGCCGCTTGCAGCGCTTGATGCTCGAACTCGGGAAAGGCTTCGCCTTCGTCGCGCGACAGAAGCGTATCTCCTTCGATGACAAGCATTTCTACATCGACCTGGTCTTTTACAATTACCTGGCCCGTTGTTTCGTTTTAATAGACCTTAAATCCGGGGAGCTGACCCATCAGGATTTGGGGCAGATGCAGATGTATGTCAATTACTACACCCGTGAGTTGATGAATCCCGGGGATAACCCTCCGGTGGGTATCGTCCTCTGCGCGGAGAAAAACGACGCGGTCGTCCGTTATACGCTGCCCGAAGATGAAAAGCAGGTCTTCGCCGCCCAGTACATGACCTATCTTCCCACGCAGGAGGAGCTGCAAACACTCTTGCAGGAAGTGTGACGACAACGCTCACGGACATATGAAAAAAGCCGATGGAAATCTGTACTTCCGTCGGCTTTTCGTTTACATCTTGATCCCTTTCTTCGCAGGGCCGTTCTCCGGCGGGCTGCCCACGCCCGCGATCACGATGCGCCCCCCGGAGGCGTCGGCAATCTGCCGCAGCCGGGAAGGAATACGGGCCGCCGTGTTGTCTTTCCCCGGGAGCTCTTCCGCCGTGTCATGCCGCTCCCGGCACACGTCGTTATCCTCCTCCGCCTCCTTTCCCTCGCTCTCCTCTATCGGTTTGAGGCTTTGCTGTATCCTGCGGTCTATTTCCGTCAGGTCAGCTTTTAGGGCCGTCAGTTCGGGCTCCTTGCGCCAGGAACTTTCCACCACTTCCCGCAGGACGGGAATATCTTTCTCCAGTTCCTCATTCTTTTTCCGGAATTTTTCCAGTGTCGGCTCGATGGTTGCGAGCGCGTGGATGAAGTTCATCGCCGCCAGTCGCGGGTCGGAGGCGATATTCCCGTAGTTATACTGGTATAGATAATCCCCTTCACCCCGGACATAAAAACGGTTCTGCACCAGGTCGAGCCCGTCTTTCCCGGTCGTTTCGCTCTGGACGAGCAGCTCGAACCCGTAGAGGCTCCCGATGGGTTCGAGCCTGTCGAGCGTGCGTGCCGTTTCGGCGATACGGTTGAGCTGTTTCCCGATGAGCTTGGGGTCGGAGGTTTCCAGCCCGTTCAGTTTCACGGGATTGCGGTACGAGCCGTCCTCGTTGAACTCGACGCGGGCCTTGAAGTGTTCCAGATCCTTGCCGATACGCCGTATCAGGTCGTTGTTCTTCTCTATCTTTTCCGTGATCTGCTCCAGCTTGTAGCGGCTCGATGATTTGCCGCGCACGAATGCCTGGCGTTCGCTTTCGAGCGTGGCAATCTTCTTCTCCAGGCGGGCTTTGTCCAGCAGGTCTGTATTTCCCGAGAGGACGGCGACATACTCGGAAAAATTCATGCCGCTCTTCTCGTCGATGGCCCCCTCGTCGATGGTACGGCTTCCCATGTTGTTGGTCTTGAGCTGGCGGATGAACAGTTGCTTGTTGTGCAACAGCCCGAACTTGTAGGCGTCGAGCGACTTCTCGACGGCGTATAATATCACGTCCACCTTGTTGTCGGCATGGAGTTTGGCGATCTCGTTCCCGGTGCGTATTCCCCGCCCGTCGCGCTGCTCCAGGTCGCTGGGACGCCAGGGGCAGTCCAGGTGGTGTATCGCCACGCAGCGTTTCTGCGCGTTCACTCCCGTCCCGAGCATCTCGGTCGATCCGAAGAGTACGCGGATTTTTCCGGTGTTCATACCGGCGATCATCTCCTTGCGCGCTTTTTCCGAGGTCGCCTCCTGGATGAACCGCACCTCGCTTTGGGGTATGCCGTAATCCTCCGCGAGTTTACGCCGTATCTCGGAATAGACGTTCCACCCCGCTCCGGGTTTGTAGGTTCCCAGGTCGGAGAATACGAACTGCGTACCTTTGTACGCCTCGAAACGGCGGTAGTAACCGGCAATCATACGGGCGCAGTGGCTCGCCTTGTTGTCCACGTGGTCGCTGTATAGTTCGGGGTCTATCATACGCATATCGAGCGACATCTTGCGGGCGTAGTCTGTGGCAATGAGCATTTTCGCCTTTTCCTCCCGCTCCGAGAGCGGCAGGCGGCCCAGGAGCGTGGCATCGCCCGATTTGGCGAACTGCACCAGTCGTTCTATGAACTCCGTCTGCTGGGGTGTCGGCGGGATATTGTGCAATATCTCGTTCTTTTGCGGTCGGTCGATCCCTATATCCTCCGCCGAGCGGTAATCTGTAATCTCGGAGTAGAACATGGCCAGTTCGGGAACCTTGATGAAATATCGGAACCGTTCTTTCTGCACGACCTCGTTGGTCACGGAAAACTCGTAGTCGATGGTTTTCTTGGCAAATATGGCCGCCCAGGCATCGAAGGTGCGGATATTCTGACGCTCCAGTTCCTTCGGGCGCAGGTACTTGAAAAGCAGGTACAGTTCCGTGAGCGAGTTGGAGATGGTCGTTCCCGAGAGGAACGTCGCCCCCAGGTCGCGGCCCGTGCGCTGCTGTATGGTACGCAGCGCGAAAAGCATGTTGAGCGCCCGCTGCGACCCCTCGGGATTTCCGAGGCCCGCCACCCGGTCATGCCGGGTCGTGAAAGTCAGGTTCTTGAATTTATGGCTCTCGTCCACGTAGAGGTGGTCGATACCCATGAGGCGGAAGTCCACGGCGTCGTCCTTGCGTGTTTCCAGCGCGTGCGCCACCTTCTGCAACTTGGCTTCCAGGTTGGCCTTGCGTTTCTGACACCCTTTCATCATGGCGCGGGAAACGTCCCTGCCTTGTGCTTTGAGCACTTCGAGGTTCTCCTCCACACAGTCCAGCTCGGCCTGCAATATCTCCTGCTGTATCTCCGGAGACTGGGGTATCATGCCGAACTGTTCGTGCGAGAGGATCACGGCGTCCCAGTCGTTGTTGCGTATCTCCCGGAAGATGCGCTCACGCTTCCGGGGCGTGAAATCCTCCTTGCCCGGGTAGAGGACTTTGGCCATCGGGTAAGCGGTGCAGAACGTCCGGGCTATTTCATGGATGTTGGCTTTCAGCCCGATAATCATGGGTTTGTTGGCCAGTCCGAGGCGTTTCTTCTCGTAGGCCCCGCAGCACATGATGAGGGTCTTTCCGCCGCCCACCTCGTGGTCGATTATCCCGCCGCCGAGCAGTTTGTCCATCCATATCGCGTCCTTCTGGCTGTCATACAGATTGTCTATTCCCAGCCCCTTGAGGTCGAGGTCGGGGAATTCCTGGTGCGTCCCGTCGTACTTCGGGCGCACGTAACAGTTGAAAGTACGGTTATAGAGGTCTGTCAGGCGGTCTTTGAAGTCGGACGACTGCTCGCGCAGCCATTCGGGGAAAGCACCCCGGATCTCGTCTATCTTGCTGTTGGCGAGCTGTATGGCCTCCCCGTCACGCACTTTGACCTCCCGCCGTTCGCCGTCCACCCATTTGAGGACGGTCTTGGTGATGTCGGGCGAAGTGTTTTGCAGGGCGTGTTTCAAAAGGTGCAGGCCGTTGTACTTACGGGTCTGCGCGCTGACGGCATACTGCTCCGTGATCTTCACGTTCGTCGCTTCCGCCTTCACGCCGTACTCGTCCAGGTTGGAGGCGAAGGTGATCTTCACCTCCGTATCGAAGAGCGAGGAGGCGAAACGCTCGTAAACACCTTTTGGAATCCACCGTTCGCCCAGGTTGAAGTCCAGGTCGTCGAAAGCGATGGGTTTGGGCGTCGCCTCGCGCAGAGCCTCCAGCGATTCCCGGGCCGGGGCGTGGTCGGGATTCTCCCGCAGGAACGCCTCGATCCGTTCGGCTTTCCCGATGACATTGCCGGCGATGAACTTGTCGGCAACCTCGTAGCCGTCCGTTTCCGGGTTGTAATAGATACGTCCTTTCAGTTCCCCGAGTATTCCCTCCACGGTAGTTCCCGTGAGCGAGGCCATGTAGTGCGGTTCCACCCGGCCGTACTTGTTCAGGCTGGCCACAAGGGCCTCCGAAGCGTCGTCGGCGTGCGTGATCTCATCGGGATTGAAGGCCACGGGACGCTCGAAGATGTCGGCTTTGCGTGCCTTGCCGTCGATGTAACGCTCCAGCGATAGAATCTCCGTCCCCCGCGCGTCCATCTTGATCAGGTCGAGGTTGCGTTTGTCATTGAGCCGTCCGAAGCGTTCGGTGAAATTGTCGTAAAGCCGGTTGAGCATCTCCCGCAGGGCGGGGTTCGCCGTCAGCGTTTCCGCCTCGTTGTTATAAAGGTGGTAATAGGCATCGCGTATCTCGATATACATGGAGGCTTTCGTCCGTTGTGCAGGCGTGAGTTCCAGCGGGTGGAACATGGGTTGCAGGGATTCAATCCCCCGCAGGTAGCCGACCCGGTTTTGTCCGTCCGTGACGAGTGTCCCCTCGCGGAAATAGGGGGCGACCTCACCCTCGAACGGGCGGGGTTTCATATCCGCCTCCCGTATCTGCGGCATTTCTTTACCGGGTTCTTCCTCCTCCGGATTTTCCGACGTGTCGAACAGGCTGCCCGTTCTCGGCGTACCGGCGGCTTGTTTCCGTCTGTCTTTCGGGGCTTCCGTCGGGGGGCGTACCGCCTGCCGTTCCCGCTGTTCCGGGGTTTCCTGCTGCCGGGCGCTTTGTCGGCGCAGTTCCGCCCTCCGTTCCGGGGTAAGCGACATCATCATCTCGTAAAAGCCGTTGATCGGCGGGTTGTCCTCCCAGTTCAGGGAGGCATACAAGTCTTCGGGATCACGCTCCGGTGGCGTCGCTTTCGGCATTTCGCTCTTCTGTTCCTCCGGAGAGGAGGCCGGGGCGAATAACGAGGGTTGCCGGGGCGTCTTCCGCTTTGCTCCCCGGCGGCTGTTCCTTTTCTTGGATATACCGAGTTCTGCCTGCCGCCGCTCCTCGGCGCTGAAGCCGAACAGATCGTAGAGCGTCAGCAACGGTTCCTGCTGCACGTTTACCGGTTCGGCAGCTCGGATTCTGCCCTGAACTGCCCCTTTGCCCGGCCGCCCCCGCCGCCGTTTCCACCGTGTCGAAAAGCGACCCGGCGAAGCCCTCCCGCGGTTTCGGTTCCGTTGTTCCGCCCACGTGCTGCACGGGAGTATCCGCCATGCCGAAATCTTCGGGTTTCGGCGGGTGCTGCTCCCACAAGCGATTCTCCCGCTCTTTCGACCAGGCCCCGAAGTCGGCCAGATCCTCTCCGGTCGGTTCTCCGGCGGGAGTGGCGGCAGAATCCGGTAACACTTGTCCGGGTTTGTTTTCGATTCGGGTAATCTCCCCGGTTTCGGTATCGACATGGTAGCCCTGCGCCGCCATTTCGGCGACGACGCGGCGTTTTTCCTCCTCTTCCCGCTGCTGCTGAAGGTTACGGGCGTCGGCGATAATCTCCTTGACGATTTCTCCGGCAAGGCGGGGCTCGTGTCTTTCGGCACGCTGGCGTTCCGCCTGACGGGGACGGGACAATTCCCGCTCCGGTGTACCGGGTGTCTGTTCCGGAGCATGTTCCAGGCAATAACTCTCGTTGAAATGCCGGTTGAAATCCTCCGAGAGCATACGCCGCATCTCCCGGTCGATGCCGTCCACGCCCTCCGCGTGGGTGAACTCCATCGCCGGTTTGCCGTAGGGGTCTTTGCCTACTTTGGCCTCGGTATGGATCACCCTGTCGAACGACTGGAAAAGGTTGTTTATCCGGATGCCGTTCGACAGCTTGCGGGATTCGATGAAATCCCGCTGCCGTTCGGACAGTTCCCCCGTGGCGGCTTTCTTTTGCAGGATAACCAGGTCGCTGCCGACCTCCGTCCCCGCGTGTTCTGTAAAGAGGTTGTTCGGCAGCCGGATGGCCGATACGGGCTCGCAGCGGTTCATCAGCCACTCGCGCACGGGGCGTCCCTGCTCGGCGTTCAATACTCCCTGCGAGGTGATGAATGCCACCAGGCCGCCCTCGCGTACCATATCGACGGACTTCATGAAAAAATAGTTGTGCAGCGCCCGTGTGCCTTGCCGCCGCACGGGGTCGGTATGGGTGGAGAAGAACGGGTCGAAGAGCGCCACGTCCCCGAAAGGGATGTTGCTCACGGCCACGTCGTAGTAACCGGCGTATTTGGGTTCGATGCGCTCGAATCCCTGTACCCGCACCCGTTTTTCGGGGTGCAGGTGCTTCAGGATCAACCCCGTGGCGGGGTCTTTCTCGAAGCAGGTGATCTCCGCGTAGGGGTCGTGGAAATCCACGGCATTGACGAAAACCCCCGTTCCCGCGCTGGGGTCAAGAATACGTTGGGGGGCGATCCGCGTATCCCATATCGCCTCCACGATGGCGTCTGCCACTTTCGGGGGCGTGTAAAAAGCCGTCAGGACGGAGTTCTTGATCCCGTCCATGTAGCGCTTGTATTCCCGTTCGTCGGGGGTGTTCGCCCTGATGACCTCTTGCAACTCGGCCACGAGCGTTGCCATGCCGTCCTTGTCCGGTTTCCCGGTGGGGTTTTCCAGCACTTCCTTGATGGCGCCGAAGCCGCTGTATGCGCCGAGTGTCCTTTCTTCTTCGGGAGTCGGCGCCCGCCGTTCCCTGTCGAGCGTGAAGGCCGTCTTCAGCGCGTCGATATTCTGGCGGAGGTGGGTTTTCTTATTGAATGCCATCTTCGAGAAGTATTTGGACGGTTCCCGTCAGTTCGGTATAGAACAGTTCGTAGTCGGGCGTGTCGGCGAAGTCGTCCGTGAGGTCGTACTTCTCCAGCACCCCGCGGCAGAGGGGCAGCAGGCGTAGAGCCGCCTGCCGGGCGGTATCCTCGGGAATCTCCGCCTCGAATTCCCTCCAGAGGATGTTTACCAGCGTGTTGTAGGGTGAAAAGTGCAGTCCGCGGCAGAGTTCCTCGCGGGCAATTTCTTCGGCCTCGATGTGGTTGCAGCCCGAACGGATCGCCTCGCTGTACGCTTGGGCGGCGCTGTCGGCCCGCTCGGCGATGAACTCACTTTCGGCGATGAGTTCCGGGTGGCTGTCCTTGAGGTAGGATAGTAACGAAAGTCCGTAATAGGACAATTCCCCCGTGGGGGTATGGTGTTGCTTGTCTGGCATGATAAGAATTTTTAGTGGTCGTTGATAATCGGGGAAGAGAAAGGCGCCCCGGGTTCCCACCCGAAGCGCCGACCACTGAAAAAATCCTTATCAAACAAGCGTATCTCGTTATGACAGGTCTTTTCCAGTGGCAAAGGTAACGATTATTTCCGTTTGTTCCTCTTTCCCTGCCTGGGAGTATCGCGCGGTTCGAAAACGAACGAGGTCTTGAACTGGTCATCGAGCGTGAGGGCCGCGTCGAACGTCCCGCCGCCGTTTTTGACGAATCCCCGGATCGTGCCGGTTTTGCCTTTGGTCAGCAGTTCCGCGAGCTGCTTGTCGGTCAGCTCCTTGCGGGCCACGGTTCTCCATACGGTCAGGCCGCAATCGGGATTCTGACACTTGGCGAGTTTGGGATAGAACACCACGGGCCTGCCGCAACGCGGGCAGGCTGTGTCACTCTCCGCGCCGTCGATTCTTGCTTCCAGCAGTTCTTTGGCGATTTGCGAGGTGAAGACCTCGATACCGCGATGGAACGTCGGGGCGTCCATCTCCCCGGTGGCGATCTTCGAGAGGGCCAGTTCCCAGCCGCCCGTCATGGCGACATCGGCGATCTTCTTGTCCCTGACCACGGCATACACGGCCAGTCCCTTGTCCGTGGGTACAAGCGACTTTTTCTCTCGCCTGACATACTCGCGGGCAAAGAGCGTTTCGATGATGGCGGCACGGGTGGCGGGCGTGCCGATGCCGGCATCCTTCATCGCCTCGCGTTCGGCCTCGTCGGACAGTTCGCGTCCGGCGGTTTCCATCGCCGCCAGCAGGCTTGATTCCGTGGGAAGGGGGCGCGGCCGGGTCTGTTTCTGTTCCGTGACGCATCCCTTGACGGGCAGCTCGTCGCCTTGCACGATGTCGGGAAGGAGGGTCATGTCCTCCTCTTTCTCCTCGACAGGTTCATTCAGGACGGCCCGCCAGCCCGTCTCGACCATGATACTGCCGCGGGCCGTGAAATCATGTCCCGCGCTTTGCAGGGTAAGGAAAGTGTTTTCTTTCACGCAGGCCCCGGAAAAGGTTTCGAGCATCCGCCCCGCGACCATCTCATAGACGATGCGGTGGTCGGCATCCAGTTCGGAGGGGAGGTTCTCGGTGGGAAGCAGCGCGTGGTGGTCGGCGATCTTTTCGTTGTCCACGCTTCGGCGGGAGAGAGATGCGGTATCCATCCTGCCCGCGTATTCCGCGAAACGGGGATAGCGTGTCATGTTCCCGATGAGTGCCGGAATCTCCTCGGCCACATCTTCCGATATATAGCGTGAGCCGGTACGGGGATAAGTGATGAACTTCTTCTCGTAAAGCGACTGGGCGATGTCGAGCGTTTTTTCTGCCGAAAAACCATACCGGCTGTTGGCCTCTTTCTGGAGTGTCGTCAGGTCGTACAAGAGAGGCGGCTGTTCCCTGGCCTCCTTGCGCTCCACGTTCACGACGCGTACCGTTCGGGCGCCGATAACCTCGGCGCGGGCTGCTTCCGCCTTCTCCCTGCCGTCGAATTTCTCCGTGGAGAGGACGGTGAACTCCGTGCCCTCCTTTGCCGTGGAGAGCTTCAGCCGGAAATAGGCGGCGGGCTTGAACGCCTTGTTCTCCAGGTAACGGGAGCAGATGATCGCCAGCGTGGGGGTCTGCACCCGTCCGAGCGACCAGACGCCCCGCCCGGCAGCCACGGCAAGCGCTTGCGAGGCGTTGATACCGACGATCCAGTCGGCTTCGCTGCGGGCTTTGGCCGAGAGGTAAAGGTTGTCGTATTCGTTGCCGGGGCGGAGGTGTTGTAACCCCTCGCGGATGGCCCGGTCGGTCAGGCTGCTGATCCATAACCGCACGAAAGGGGTGCGGCATTCCAGGTAAGAGTAGATGTAGCGGAAGATCAGCTCCCCTTCACGCCCCGCGTCGGTCGCGACGATGATGCGCTCGGCCATGCCGAACAATTCCCGGAGAATACCGAGCTGCTTCACGACACCCGGGTCGGCCTTATACTCTTTACCCTCCCGAACCTGCCGGGGCAGGAGGATGAACGATGATGGCAGGATAGGCAGGTTTTCCCGGCGGAAACCCGCGATGCCGTACTGTTGGGGCATTGCCAGCCCGACCAGGTGGCCGAAGGCCCAGGTTACGGCGTAGCCGTTTCCCTCGATAAAACCGTCTTTACGGTTCGTGGCTCCCACGATGGCGGCGATCTCACGCGCCACCGAGGGCTTTTCTGCGATAATTACTTGCATGATGATTCGGATTTTTCAGTGGTTGTTTTCTTGTTGTTCTTCTTCTTTCTCTTTTTCCGGACGGGCGATCAGCCGGCGGTCGTAATAGACATGGTTGCCGTTCCCGTCGTAATACAGCCGTCCGTCGTCCGCCTTCTCCGGGGGGCTGCGTTTACCCGGCCGGAGGTACAAGGCAGCCAGCGCCGCGATCAGGAGCGGCATGGCTCCGGCCTGCATGTAGAACCATTTCATACGTTATACCTTGGCACCTTTGGAGTTGCTCTTTTTGCTGCTGCGGTAATTTTTCTTCTGCGCCGGGGTGGCCTCCTGCTGTCCCTGCTTGAGCGGCTCTTTCACACCTTTGACCGCTTCGACGGTCTTGCCCTCGGAATTGACGGCGACCTGGGTACGGCTTTCAACGGCGGGTTTGCCCTCCGCTCCCTGCCGTTTCGCACGGTCGGGATTCCAGCGGAAGAAGTCCATCTTGTTACGCTCGAAGTTGGGCTTGACCCAGGCGTTGAACGGCTCACCCTGCCCGTCCTTGACCATGCCCTTGATGTAGAAAGCCTTGACATCCGCCCGCTTGGAGGGATCATTCACCGCTTCCGTCCACTGGTCATAAGCCTCTTTGGGCACGGAGGCTTTGAGGATTGTCCGGTGAATCGTGAGCGTGGGCTGTCGTTCGGAGGCCGTAGTTTCCTGCCGTCCGTTTTTCTCGGCGGCCTTCTGGCGGTAAATCTCCTTGTTCTCCTGGGCGTAGCGGTTGCGATCCAAACCGTCGTAGGTAAAGGAATAGTTACGTTCGGCCGCGTCGATTTGGATATAGGCATCCCGCTTATAACCCGCGCGGGTGGTATATCCTTCGAGCAACACCTTGCCGCCGCCGTAGAAATCCATCTGCTTGCCTTCCGAGAGGTCGGCCTCCTTGATGCGGGCACGTTTTTCGAGTAACGAAACGGGCATGGGTTCCAGCGTGTTCGTCCATTTGTCTATCGACACGTAGCAGGGCGTGAGCTTGCCCGGCTCCAGCTCCAGGTCGATCACTTTCCCGGCATGACGGGTGTTCATCAGGTTCGTTTTCGCCTCCTCATCGAGCAGCACCCCGTGGAAGGGGGCGTCGAGGTCGGGTCGTTCCTGCCAGTAATGCGGCACGACGCGCAGCGAGCCGTCCGCCTGCTCTTCGAGCGACACGCGCCCTTTGGTGGAAACACGCATCCCGTTCTCCAGTTCGGGGTTCATCTCCACCAGCCCGTTGGATTTATGTCCGTAAGACATGGCTTTCAGGTGCGGCTCGATGTCCTCCATGCGGATACCTTTCTTCTCCATATCCGCCAGGTCTATCTTCGTGACGTCCAGCGGCTCCCACCGCCCCTGCCCCCTCGTCCGGGGCGCGTCGTGGATCGG
>OGUP01002008.1_pt1 | contig 10684 bp, 11 predicted proteins | sample 1553661 | NCBI WGS metagenome assembly OGUP01 (sample SAMEA2580026, study PRJEB22360) | human gut metagenome | biome: human gut; feature: human-associated habitat; material: faeces | place: Denmark | collected 2008/2010
ATTGTCATCGGCCTTGGCAGTAAGGTGAACGGCATCCCGCGCGAGGACGGCTTTATCATCACCGTCGCAAGCGAGGTCATGGCGATTTTGTGTCTTGCAAAGGATTTGAAAGACCTGAAAGAGCGCCTCGGCAAAATCCTCATTGCATATACGTATGACGGAAAGCCGGTCTATGCGAAGGACATCAAGGCGGATGGCGCTATGACGGCTTTGCTCAAAGATGCCATCAACCCGAACCTTGTGCAGACGATTGAAGGCACACCGGCCATCATGCACGGCGGTCCGTTTGCAAACATTGCTCACGGCGGCAACTCCGGGCGCGCAACGCGCTTGGCGCTGAAGCTCGGCGATTACTGCATTACGGAAGCAGGCTTCGGCTCCGACCTCGGTGCGGAGAAGTTCCTCGACATCAAGTGCCGTTTGGCGGGTCTCAAGCCGAACTGCATCGTCGTTGTCGCGACGGTTCGTGCGCTGAAATACAATGGCGGCGTGCCGAAGGCAGAGCTTGCAAAGGAGAATGTTCCGGCGCTCGAAAAGGGCATTGAGAACCTGCGCGCTCACGTGGAGAACATGCATAAATATAACGTGCCGGTCGTCGTCGCCATCAACCGCTTCGGCACCGATACGGACGCGGAGCTGAAAGTCATCGACGATTGCTGCAAGTCCCTCGGTGTAGAGTATGCACTCTCCGAAGTGTTCGCAAAGGGCGGCGAAGGCGGCGTGGAGCTTGCAAAGACCGTCTGCAAAGTCATCGACGAGAATCCTGAAAGCCACTTTGCGCCGATCTATGATCTTGATCTCACAGTGGAGGAGAAGATCCGCACGATCGCGCAGAAAATCTACGGCGCGGATGATGTGACGTTCACGAATCAGGCGATGAAGTCCCTGAAGGACATCAAGGCGCTCGGCGGCGACGCGCTGCCGGTGTGCATCGCAAAGACGCAGTATTCGCTTTCTGACGACCCGACGCTGCTCGGCCGTCCGACCGGCTTCAACATTACAATCCGTGACTTGCGCCTCTCGAACGGTGCGGGCTTCGTGGTTGCGTATGCGGGCGATGTCATGACGATGCCCGGTCTGCCGAAGGTGCCGTCTGCCGAAAAGATCGACGTCGACGGTAACGGCGTGATCCACGGCCTGTTCTGATGCAACGGTTTGTTTCTCACTCGGTGCAGGACACCGAAAAAATCGCGGCGAAGCTGGCGGAAAAGCTCAAGGGCGGCGAGGTCATCGCGTTCACGGGACCGATGGGCATGGGCAAGACGGCGTTTACGCGCGGACTTGTACTGGCGCTTGGCGGCGGGGACGTGGTCTCCAGTCCGACGTTTGCGCTTGTGAACGAATACGATGCGCGGCTGACGGTGCAGCACTTTGACATGTACCGCGTTTCCGGTTGGGACGATCTCTACTCCACGGGCTTTTTCGATTACCTCGATACGGACAACGTGCTCGTCATTGAGTGGAGCGAAAACATCGACGGCGCTTTGCCGGAAAACACGATTTATGTCCACATGGAAAAGGGCGAGACGGAGACGGAGCGCATCGTTACCATTGAGGGCATAGACCTGTGATAAGTTTCTGATAGAAAGGACGGCTTTTGCGCGGCAAAAAATCGCGCGAAAGCGACAAATATGCTGATTTTAGCACTCGATTCCTCTGCGGCGCCGGCCTCGGCCGCGCTTTTGGAGGACGGAAAAATACTCTCTGAATTTTATATCAACACAAAGCAGACGCACAGCCAGACGCTGATGCCGATGGTGGAATCTGTTTTGAAGCTCACGAATAAAACGCTTGACGATGTGACCTGCATGGCGGTCTCCGCCGGGCCGGGTTCGTTCACGGGGGTGCGCATCGGCGTCTCCTGCGTGAAGGGACTTTCCATGACGCGGAACATCTCGTGCGCGGGCGTTTCCACGCTGCGCGCTATGGCGGAGAACGCACGGCAGCTGACGGGTATCGTCTGTGCTGTGATGGACGCACGCTGCGGGCAGGTGTATAATGCGCTGTTCCGTGCGGAGGACGGTAAGCTCACACGTCTTTGTGATGACCGCGCACTGCCCATTGCGGAGCTTTTGGAAGAATGCAAAACGTTTACGGAGAAGATTTATCTTGTCGGCGATGGCGCGGAGCTTTGCTATAAGACGTTTGCGGCTATCCGTGCAGAGCTTTTGCTGCCGCAGCTTCGTTTTCAGCGTGCCTCCGGCGTTGCCATGGCGGCGCAGGAGATGGTTGAAAACGGACAGACGGTCACGCCGGACGCTTTGATGCCAATCTACCTGCGTCTGCCGCAGGCGGAGCGTGAACTGAAAGCCAAAAACGCACAGAAAAACAATAAGTAATCCATATACGAAGGAGAATAAAGCATGAAGATCGCAGTTGGTTCGGATCACGGCGGATTCGCTCTGAAAGAAGCCGTCAAGAAGCATTTGGAAGCGAAGGGCATCGAAGTCGAAGATTTCGGCTGCTATTCCACGGAGAGCGTGGACTATGCGGTGTACGGCGCAAAGGTCGCGCACTGCGTGGCAGACGGCAAGGCTGATTACGGCGTACTTGTTTGCTCCACGGGTATCGGTATTTCCATGGCCGCAAACAAGGTGAAGGGCATCCGCGCGGCACTGTGCAGCGATGCCCACGCAGCGGAAATGACCCGCCGCCACAACAATGCAAACATTCTGGCAATGGGAGGAAGAGTTGTCGGACCTGGACTGGCGATCAAGATCGTGGATACCTTCCTGAATACTCCATTTTCAGAGGATGAGCGTCATATCCGCAGAATCAAAATGATCGAAGAGGATACAGATATCGCGGATGTAAATCCGGAGATCTGAGGGTACTGAATAATTACGTAGACAATTACTGCCGGCTTCCTGGGATTTTATGAGGAAGCCGGTATTTGTGAGAAAGGGGCTTTTTACAATGGCAGTACATATTCAGAAACGACAGGGGTATATTTCGTGGGATGAGTATTTTATGGGTGTAGCGATTCTTTCAGGAATGAGATCAAAGGATCCGAATTCGCAGGTGGGTGCCTGCATTGTCAGTGAGGACAACAAGATCCTGTCGATGGGATACAACGGGTTTCCGAATGGATGCTCGGATGATGAATTTCCGTGGGCGAGAGAGGGAGAACCGCTGGATACGAAGTATCTGTATGTGACGCACAGTGAACTGAACGCGATCCTGAACTATCGTGGAGGAAGTCTGGAGGGCGCAAAGCTTTATGTTTCTTTGTTTCCGTGTAATGAATGTGCAAAGGCAATCATTCAGAGCGGCATTCGAGAAGTGATTTATATGGATAATAAGTATGCAGATACAGAGAGCACGAAAGCGTCTGTACAGATGTTCCGGTTGGCAGGGGTGACCTGTCGGGAATATCAGCCCATGCAAAAAGAGATTACGCTTTCTCTCTAAACGCCACAGGCAAATTGCGGTCGTAGGCAAAAAGCAAAGCGATTTTGCCGAATGTCACAGACTGGTTTTCCAAGAACTCAGAATTCAGAGTGCGTATAAAAATGATGAAACAACCTGCATTCCCTGCCGAACCGCAGCCGGATGCAGGTTGTTTTTTTGCAAAATATGCTACAGGCAGTTTGAAAAACTGCCGGATTTATGAAAAATACCCCTTATTTTTGATGAGAAAATCATTTTTCTTTGAATTGTATCTGAAAATCTGCAATTTTCTCTGCTTTTTTCTCATAATTCCTTTGCTTTTTTCCAAGAAGTATGATATAATAAAATGGAAAGAATCTGCTTGCATAGAAAGGATGGATCGCTTATATGCGTATTCGGCATAAACCGTGGGCAAAACCAGAATTAGAGGCTTGTCCATTTTATATTTCCGAGCCAAAATTGAATCGAGGGCATTGGAATACGATTTTTCCGGGAGAAAAGAAACCGCTGCGGCTGGAACTGGGCTGCGGAAAGGGCGGCTTTATCTCGCAGGAAGCCCCCGCCAATCCGGATTATCATTACATTGCAATGGACATCAAAAACGAAATGCTGGTGCTTGCAAAACGAAAATTGGAAGCGGCTTATGCGGAACAACAGCTGCCATTGGACAATGTTCGGATTTTTATTTGCAATCTGATGCAGTTTTCCGAATATTTTTCACCGGAAGACCGGGTGGAACGCATCTATATCAACTTCTGCAATCCATGGCCAAAGGGAAAACATAAAAAACGTCGCCTGACGCATCCCCGTCAGTTACAGCAGTATCGGACGGTGTTGGATGGAGAAATTTGGTTCAAAACCGATGATGATGAATTGTTTGAAGAATCCATCCTCTATTTTCAGGAATGTGGCTTTGACATTGTGTTCCAGACCACCGATTTACATAAAGAACCGGATATTCAAAGTTTCCGCACCGAACACGAGGCAATGTTTGAAGAGATGGGGAAGACCATTAAATTTCTGATTGCTCGTCCGCAGCAAGCATCTGCACAATAAATTTGGGAAAATAAAACAGGAAGGGATTGCAGTTATGGATTTTAAATGGAAAAACGGACAGCTTTTTCAAAAATTTTCAGAAATGACCGGAAAATCCGGCGTTGCATCCATGGAGATTATCGCAGACGGGACACAGGCAAATGAAAATCCGGCTGCCGCATATCGTGGGTTGGGCTGTATTTCTGCGAATAATGCCTCTCGTCTGCTGTTGGATTATAAAGTTGAACATCCAAAAGAATACGAAGAAATCATGCGGCTGTTGTTTCAGAAAGATTATGGGATTGGCTTGTCGCATATCAAGCTGGAACTGGGTGCGGATGTCAATTCTTCTTGCGGAACAGAACCGGCAACCAAGCGAACACCCGAAGAACGGGCAGATGTGACCCGTGGAGCAGGGTTTCAGTTTGCAGCAGATGCCAAAGCCATCAATCCAGATATTACGTTGGATTTGCTCCGCTGGGGAGAACCGGCATGGGTTTCCAGAGCGTTTACCGTCAGTCAGGAACATGGATTCAATGCCCGTTATAGTTGGATCAAAGAAACATTAGATGCAGCTTATCGGGTTTATGGCTTGAAATTTCATTTTATCAGTGCGGAACAGAACGAAACCGACCGCATCGACGAATCGTGGATTCTCTTTTTGCGGTATCGGTTAGACCATGAAGTCCGGACACCGTATGATTACCGAAAAATTAAACTGGTGGCATCCGATGAAGTCGGAACACGCAACATTGCTGCACAGATGGTGGAAAATGCTTCGCTGCGGAATGCCATTGATGTCATCGGTCTGCATTATACCACATTTGGCGATTCTTATACGAACCTGCTGAATGAAGCATATGGAAAAGAAATCTGGTACAGTGAGGGCAGTGCTCCGTGTAATCTGTCAGAACTGACCGTTCAGGCAGACCAATCCGGTTTGGTTGGAAAGAACAGTGCCATTGATATTGCAAACCGGATTATCAACAGCTATTACAATGGAAAGATGTGTATGTATGAGTTCCGTCCGGCGATTGCTGCTATTTATGACGGGGCATATGATGAACCAAAGCACCTGATTGCTGCACAAGAACCGTGGTCGGGCTTTTATCGGCTGGATAGCGGTTTCTGGATGGCAATGCATTTCAGTCGGTTTTCTCCGAAAGGCTGGCTGTTTGTAAACGGTGCTTGCTATGGGGACGGCGAAGAAAATCACGCCATTGAACATACCAGCCATAACTTCATGACATTGGTTTCCCCAGACCGTTCAGAAATGACGATGCATTTCACCAATGAGGACTTGTTCCCAAGAACATACTCCGTTCAGCTGAAAGATATGGGCTTTACGAACCGGATGCTTTCCACTGTGCTTACAACAGGGCCGAATCCGGGAGAAGCCTTTGATGCAAATTGGTTTCGGCGGGGAAAGCCGATTAAACCCAGCCACCGCAATGGGGAAACCTATTTCATCAAAGTGCCGCCGCAGAGCATCATGACGATTACCACACTGGATACCGGATGGGTCAATGGTGTGGAAACGTTTTCGCATAATATTCCGAATGCAGAGCGTTTGCCGCTGCCGTATCAGGACAATTTCCGGTATCAGTCGGATGAAATTATGGTACGGGGCTGTGCACCTCGCTATATGACCGACCAAGGCGGTGCATTTGAACTGATTCACTCCGACCAAGACGGTGATATTCTCTGCCAGCGAATCAAAAAGGGAAATATTCCTGCAAACTGGCGGTATCGGGGCACACCAGAACCCATTACCTGCTTAGGCGATGATCGCTGGAGAAGTTACAGTGCAGAAATTGAAGTGCGTCTGGATAATCGAGATGCAGAAAACTATGCTGGTTTTGGGATTCGCTATAATTCAACTGTAACTTGTGAAACCACTTCTCGTTGCGGCTATACGGGCATTCTCTATGGAGATGGACGCTGGCAGCTGTTGGATATGGACAATGTTGCAGCAGAGGGCAACTCCATGACGGTTCGGGCAACCGACTGGAACAAGTTGAAGCTGCTGATTTTGGGAGATTCGATTTTCTTCTTCTTGAATGGCGACTTGCTGACAACTTACCGCCCACAAAGTCCGGTAAACTCCGGTCGAATTTCCATTTGCAGCGACTATGAAATGAATACATTCCGGAATTTGCAGGTGACACCACTGCCGATTCTGCCATTGTATGTAAGAAGAGTGGACTGCTTCTCGGAAGAAATTTTCTATAATGACTTTTGGGATATTTGTACAACAGAATCTTATCGCTTCTATCACCGCACTTCGATGAAAGCACAGCCGCAGGCTGCGTTCTCCTGTCAGTTTACCGGAACGGGTATCGCTGTCATTGGAACGGCAAGAAATGCGGAATTTGAAGTGGTTTTGGATGGCGAGCAGCTATATGAAACCTTGTTCGTACCATACAGTGCTCCACGGCAGGCTTGCTTGACGATTGACCAGCTGTCGAATGGCACGCATACCCTGCAAATGACACTGAAAAGTGGGGATTTCAAGCTGGATGTGCTGGAAGTTCCGGAAAACTTCACGATGATGCCAGATATTTTAACGGTCACTTCTGCTGCACAGGCTGCTGCGGAAGAACATGCTCTTGCAGAACAGCAGAAAGCACTTGCCAAGAAACAGGCTGCCGAAAACATCAAGAAAACCTTACAGCAGGCAGTTGCTGCTTTGCAGCCGGAAAAGCCAGCAGAAGAACCAAAGTCAGAAACGCCAGCAGCTGCGGAATCGGAAACAAATGCAGAAAAGCAGCCGACCTTTAAGGAAGTGCTGGAAAATTCCGGCGTGATTGGTGTGATTTCCAACAATGCAGCCAAGAAGAAAGAACAGCTGGAGCAGGACGGAAAGACCGAGGCAGATGAAACGCCGACGGTAATGGAATTTCCGCTGCCGCATCAGGATTTTGAAGCAGCTGCTTCGTTGACACCCGTTCCGGAACACGCTGAAGAACCAGTGAAGATTGAGCCGCTGCCAGAAACCGATTTGGAAACAAGTGAAGAGCCTGTTTCTGCTCCGGCAGTAGAGCCAGAATCAAAACCGGAAGCAGCTGCTCTGACAGAATCGGCAGCAGCAGCCTCAGCAGAGCCAGAACAGCCAATTTCTGAACCAACTGCACCGGAAACAGCGACAGAATCCGCTGCCGCTCCTTCTACAGTGACCTATATTGAAGAGGAATGGGACGACTTGCCGATGCCGGAACTGCCACCGCAGGAAACCGCATCGACTGCACCGCAGCAGCCAAAGCCAACCGCTGCACCGCCGAAAAAGCCGATTACGCCAACCCCTTCACCTGCACCGAAAATGCCGCCACTGCATCCGCCTGTCTTGAATGACCCGATGCGGTCTGAACCATATCGAAAAGATTTTAACATTGATATTGATATCTAAGAGCAGAAAGGATTTCTTATGAAATGCAATCAAGATTTGTTTGAAACCCTATTTCAAACGGCACAAAAGCCACTGGTTATGGAATGCTCGCAAGCATTAGAGGCAATTCGCTTTTCGCTTCCGATTGATTGGACGGTACAGCAGCAATCAGAATCTTTGCTATACTTATTGCCATCAGAGGGAGAAAGTTCACTGAGTGTGCAGAGTGTCATTCCGGAATCCACAGATATTACGGATTTTGAAAGCGTATCTGTTCTGTATGCATTTGCAGACGGCATGCGGGAACAGCTCGAAAACTACGCTTATGCGGAACTTTGTGACTATGAGGGCGTTTTCGATGCAGAACAGCCGATTTATGGAATGCGGTATATGGTTACCGTCAATGATGTAGAAATGACAACCGTTACCCTTCTGTTTCTGGTGGAACATCGGATTTACTGCTTGAGTTTTTCCGATGCTTTGCAGACAGAACTGTTTCCCTATGCAAAATCATTTCTGGAAAATCTGATGATTTCCGAATAATTTGATATTGCGTATCTTGACAAAACCGCTTGTATGGAGTTTCCAGAAAAGCGGTTTTGTTTGATTTTGACAGCAGGAGGGACAGGTTTATATGATACATCTTGTGCCAGTTTCAAAGAGATTGCCAGAATTTCCTGCCATTCGTGCACTTTATCGGGAAGCGTTTCCGCCGGAAGAACAAGCTCCTTTCTGGCTGCTGATGCGAAAGACAACATTGCCGATGACCGATTTCTGGGCATTCTATGAGCAGGAAACTTGGGTCGGATTTGCTTATGTGATTCAGAATGAAACACTTGCTTATCTGTTTTACCTTGCGATTGCACCGGAACAGCGTGGGAAAGGCTATGGACATCAGGCAATGGCATGTTTGAAAGAGCAATACGCCTCGAAAACCCTGTTCTTGTCACTGGAAACGCTGGATGAACAGGCAGGAAATTATGAGCAGCGGAAAAAACGGCATGCATTTTATCAGCAGTGTGGCTTGTCCGATTTGCCATATCAGATTCAAGAGGGCAAGGTTCTTTATGATGGAATGGGCACTGGCGGAGAAATTCATCCATCTGATTATGATAATTTAGTACGGCAGTATCTCGGGACATTTTTTCACCGACTGGTCAAAATGAAATTGTATCCGAAACAATGAGCGAAAGGAAGATTGTAAGATGTTTGGATGGAATGCAAATTAGTATCAAAAGTTTGAAGTCCAGAGAACCTTGCCAGCAATGGATTTGGCATGTGCCATTCCGCTTTCCACGGTAAAATCCTGCCTAGACGTTGGCTGTGGAATTGGAAACAGTACCGCTGTGTTGCAGCAGCAATTTCCGGAAGCACAGATTCTCGGCGTGGATAGTTCGGAAAATATGCTGCAAACTGCAAAAAATGAGCATCCGCAAGCAGAATATCAGCTGTTGGATGCCGGAACGGAACTGCCTCGCTTAAACCGTACCTTTGATGTGGTCTTTTCCAATGCGTGCATTCAGTGGATTCCCCAGCAGAATCAAATATTAAGCGATATGATGGGGCTTTTGAATCCGAGTGGGGTATTGGCAGTGCAAGTTCCGCAGCAGGCAAAACATCCCGTACAGCAGATTTTGCAGCAGATGGCAAAATCCGAACCGTGGCGAGAAAAATTGCAGGCTAGAACCTTCTATACCCTGTCAGAATCGGAGTATTATGACCAGTTGTCCGAACGATCCACAGATTTCCGGATGTGGGAAACGGTCTATTTTCATGAGATGCCCAGCCATGAAAGCATTTTAGAATGGTATCGGGGAACGGGATTGCGTCCGTATCTGGCACAGCTGCAAGAGTCTGACCGTCCTATCTTTGAACAGGAACTATTAGAACAAATCAAGCAAACCTATCCGGTGCAGAAAAATGGAACGATTCTGTTCCGGTTTCCAAGACTATTCTGGATTGCAAGAAAAGGAAACTAAGAAAAAGGAGGAACTGTCATGCGAAGAAGCGAACGGGAAGTAACCGATTGCAATGAGATTCGACAGATTTTAGAACGGGCAGAAGTGTTGCGGCTTGCGATGCACGATGAGCCATACCCGTATATTGTGCCGGTCAACTTTGGGTTTACCATGCAGGATGACCAGCTTGTCTTATTTTTTCACGGGGCAAAAGTCGGGAAGAAATGCGACCTGCTGCAAAAAAATCCGCATATTTCCTTTGAAGTAGAGGGGAAACAGCAGTTGATTCCGCCGAATGGGGCAGCATCCTGTACGGCTGGCTTTGCCTATGAAAGTGTAATTGGGCAGGGGATTGCAGAACTCGCACCGGAAGAGAAAAAAGAAGATTTGCTGAAAAAGCTGCTGGAGCATTACCGAATTCCGTTTCAGTCATTTTCACAGGCACATCTTGAACGAACTGCTGTCTATCAGATTATTGTTAAGCAGTATACCGCCAAGAGAAGACCGATTCCGCAGGGGAGATAAACCCATCATAAAAATAAAATCAAATGCAGCAATGCCCCGAACAGTTCACACCGTTCGGGGCATTGCTTGCAAGCGTTAAAGGTTGCTAATTAGCAGCCACAACCGCAGCCGTTGTTGTTGCAGCCACAGCCACCGCCGCAGTTACCGTAGCCACCACAGCCGCAGCATACAAACAGCACGATCAGAATGATAATCCACCAGCAACCGTTGTTTCCATCGCATCCACACATAGTAAAAATCTCCTTTTATTTTTTTTTTGATTGTTTATCGACGGCTAGTGAAATGATTCACGAGAGCCTGATTGGCCCGCTCATGATCAGCAGCAGTACCCCAGGATACGAGGTTATTGCCACTGGTTTCAACTTCACCCAAATGCATAAGGTAGTCAAAG
>OGUP01002011.1_pt1 | contig 10676 bp, 7 predicted proteins | sample 1553661 | NCBI WGS metagenome assembly OGUP01 (sample SAMEA2580026, study PRJEB22360) | human gut metagenome | biome: human gut; feature: human-associated habitat; material: faeces | place: Denmark | collected 2008/2010
GGCTGGAACCTGTTCGCCGTTGTCTAAATCAACCGCAAACAGAATGACTTTTTCAATTTCTTCTTTATTTTCGTACATAGAATGTCCTTTTAGTTTACATAAATAAATTATTGTTACTCTACTGCGCTGGAATTCTCCGGTTCCGAATACAGGTGGTAACGATCATTGACAGGAACTTCATTTACATTCACACGGGTATCCAGATAGGCGTATAAATCCTGTCCCTTCTGATCTTCCGGAAGTGGCACGTGAAAATGCTTCGGTATAGTTTTGTAGCTCTTTATAGCACATGATCTCTGCATATAAGATTTCCTGCAGATAGTCACTGTCTCCTGCGGATTCTCCCTGTGCAAGATAGGTTAATGCCTGATTATAGTCTTTGGTGTCATAATAATAGGATGCATATTTATAATTCACATATGCATCGATTCCATGATAGTTCGCGTAGATATCCAGATATTCTTTCATCTTATCTCTGGAATACTCTGCACGATACTGCTGTACTTTCGCATTCATCTCCTCGGCAAGCTGGTTAAAGCGGGACTTCTGCAGATATTTCAGAAATTCTCCCCACGTTTTCTCCAGACTGCGCATCTTCTGTCCCAGCTGGAATGCTGCGGCTGCGGAAAATCCAAAATCTACCAGATAGCAGACGGTAACAACGGAAACAATGATCTCTCCTGTAGTATCCGAAACAAGATTCACTACTTTCACGGCAATCGGCTGCAGAATATAGAACAGCCCCAGTGTAAAGAATCCCCAGGCAATCGAACTGCTGAGGCAGATCTTTCCCTGAAAATTAAACTTCTGATTGCTGTAGTCCCACCAGTGCGCATGAAAAATGGTCTCCATCAGCACGCCGGTTACATATTCCAGAACCGTCGCTACAATGACACCTCCGAAATACAGTGCCCAGACGTTCGCTTCAAACGGGCGCAGGATCAAGTATACCATAACAGCGCCGGTGCCGTACAGTGTCAGCAGCGGACCATTGACAAAACCGCGGTTGACCAGTTTTTTCTGCCGGATCGATACATAGGAACTCTCCCAGATCCATCCGCAGAAGCTGTACAGCCAGAACCATGCTAGAACGTGGTACAGATCCACACCCAGAATCTTCATCTCCCACATAAACTTTCATCCCCTTTTTCTTTTCTGGTGCCAAAAACAGGATGATAAGAAAATACCGCAGGCAACAGGTTTCCTGTCTGTTCAGGAAACCCGGTTGTCTACGGCATTCTAATCATCCAACTGCAGCACCTGCAAGTTAAATTATTCTTACTCTTCTACTGGCTCTTCGTTTTCCAGAGCTTTCATGCTCAGAGAGATTTTTTTGTCTTCCTCGTTGAAATCAACTACTTTTGCAGTGATTTCCTGTCCGATTTTCAGTGCATCAGACGGTTTCTCAACGTGCTCTCTGGAGATCTGGGAAACATGAAGCAGAGCATCTACGCCCGGCTCAAGCTCAACGAATGCACCAAAGTCAGTCATACGGGCAACACAGCCTTCTACTACGTTGCCTACAGCGTATTTATCAGCAGCGTTCAGCCACGGATTCTCTTCCGGGAATTTTAAGGAAAGAGCGATCTTGTCGCCGTTGATGTCTTTGATCAGAACTTTTACAGTCTCACCAACTTTGAATACTTTTTTCGGGTTCTCTACGCGGCCCCAGGACATCTCAGAGATGTGAAGCAGTCCGTCAGCTCCGCCCAGATCGATGAATGCGCCGAAATCGGTAACATTCTTAACAGTTCCCTCTACAACATCGCCAACTGCAATGCGTGCGAACAGTTCTTCCTGCAGTTTCTTCTTCTCAGCAACGATGAGCTGTTTGCGGTCACCGATGATGCGTCTTCTTCTCGGGTTGAACTCGGTAATAACGAATTCAATTTCCTGATCTGCATATTTAGACAGATCTTTTTCATATACATCAGATACAAGGCTGGCCGGAATGAATACTCTGGTCTCCTCAACAACTACGGATAATCCTCCGTTCAGTACCTGTGTTACTTTTGCTTTCAGAACTTCATGATTCTCGAATGCTTCCTCGAGTCTCTTGTTGCCTTTTTCAGCAGCAAGTCTCTTGTAAGTAAGAAGGACCTGTCCCTCTCCATCATTTACTTTCAGAACTTTGACTTCCATTTTGTCACCTGGCTGTGCAACGGTGTGAAGATCGATGGAAGAATCGTTGGAATATTCGTTTTTGGTAAGAATACCATCGGCTTTGTATCCGATATTCAGGATAATCTGATCGTCTTTGACATCGATTACAGTACCCTCAACGACTTCTCCGTTTCTGATTGTTTTAAATGATTCATCCAGCATTTGTTCAAAACTCATTTCTGACATTTTTTGAACCTCCTCAATTATTTTATTCGGGGTGGATGCCCCAGCTGTAATACCTACGCGACCAAATGATTGAAAAGGCTTAGATTCCAAATCAACGAGTGTCTCTATAAAGTAAGTATTTTTACATTCTTCTTTACATATCTCATACAGCTTTTGCGTGTTTGAACTATGTCTGCCTCCCACGACAAACATGGCATCAACCTTCCTGGCAATTGCTCTCGCTTCCGTCTGTCTTTCCTCGGTAGCGTTGCAGATAGTCTTTAAAACAGTACTATCATAACTCTTTTTCAAAAAAATTTCAACTAAATCTTTAAATTTGTTGTAATTAAATGTCGTCTGTGCCACAATAGATATTGGTTTTCCATTTTCGGGCACAAAACTTTCCGCTTCTTCGGCGGTATGCACCACGGTAACCGGGCCGCTCGCCCATCCCATGATGCCCTGTACCTCCGGATGATCCGCGCTTCCGATGATGACGACGTGGCGGCCTTTTCTGCCCTCCTCGTCCACAATCCGGTGGATCTTCTTGACAAACGGGCACGTCGCATCTACAATCTTCATGCCGCGCGCTTCGATCTTTTCACAGACATCCCGCGACACGCCATGCGACCTGATCACAACGGTTCCGCCGGAAAGCCCCTCTAGTTCATCTTCCGAATGGATCACCTGCACGCCGCGGTTTTCGAGATCCTCCACAACCTGTTCGTTGTGAATAATCGGCCCGAAGGTGTAGACCGGCTTTTCACCGCTCTCAATTTCACGGTATACCGTATCGACCGCCCGTTTGACGCCGAAGCAGAAGCCTGCACTTTTTGCAACAGTTACTTCCATCTGTTTTTCTTCTCCTCTTTTCTCTGCCGCGTTTACATACGCTCGCGGGCAAGGCTTAAGATCTTTTCCACAACCTCATCGATCGTCATTTCAGAGCTGTCAACGAGTACGGCGTCTTCTGCCTGTACCAGCGGGGAATGCTCTCTGTGCATGTCCTGATAATCACGCTCATTGATATCTTCCTCGATTTTCGCAAGATCGGCTGTCTGTCCCTTTTCGGTCAGCTCTTTCCAGCGGCGCAGTGCGCGGACATGGGCACTTGCTGTCAGATAGACTTTCAACGGTGCGTTCGGCAGAACGGCAGTTCCGATATCGCGGCCGTCCATCACAAGATCCGTATTCTCCGCCATCTCCTGCTGCAGCTCCACGAGTTTTTTCCGTACTTCCAGATAGGCGCTTGTCGCGGATGCCATCTTTCCAGCCTCCTCGGTGCGCAGTCTTCCGGTGACATTGACGCCGTTTAAATAAACCTGCTGCTCTCCGTTTTCGTAGGAAATGGAAATTTTCACATCTTTGCAGGCTGCCTCAATTTTTTCCTGCTCTTCCGGTGCAATGCCAAGATCTGAAAAATAGATGCCCATGGCACGGTACATTGCTCCTGTATCAACGTAGACAAACGAAAGCTCCTTTGCCACACGTTTTGCGATTGTACTTTTGCCAGCGCCTGCCGGTCCGTCAATTGCAAGATTAAATCTCATCTTCTCTCTTCCTCCTGAAAATTCTAAAATCTGTGATCCATATTTTATTCCTGTTCTTCCTTTGCCCGGATCTCTTCGGCTGCAGCGTGGGCACTTGCCCAGGCAATCTGCAGATTGAAGCCGCCGGTCAGTGCATCGAGATCGAGCACTTCTCCTACGAAGTACAGACCTTCTTTTTTCTTTGCCTCCATCGTGCCCGGACGGATCTCTTTCACGGAAACACCACCCTGTGTGATAATTGCTTCACGGAAACCCCGTGTTCCGGTTACTGTAAACGGGAAATGCGTGATCAGCTCTTCAAAGTGCTGACGCTCCGCTTTCGATACGGCATTGACCTGTTTGTACGGGTCGATCCCGCCAAGAGAGAGCATCACCGGAAGCAGTTTCGCCGGGAACAGACTGTTGATCACGTTGCGGAACTGTTTGTTCCGGTTTTCCTCAAATTCACGCAGGATCCGCGCATCCAGCTGTTCTTCCGTGAGTGCCGGCTTCAGGTTCAGATATCCTTTCAGCGGCTGCTGTTCCAGTGCTTTTCCGATGTAGGAGCTCGCAGAAAGCCCCAGCGGGCCGGAAATGCCGAAATGTGTAAACAGCATCTCGCCGAATCCATCGAACAGCGTCTTTTTGCCGTTTTTAATCGTCATCGTCACATTTTTCAAGGAGAGTCCCTGCAGCTCACGGATGTACGCTTCCTCTGTTTCCAGCGGCACCAGCGCCGGGCGGAGCGGAGTGACGGCAAGTCCTGCCTCTTCTGCGAAACGGTAGCCGTCTCCATCCGACCCCGTCGTCTGGTACGACATACCGCCGGTTGCGACAACGACATCATTGTAAAAAAGCTCTTTCCCGTTTTCCAGGCGGATTCCTTTCACGCGGTCTCCTTCGAAAAGAAGCTCTTTTACTTTTGTATTCTTATGCACCTGCACATTTTTCCGTTTCAGTTCCGTCTCCAGCGCGCGGATAATATCCGAGGAGTGATCTGACTCCGGGAAGACACGGTTTCCGCGCTCCACTTTTAAGCGGACACCTGCCGCTTCGAAAAACTCCTGCACCTGGGCGCTGTCAAAGCTGTAGGCGGAGCTGTACAGAAATTTCGGGTTTGTCACCACATTCGTGAAGAACTCTTCTGTCGGGCAGTCGTTTGTCACATTGCAGCGGCCCTTTCCTGTGATAAACAGCTTCTTTCCCAGCTTTTCATTTTTTTCATAGAGATGAATCTCTGTCTTTTCGCCGGCGGCAAGCACGGCGGTCATCATTCCGGCGGCGCCTCCGCCGATTACTGCTGCTTTTCTCATGCTTTCTCCTTTACCGGCAGAGCTGCCTTTTTTCCGCCCATGGGACGTGCATCGTCCAGCCCGTTGATTTCATCGTTGCTGTAAACCTGGTACTCATCCCACAGTTTTTCCATGCTCTCAAGTGTCTTTTTCACATCCGCCTGGCGTTTCATGCAGAGCGCCACGACAAGCGCATTGATTACACTCAAAGGGGCCACCAGAGAATCAACGATCGATGCCATATCGCTCTTGGCAATCAGCGTACAGGCTGCATAAACATTCATCGGTGAATGCACACTGTCTGTGATCGTAATCACCTTCGCTTTGCGGCTGTTCGCAAATTCCAGTGCCTTCATCGTACGCATCGAATACCGCGGGAAGCTGATGCCGATCACCACATCATCCTCCGTGATGCGGATCATCTGCTCGAAAATCTCGCTGGAACTGTTTGTCTGTACCTGGCGCACATCCGGGAAAATCATATGGAAATAGAACGCCAGAAAGCTCGCAAGCGGCGCGCAGCTCCGAATGCCGACAATGTAAATTGTCCGCGCAGAAAGAATCGTATCCGCAGCGCGCTCAAAGGCGCTCCGGTCCACTTCTTCCAGCGTCATCTTGATTTTTTCAATGTCCGACTGCAGGACGGTCTCCAGAATTTCTCCCTGCGGCACTACCTCGACATCTTCCTCACAGCAGTTAATCAGCACTTCCACATAACAATCCGGAAAATCCACTTTCTGAAACTGGATCACACGCCTGTACGCTGCATAATCATTCGGAAAATGAAAATTACGGCTTTTTAAGAGCGGTTCCTGCCGGCGCAGATGAATCAGTGTAGATATGATCCTGCTGCGCTCTGCATACTTTCCGGCCTCAATATCCGACCACGGCATACATCTGCGGCAGTCCGGATCATAGCTTCCTTCCATGGCAATTTCTGTTCCGTAGTAAATGCACGGACTTCCCGGCATTGCAAAAAGCACAGCAATCTGTGCAAAATATTCATCCAGATTCTTCACATCCGAGCGAAGCCGCTTGGTATCATGCGAATCGAGCAGATTAAACAGCACATCATTGGTCTGCTGCATATAGCTTGTATAGCAGCGGTTGATTGTATACTCAAAGTCTTCATTCGTCAGGCTCTTATCAATCCAGAAATCCTTGATACTTTGTCCAAGCGGATAATTCATTACCGCATCAAACTCATCTCCGCGCAGCCACGGAAGCGCGTTGTGCCAGATTTCTCCGAGAATATAGATATCCGGGTTGATCTCCTTGACCCGCGCATGCAGTTCTTTGCAGAACCTGTGGGAAACTTCATTTGCCACATCCAGACGGATTCCATCGATTCCGTAATTTTCCACCCAGTTGGCACAAATATCTACAAAATATTTGCGTACTTTCGGATTGTTTGTATTGATCTTTGGCATGGAATCAAAAAAGGCAAATGTATAATACTGTTTCTTCTTTGCCGCCTGCCCGTTTTTATCAAACGGCCATTCATTGATCATAAACCAGTCATAATATTCCGACTCTGGTCCCTTTGCAAGCACATCCTGCCACGGTGCGAAATAATATCCGGAATGATTGAACACACCGTCAAGCATTACGCGGATGCCCCGCTTATGCGCTTCCTTCACAAGGTGTTTAAAGGTTTCCTCATCACCAAAACGCGGATCAATCTTCGTATAATCCGTGGTATCGTATTTGTGATTTGACGGAGCTTCGTTGATCGGTGTCAGATACAGACCGTTGATTCCCAGATTCTGCAGATAATCCAGCTTGTCTGTAATCCCCGCCAGATCTCCTCCGAAACATTCCTCATTGGTCACGCTTCCATGCTCTCTCCACAAAACCACATTCTCAGGATCATTGGAAGGATCTCCGTTGCAGAAACGATCCGGGAAAATCTGATACCATACGGTATCGTTGACCCATGCCGGGGTACGCGGTACATCACAGGGATTCATCCACGGGAAAACAAAGCACTGACGGCTTCTGCCCTCCAGATGCATCTGTTCGCTGCTGACAAACCCGTCTTCAAAATAAAACCAGCTTTCCTCCCCTGTCTGAAGTTCAAAATAATACTTCAGACGCTTGTACTCCGGACGCACGGTTGTGGTCCACCAGATCTGATTTTTTAACCGCTTTTTATATATGATCGGCTCCCTTTTTCCATCCCAGTGCTCCCCGCCGCCTAATATTCCCGCGGCAAACGGATCTCCGAGTATAATGGATACCGATTTTACATCGTAGCCCGTTTTTATATTGATAATCAGCTCATCCTCATTCAGCGGATAACAGTAATTGTCACTCGCCTGATGATATACTGCGTTAAATTCCATATGTTCCCTCTCTCTTTTTTATGTTTATTTCCTTTAAATATTACCATATCTCTCTTGACTATTCAATGCGATGTTTTTTATAATATCCCTTAGAATATTAACGTTTTTAAGGAGGCATTTATGGCAGGCTCATCATTTGGCAATTTATTTCGTATCACCACATGGGGGGAATCCCACGGTAAAGGCATCGGTGTTGTTGTGGATGGCTGTCCTGCCGGACTCAGCCTCTGTGAAGAAGATATCCAGAAATTTTTAGACCGGCGTAAACCCGGCCAGTCCAAATTTACCACACAGCGCAGGGAAAGTGACACGGTAGAAATCTTATCCGGTGTCTTTGAGGGAAAAACAACCGGTACCCCGATTTCCATGATGGTCTGGAACAAAGACCAGCACTCTGCGGATTACAGTGAAATTGCCTCCTACTACCGGCCGGGACATGCCGATTTCTGTTTTGACGAAAAATACGGATTTCGTGATTACCGCGGCGGTGGACGCTCCTCGGGGCGCGAAACGATCGGACGCGTTGCCGGCGGTGCAATTGCGATCAAAATTTTAGAGCAGATGGACATCTCCATACTTGCCTACAGTCAGGCAATCGGTCCGGTGTCCATTGATCCTGCCCGGTTTGATCCCGCAGAAATTTCAAAAAACAAGCTGTATATGCCGGATGCAATAGCCGCAGCAAAAGCCAGCGCATATCTCGAAAAATGTTTACAGGAACAAAACTCCAGCGGTGGCATCATCGAATGTCAGATTTTGGGGCTTCCCGTCGGACTCGGTGATCCCGTTTTTGAAAAACTCGATGCGAATCTGGCAAAAGCAATCCTCTCGATCGGTGCCGTAAAGGGCTTTGAAATCGGAGCCGGATTTGGTGCAGCTACCGCTACCGGGCTAACCAACAACGATGCATTTTGCATGGAGAATGGACATATCTCCAAGAGAACCAATTATTCCGGTGGCACGCTCGGTGGCATGAGCGATGGCTCGCTGTTATTTTTCCGTGCAGCCGTCAAACCGACACCGTCCATTGCAGCAACACAGCAGACCGTCAACAAAGACGGAAAAGAAATTGAGATCAGCATCAAAGGACGACACGATCCGATTATCGTTCCGCGTGCAGTGGTCGTTGTTGAGGCAATGACAGCTATCACGATTTTAGATGCGCTCCTTTCCAACATGACCGCAAGACTTGACCGGATTATTGATTTTTACAGACAATAACGTTTAATCACAATAAAAATTGGCAGTGAGGCTACGATGCAACAGCTTCACTGCCAATTTTTTCTTGTTTATTTTTCGTAAAGAAATTCTTCCGGCAATGTAACGTTAAAATCTTTTGCCAGATCCCGGAAATTGTCCGGAGTGATCGTCTGAAGCTTATCCGGTCTCATGGATAACATCTTCACAAGAATTTCTGCCGATTTCTCAGCGGTGTGCATCAGACCGAATGTCAGATCAAAATCTTCGCCTGCTGCGAACATTCCGTGATGTGCCCAAATGGCCAGATCATACTTTTTCATCAGTTCACTTGTTGCAACCGCGATCTCTCTTCCTCCCGGAACCATCCACGGAACAACACCGACACCGTCCGGAAAAACAACCGGACACTCCGTTGCCATCTCCCACAGTTCTCTCGTAAACACTTTATCTTCGAGTGGAAGTACAAATGTGAGTGCAATAATATTGGTGGTATGTGCATGATAGACCACACGGTAATTTGGATTTTGAAGTTTTTTTACTTCGAGATTCATCAAATGACTCGGAAGCTCGGAAGTCGGTCTGCCTCCATTGACCAGCCCCCAGACAATACGGTAATTTTCACCTTTTTCGTCCAGTTCAATCATGCAGATGGAATCTTCCGGCTTAATGATCACATTGCGGAAATACTTACCGCTTCCCGTAACCAGAAAAAACTCGCCGGCAAGATTCGGTACACTTGTGCCAATTGGCTGCCATTCCTTCGCCTTAAAATTCTCTTTTATCAATTCTACTTCTTCCGGTTTTACACGATAAGAAAGGTTTCCACCATTTCTCTCATGCCATCCCTGCTCCCATCCGTCATTCGCCATGCGGATAAATTCCTGTACAAATTCTGCATCTAAAAAATTCATAATTATAATTCCTCTTTTCTATTCTTTTTTAATTTCTCTTTTCCAATACTTCGTTCTCATACTTTTCGATTTCATCATAGAAATGAAGATCATCAACGACGCCCTCACGTCTTAAGTACTCATCCCATATCTCACCGATCGGCAACATCTTCACCGCCTCATTCATAACCATAAGTTTGCTCATCTGATTCGTATCCTGAAGCGCTTTGAGCATTGCATTCGGTGTACATAAAGCTATAAGAAGGGCTTTCTGCCAGCTTCGAAATCCTGTTGCAAGTGCCGAAACACGGTTGATACTTGCATCAAAATAGTCCAAAGCCATATAGACACGGTCAAGCGCATTATCTCTTACAATTTCTTTTGCCATCTCCTTCGTCTCATCATCAAGAATCAGCACATGATCGGAATCCCAGCGCACACCTCTTGTGATATGCAATGCAAATTCCGGATAAAAGCAGAGCATTGCCGGAATCTTGTCAGATACATACTCCAGTGGATGATAATGTCCGTTGTCCATAAGTGGCATACAGCCGTCATGTAAAGCAGCAAAACTAAGTGTAAACTCAGCCGATCCGACTGTGTAAGACTCCACACCTATACCGAAAACTTTTGACTCCACACAAGGCTTTACGAGGTTATGATCGTATGGCTCCGATAAGATCTGCTCGATGGAATCCTTGTATCGCATACGAGGTCCCATACGGTCTGCCGGAACATCTTTAAATCCATCACCGGTCCAGATGTTCATAACGCAAGGCATTCCGGTCTCTTTTGCAAAATATTCCGAGATGCGGATGCATGCCTTTCCGTGATTGATCCAGAAACGTCTTGTCTCCTCGTCCGGACTCGAAAGTGTCTGACCGTCCTTTACTTTCTCGTGTGAGAAAAAGGTCGGATTAAAATCGATACCCATATGATGCTTCTTGGCAAATTCTACCCATTTAGCAAAATGCTTTGGTTCAAGCGCATCTCTGTCTGCAAATTCCCCCGGTGCAAAGATTGCATAAGATGCATGTATGTTTAATTTTGCGGTTCCCGGCATCAGTCTCATCGCTTCTTCCATATCTGCCA
>OGUP01002019.1_pt1 | contig 10653 bp, 10 predicted proteins | sample 1553661 | NCBI WGS metagenome assembly OGUP01 (sample SAMEA2580026, study PRJEB22360) | human gut metagenome | biome: human gut; feature: human-associated habitat; material: faeces | place: Denmark | collected 2008/2010
GGCCACGGTAATCAGCACCTGATCCTGTTTTCTGGCGAAATCAAGAATCTGCGTGCGCCGGCTGTCGTCAAGCTGGGCGAACACATCATCGAGAATCACAATCGGCTGCAATCCCAACCGGTCACGCACTATTTCGAACAATGCCATTTTCAAGGCCAACGCCATCGTCCACATCTCGCCGTTCGAAGCGAACTCGCGGGCGGGAATACCGCCCAACTCAAGGTTCATGTCATCGCGCTGCGGACCGATAAGGTTCACGCCGCGAGCCACTTCACCGGGGTAGATGCGTTGGAAATGCTCGCTAATCTGCGGATGCGGATCGTCGAACATCAGCACTTCGTCGAATGAAGGCGCATAAGTGAGCGTCACCTGCTCGCCGGCACCGGCCAAGTCGGCGTAAATCGCGGCAAATGGCTCGGCAAGCAGACCGATCACATGAGCGCGCATACGGGTCAACGCCACACCGGCTTCGATGAACTGGCCGGTCCAGATTTCCAAACCGCTCAGAACCGCATCCATCGGCTGGCCATTGTTGGCATTGGCATTCAATTGCTTCAACAATGTGGCACGCTGTTTGGCGATGCGCGTGAACTGTTGCAACGTCTGCATGTATCCGGGCTCGAGCAGAGCCGCAGCCTGATTCATCATGGTGCGGCGTGCTCCCGGATCGCCGGACACCAACCGCTGATCTTCGGGAGTGAAGGAAACGCTGGGAATCTTGCCGATGATATCGCGCAGATACAGCGACGACCCCGAGTTGATGCGGGCTCGGTTGGCACCACGCGCATGAATTGACGCTTCATACGTAGTGGTTTGACCGGCATCATCAGCGACGTTCGCGCGGATGGTGGCCGTGGTCTGCCCGCGTTCGATCAGCGGCAACGTGCTGGACGTGCGATGGCTCGATCCGGTGGACAGCACTTCGACGGCTTCCACCAGATTGGTTTTGCCCAGACCGTTCTTGCCGAACAGGATATTCACGCCTGGTACGAAATCGACCACTACCTGACTCCATGAGCGGTAGTGGTCGAGTGCGAGACGGGAGATGTGCATTAGCGAATCGTTGGAAATTCAGGGATTTCAGTTGTTAAAGCGCATCGGCACGAGCAGGTATCGGTAGTCCATGGACTCGTCGGAATCAGCTTCCTGCTGGCCATTGAACTCGACCGGCTTGACCGGGGTCGTCATTTTGATGCGCACGAATGGTTCGGTTACGGCGGACAGACCCTCCTTCAGGTAGGACGGGTTGAATGCCACGGTGATGTCGTCGCCATCCATGTCGATGTCCAGTGTTTCGTTGGCCTGAGCCTCGTCGACCGATCCGGCGGACAGCGCCACTTCCTGACCGGTGAAGGTCATGCGAATCGGAGCATTGCGTTCGGCGACCAAAGCCACACGGCTGATGGCGTCGAGCAAATCCTGCTTGTTGACTACGGCCTGAATCGGATATTCGTCGGCGAACAGGCGGTCGACCGCCGGGAATTCACCGTCGATGAGCTGGGAGGTGGAGACGCGGCCGGCGTTTTCGAAGCCGAGCAGCGTCGGGCTATCGGCATCGAAATCAAGGCGGATGTTCTGGTGCTCGTCAAGAGCACGGGCCACATCCTTGAGCAGGGAGCCGCGAACCAGCGTGGTGGTGTCGACGTCCGGGTTCTGCGGAGTCCAAGTGAAGGTGGCGCGGGCCAAACGGAAGCGATCGGTGGAGGTCATGACGACCTTGTCGCCTTGGAATTGCATGCGAACGCCGGTCAGTACCGGGCGGTTTTCTTCGCGGGAGACGGCAACGCACGCCTGGTTCACGGCCTGAACGAAAGTCGGGGCATCGACTTGGCCGAGCATGGCCGGTACCACGGGCAGATCCGGGTACTCGGTGTCGGGCATGAGCTGCAAGGTGAACTTCGACTTGCCGGACGTGATGGTCAGCGTGGAGCCGTCGGTGACCAGGTACGTTTTCTCCGAACGCAGCGATTTGGTGATATCGGCCAGCAGCTTGCCCTGAACCAGTACGGAACCGGCTTCGTCAACGCCGGCTTCGATGTGGTGGCGAGCGGAAATCTCGTAGTTGAAGGCGGAGAATTGCAGCGTTCCGTCAATGGCTTCCAGCTTGACGCCAGCGAGAATCGGGTTGGAGGGACGTGCGTCGATGACTCGGGAGGTCCAGGCTACGGCGTCGGCTAGGGCTGCGGTATCGATTTCGACTTTCATGTGTGATTGTTCCCTTCGTCGGATTGGCTGAGGAATATTCTAGCCGTTAGGTGGCGAACTTACGTACGCTGGATGACCGGCTGTTACTATGGCGATGATGCTTTTCACGTAACTGAGTAAGTAATCGCCATAATAAGGCCGGTGGATAGTGTGGATAAGTAGGGCTGAGCCCTACAACTGCAACGGTTCATAAGTCCCTGAAAATTGTGGACAAATTCTGCATGGCTTGTGGATAAGTGGGCGAGTTTTCCACAGCCAGTTCGTCGAATTTGAGTTTTCCACATCGAGGTCGCGGTTATGCACGAGTTTTCCACAACAAAATAGTGGGTAATCCACGAGTTATCCGCCGAGTTTACCCACATCTGTGCACAACTATGTGGATAACTTTTTTGGTTTTCGCACTTTCGCACGGCGTGTTGAAGACTGTTTTTCGTCGAGGAGAATCGATTCTGGAGACCGTTTTCGGCACTTTTTCCGTCTCGCTCGCCCAAACCCGCAAAATCGGTCCTCAGAATCGATTCTCTCGTTTCATGGTTTTTTTGCGTGTTCCCCTTCGAAACTCCCCTCAGTCGTCTGCGCCGACAGATCCCCTCACAAAGGGGAGCCATGAGGAATCTAATGTCTCGAATCCGTTGCCTCGACGTATCCACCAGAATCCGCCTGAGCAACCAAAAACGGCACTTTTCGGAAAGTCAGTCCAAAAAGTGCCGTTTTTCGTCTCTCAGAAGCGTTGTGTCAGTTGGTGTTGCTTTGCTTGAGGCGAACCGTGAGCTCCATAACGTAGTTATAGATCTCCTGTTTTTGCTGCATTCGGTCACTGATTCGAGTGCAGGCATGCATTACTGTGGTGTGATCGCGTCCGCCAAAGACCTGGCCAATATCCATCAGGCTCATACTGGTCATTTCGCGAGCCAGATACATGGCGATCTGACGAGGAACAGCCACGTTTTTGGTTCGTGATTTACCGACAAGATCCTCAAACGTCAGGTGGAAGTACTTCGCCACCTGACTGATGATGTCCGTGGGCTTGATTTCCACATCGGTGGTGAAGAAGTCCTGCAACGTCTGCTCGGCCAAGGCGCGGGTCACCGGCTGATTACTCAGCGAGGCCACGGCCGTAACACGGGTTAGCGCGCCTTCGAGTTCACGAATGTTCTCGGTGAAGCGTTCGGCGATGAGGTCCAACACATCGCTGGGGATTTTCGAGCCGTTCATCGAGGCGATCATGCGAAGAATGGCGATTCGGGTCTCCAGATCCGGCGGCTTGACGTCTACGGTCAGGCCGGATTCGAAGCGCGAGATGAGTCGAGCCTCGAAACCCTTCAAATTCTTGGGCGCTACATCGGAAGCAATGACAATACGCTTATTTGCCTGATGCAGTGCATTGAACGTATGGAAGAACTGATCCAAGGTGGCTTCCTTGCCGCCGAGGAACTGGATATCGTCAATAAGCAACACATCAACCTGTCGGTATCGACGGTTGAATTCAGCAATCTGACCCTGGCTTTGGTTCGGGTTTTGCAGCGCGTCAATGAATTCGTTCGTGAATTCCTCAGACGTGACGTATCGAACCTTCAGCCCGGGATCCTTGACCAGTGCATAGTTGCCGATGGCGTTCAGCAAGTGGGTTTTGCCCAGGCCCGATCCGCCATAGATACACAACGGGTTGAAATCCTGCCCGGAACCTTCGGCCACGGCCAGTGCGACCGTACGGGCAAAACGGTTGGAATCGCCGGGCACGAAGGAATCAAACGTGAAGTTCTTATTGAGATGAGTCTCGGGATCGCGATTCATCTTCTGCTGACCGACCGGGAACTGCGGCTCGGTGGCGGGCATCGGTTCCCGCGGTGCGGCTGCCGGCTTTGCACCATAGGATTCTTTACCGAATTCGGCGACAGTCGGAGAAATTTCCGAAGGATATGGCTGCGCCGGCTTTGCCTCCGAAAGCGGTTCGGGCTCGGTTTTCGGCACGACCTTGAACGCGGGAAACATATTTTCGCCGGTTACCGTACGCAATGCCTGAAGCAGGGAATCGTTCAAATCACCCTGAATGGCTTGAAGCGTGTCGTTGTTGTCCACACACAGCACGATGGTCGAACCGAAGACGCCTTCAGGAACAACGCCTTCCAACCAGCCTTTTTCTCGTGGGCTGAGCGAAGCGCTGTGTTTGAGCACCGTCAGCGTGTCTGACCAGATGTGGGCGGCCTCGATTACGGGGTCGCCGGAAGCGTTAACCATGGTGGCCCCTTCTGTCGCTGTGGCGAAATACGTACAACAGATAATATTTACTCTGGTTTAGACAAGTTATCCACCGTGTCGCGTGTTGAAATAACTGGATTGTGAATAACAAACATGTAATTTGTGGATAACTTTTGGCCGTGAATGGTTGGTATTCCGCCGATTATAAGAGATTTGGGGCGTGTCTCGCAACGTGTCGAAATGTGAAAATACTCCGTCCGTTTTGACTTGAGGGTAGGGGTGAGAGTACTTTGGTATAGCTTGACTCACGTGAGGGCAGCGCGAAGCGTTGCCGAATAGACCTAGGAGCAATGGATTATGAAGAGGACGTTCCAGCCGAACAACCGTCGTCGCCACATGAAGCACGGCTTCCGCCTGCGCATGCGCACCCGTTCTGGCCGTGCGGTGATCAACCGTCGCCGTGCCAAGGGCCGCAAGACCCTCTCCGCCTGATCATTCCGATCAGTGCCACAGGCATAGTCGAGGTGGAGAGGCTTCAAAGCCATCGTGATTTCGTCACCGTGCTGAAACGCCGGCGCAAAGCAGGTGGCAAGGATATCGTCGTGCACTATTTGGTGCCCGACGACCATCATGATGATGACGACCGGACGGTGCATCGCCGTTTGGGATTAGCTGTCTCCAAATCGGTAGGACATGCGGTCACCCGTAATACGGTGAAGCGTAGGTTTCGTGTATTGGCCAGAGCCCATGAGGATCTGCTGCCCGCGCATTGCGATATCGTTTTGCGCGCCAAGCCCAGTGCAGCGACCGCATCGTTCGCTTCGCTAGATCAGCAGATCGCGAAGGCTTTTGCCACGGTGGCGCATAAGGTGGCTGAGGCATGACAGCTTCTTTCAAGGCGGTGATGATTGGTGGGGTGCGCTGGTATCAACAGCACATCTCGGCAAACACACCGCCTTGTTGCAAGTATTATCCAACGTGCTCGAATTATGCCATTGAGGCATTGGAACGGTATGGCGCGTTCAAAGGGGGAGTGCTCGCCGTGCTGAGATTACTGCGTTGCCGGCCGTGGAGTCGTGGGGGAATCGACGATGTTCCACAACGGTATTCCGTTTTTTACAGGTTTTCGTGGTCGAAGGCTCATGAAGAGCCTCGACTGACACCATTGGCCACAACCCAAAGAGAGGCCCAACGATGAACTCAAATGAATTTCTGCTTGATAGCGGGTTTTGGGGATTTCTATATAAAATCCTGACTCCCGTTGAGTGGTTGCAGACCTGGATCATGAAGATCGTGCATGACTTCTTCGTGATGCTGGGCGTGAGCCCGATTGGTGTCTCATGGGTGCTTGCCATTATCATCCTGGTGCTGGTGGTGCAGGCTTGTATCTTCCCGCTGTTCTACAAGCAGATGAAGTCGATGCGCAAGATGCAGGCATTGGCGCCGAAGATGCAGCGTATTCAGAACAAGTACAAAGGCAAGACGGATCAGGCTTCCAGGGAGGCCATGAGCCGTGAAACCATGAAACTGTATCAAGACAATGACGTCAATCCGGCTGGCTCCTGCTTGCCTATGCTCATTCAGGGCCCGGTGTTCATGTCCATGTTCTATACGCTGTCGGCCATTCCATACATTGCCAACGGTAAACGCGATGCGTTGGGCGCGTTCGACGTAGCAACCGCCAAGCAATTCACCCAAACCGATGTGTTCGGCATTGTCAGCGTGACCGATAACTTCACCAGTGCTGCCGCTAGTGGCAAGGCGGTCATCGGTATCTTCGTGTTCCTGATGTGTTTCTGCCTGTGGTTTATGCAGTACTTCAGCATGAAGCGCAACATGGCAGCTGCTTCGATGAACAAGCAGACCGAGACCATGCAGAAGGCTATGCTGTGGCTCTTCCCGGTGATGTACATCTTCTCCGGTGTCGCCATGCCGTTCGCCGTGCTGGTCTACTGGCTGACCAACAACGTGTGCAACCTCTGCCGCACATTGTGGCAGGTGTACGCATTCCCGACCCCTGGCTCTCCGGCTGCGGCGGACAAGGAGAAGCGCGATCATCGTAATGAGAATGCTCGCCGCGCAAAGGCCGGCCTGCCCTCTCTGGAAGAAGAAGCATTGGCCAAGGCCAAGGAAGAGGCCGAGCGTAAGGCCACTCAGGGCTATCAGCGTCAACAGCCCGTGCGTAAGCGCAAAAAGAAGTGACGACTATGTCGGTGCGAGTTCGATGTTTCACGTGAAACATTCAACACGCACCGACATTACTTTCTCTGTTCGGGGGAGCAGGGCTTAGACTTGGAATTCAAACACGACATGAAGGAGTAGCGTATGGCACAGGATGACGTGAAGTCGATCGACCAGCTCAACGAAGAGGCTGACATCGCCGCGGATTACCTTGAAGGCCTACTGGATATCGCCGACTATGAGGGCGACATTGAGATGGGCGTGCGTAATGACCGCCCCACCGTGCAAATCGTTGCTGATGACGATACTGACATCAAACATCTTATTGGCCGTAATGGTGAAGTCGTTGATGCTCTGCAGCAATTGACTCGTCTGGCTGTACAGCAGAAGACCGGCGAGCGTTCTCATCTGATTGTGGATGTCGACGGTTTCCTGAAGCGCAAGCGTCAGCACCTCCGTGATATCGCCTTGGATGCCATTGACGCAGTGAAGGATTCCGGCGAGCCGTATGACTTGAAGCCGATGAATTCCTTCGAACGTAAAGTCGTTCACGATGTGGTTCGGGAAGAGGGGCTGAAGTCTCGCTCGCACGGTGAGGAGCCTCATCGTTACGTGACGGTGTATCTCAAGAATAGAGTCGAGGATACCGCCGAAGACGACGAGCTTGATCAGGAGTAATTGCTCGGCGAGTTTTTTTGAGATGACAGGGACGTTCGACGGATGTCGTCTTTGAACAAACTAAAGTGACCGCATGGAGAATGGCGTCGTAATGAGCGGCGCCATTCTCCATGTTGATTGTTTCACGTGAAACATGGTGAGGGAGATGGCTATGACGGATCAGCTGCAGGGGTCACCTGTACTTGCTGAGGTCTTGGGTGATGCGTTGCCGAAGTTGGAGCGTTTCCATGCCAAGATTGCCGAAGAGGGTGAACCTCGTGGATTGATCGGCCCCCGTGACGTCGATATCATTTGGGAACGGCATATTCTGAATTCCGCTGCGATTGTGCCGTACGTTCGGAATGCGACGAATGGTATTCGCTTCAAAACAGTTGCCGACGTCGGCAGTGGTGGTGGTTTTCCTGGATTGGTGGCTGCCGCGTGTTTGCCGGATCATGACTTCACGCTGATTGAACCGATGGAGCGGCGAATCGAATGGTTGCATGAATGTGTTGGCCTGATGCAACTGCAGAACGTTGAGATTATTCGTGGACGCTCCGATGCCGTCATCCAGCAGGTACGGAAGCGGGAAATTCATCTGTTCGCTGTTGTCACGTGTCGTGCGGTTGCTCCTATGACCAAACTCTCTGGCTGGACGTTGCCGTTGCTGAAACCGTCAGGACAGTTGATCGCACTGAAGGGACGGTCTGCTCAGGCTGAAATCGACAAGGCTGGCAAGGAGATTGCAAAATTCGGTGGTCGTCGTCCACGCGTCGTTGAGGCGGCTGTCGGACCGGATCTTGAGCCTACCCACGTGGTGATTATGGATAAGCGATGAGTGGAGTACTGATTGAGTTATCCACATTTCCATATGTGCGTAAAAGTTATCCACATTTTTACGGGACGATGTGCAGAATGATGAAAACACTGATTTTTCAATGTTTTTCGTCTGCGAATACATAATCTAACACTCAACGTCATTCACACTTATCCACACTTATCCACATTGCATATCGCAATTGTGGATAACGAGCATCATGTCCATACGAATGAGAACACTGGAACTTACGTCTGTGCAAGGAGGAGCGATGTCCACCAAGGATCATCAGTCGGAACCTATAGAATCGGCTTCCGAAACGCTTCAGCGAATATTCGATGGTCACGGTTCAGTGCTTGGCAGCCAGATGGCTGATGAAAGCTCACGCTACGATGTACTCAAGAAAACCGATTTCCCCAAACCTCAACGTACCCGTCGTATTGCCGTGGCCAACCAGAAGGGGGGAGTGGGTAAAACCACATCCACGGTAAACACCGCTGCGGCGCTGGCGAACAAGGGCGCGCAGGTGTTGGTCATCGATATGGACCCGCAGGGCAATGCCTCTACGGCGTTGGGTGTATCTCATGCATCGGGAGAGCCCTCGGTCTATGACGTTATCGAGGGGCGTTCCGATCTGGGTGATGTTATCACGGTCTGTCCTGATTTTCCCACACTTGATGTTGTGCCTGCATCAATCGATCTCAGCGGTGCCGAGTTGGAAGTGGCTGATCTGCCCAACCGAAACACATTGTTGAAGGAGGCCTTGGACCTCTACCTGCGTCAATCAGATAAACACTATGATTACGTGTTCATTGATTGCCCGCCCAGCTTGGGCCTCTTGGTCATCAACGCCATGTGTGCAGTGACCGAGATGCTGATTCCTATCCAGGCTGAGTATTACGCATTGGAGGGTCTTGGCCAGCTGATTAACACGATTGGTTTGGTGCAAGAGCATTTCAATCCCGTACTGCTGGTGTCCACCATGCTCGTCACGATGTTCGATCGCCGAACGTTATTGAGCCGTGAAGTATATAACGAGGTTAAGGGACACTATCCCAGCATTGTGCTGAATACCACCATCCCGCGTTCAGTCAAGATCTCCGAAGCGCCGAGTTTCTCCCAATCGGTGATTGCCTATGATCCTCGTGGCATAGGTGCCATATCGTATGGTGAAGCAGCTTTGGAAATCGCACAGCGTTCGCAACAAGTCCTTGACACCATTGATGCGAGGAGGAACAAGTAATGGCATCAAAATCACGACTTGGTAAGGGCCTTGGCGCTTTGTTCCCCACATTGCCAGGGGAGGAGCCGGTGGCGGAGCAGCCCGCAATGATTGCGGAGGATTCGTCTACTCCGGAGGCCACTGCTGACATAACCCCCGCCAAGAAGGCTACTGCCCAGCAGGAATCAAAACCTGCCGTGCCTCCGACGATATCGTCCAGCAAGGCAGTCAAGAAAGCCGCCGGTAAACGCGCATCCATGCCCGCATTGGACACCATTACTCATCCTAGCGACCTGTTTTTCGGTACGGAGAAACCTCAAACCGGTAAGGTCGCCGCACCTCAGCAGGGCGGCAAGTCGTCTGCGTCTCAGACGGCACATCGTACATCCGTCACTGTCAAAGATGTTTCACGTGAAACATCTTTGACTGCATCGGCGGCAAAGACCGCTGACACAGATAAGAAGGACGAGCTCAAGCCGGTAGCCGGTGGTTATCTGGCTGAACTCAAACTGTCTGATATCGGGCCCAATGCACATCAGCCTCGTACCATCTTCGACGAAGATGAGTTGAATGAGCTGTCTGCTTCCATTAAGGAAGTTGGTGTGCTGCAACCGATAGTCGTGCGCAAGCGTCCGGCAAGCCAGATTGCTGCGGCCAAAGCCGCCAAGCACGACGAGACGGAATCCAGCACGAATCCGTTTGCCGGTCATTTGGACAGCCCGTATGAGCTCATTATGGGTGAACGCCGTTGGCGTGCTTCTCAGTTGGCTGGGTTGGAGACGATTCCCGCCATCGTCAAAACCACTGCGGATGATGATATGCTCCGCGATGCATTGCTGGAAAACTTGCACCGTGTGGCCTTGAATCCGCTGGAAGAGGCGGCTGCCTACCAGCAGATGATCGACGATTTCGGCCTGACGCAGGCCCAACTGTCCAAGTCGGTGTCGAAATCCCGTCCGCAAATCGCCAACACCTTGCGATTGCTCAACCTGCCGGCCGCCGTGCAAAAGAAGGTCGCATCCGGACTGCTGTCCGCGGGCCACGCGCGTGCGTTGCTGGGACTGCCGACGGAAGCGGATATGGAACAGCTGGCCACGCGCATCATCGCCGAGGGACTGTCCGTACGCAGCACCGAGGAAATCGTGTCGATGAAGGCCGCCGAAAGCGACCAGCCCAAGAAGCCGAAGGCCAGCAAGCTCAATCCGTGGGCTGGTACCCCCGTTCAGGTTGGTCTGGAGCAGCGTTTCGGCACCAAGGTCTCCATCAAGGGATCGAAGAAGCACGGGCGAATCGAAATCGTGTTCAAATCGGAAGACGATATGAAACGCATCGTCGACCTGCTTATGCAGCAGCAGAGCTGAACGAACCGAGC
>OGUP01002022.1_pt1 | contig 10645 bp, 10 predicted proteins | sample 1553661 | NCBI WGS metagenome assembly OGUP01 (sample SAMEA2580026, study PRJEB22360) | human gut metagenome | biome: human gut; feature: human-associated habitat; material: faeces | place: Denmark | collected 2008/2010
ATATTATCTATCTTGCAGAAAGGCAATGAAGTCAATAGTAAAATAGAGAAAGGAATATGGCAATTTAGTTAACGATGAATAACTACCATATTATGGTGAAAAGCGTTAATGCTGAGATAATTATCTCACCATTTCACATACGCAGGTGGAATAAAATCTTATGACACTGTAATCTTAATATAAATTGCCAAGGGAAAGTTAATAAAATGAAAAAAGATATGGGGAAAGATTTAAATAATAAAATGTTTTGCTTTCAGTGCGAGCAGACAGCAGGCTGTGCAGGATGTATGGGAGCAGCAGGTGTTTGTGGAAAGACAGCTAATACATCAAGATTGCAGGATGAATTAACAGGAGCAGTAATTGGACTTGCCAAGTCTTGCGGCCACAATGAAAAGTCTGAAAGAACAGATAGAATTATAATTGAAGGATTGTTTACAACAGTTACAAATGTTAACTTTAACGATAAAACGTTGGAAGATATGATTGAAAAAGTCCATAAGGAAAAAGAAGCAATTGCGCCTAATTGCATTACTTGCGCGGCACCTTGCGGAAATACTGAAGATTTTGATATGAATTTATTGTGGAATGAAGATGAGGATATCCGATCATTAAAGTCACTTATTTTATTTGGAATAAGAGGAATGGCTGCGTATGCGTATCACGCAATGGTACTAGGTTATGAAAGTGAAGAAGTAAATCAGTTTTTCTACAAGGCATTGTCGATTATAACTTATGACTTAGAAATGGATAGATTAATTGAAGTGGCAATGGAAGTTGGCGAGAAGAATTTAAAGTGTATGGAATTACTTGATAAAGCAAACACATCAAGCTATGGAACACCAACTCCTGTGAAAGTGCCATTAACTATAGAAAAAGGACCTTTTATTGTAATAACAGGTCACGATTTAAAGGATTTGGAAGTTTTGTTGAAGCAGACGGAAGGAAAGGGCATCAACATTTATACTCACGGTGAAATGTTGCCTGCTCACGGATATCCGGAGTTAAAGAAATATCCGCATCTAAAAGGAAATTTCGGAACTGCATGGCAGAATCAGCAGAAGGAATTTGACAACATTCCGGCACCTGTATTGTTTACAACTAATTGTTTAATGCCGGTTAAGGAAAGCTACAAGGATAGAGTTTTTACAACAGAAGTTGTGTCATACCCTGAAATGGTTCACATTGAAGGAGATGGAGAAGAGAAAGATTTTACTCCGGTTATTAACAAGGCATTGGAACTTGGCGGATACAAGGAAGACAAAGAAAATACAGGTATAAATGGTGGAAAATATGTTGTTACAGGTTTTGGACACGGCTCAGTTTTAAGCGTTGCTGATAAAATTATTGAGGCTGTAGAGAATAAGCAGATAAGTCATTTCTTCCTTGTAGGTGGATGTGACGGAGCAAAAGTTGGAAGAAATTATTATACCGAATTTGTAAAACAGTCACCGAAAGATTCAGTTATTTTAACATTAGCCTGTGGAAAGTACAGATTTAATGATTTGGATTTGGGAGAAATTTGTGGACTTCCAAGAATAATGGATATGGGACAGTGTAATGACGCTTATGGAGCAATCAAAGTGGCAATAGCATTATCTAAGGCATTTGGCTGTGAAGTTAACGAACTTCCATTATCAATGATTTTGTCATGGTATGAGCAGAAAGCGGTATGTATTTTGCTTACATTGCTTCATTTAGGAATAAAAAACATCTTCTTAGGACCGACTTTGCCTGCATTTATTTCACCTAATGTGTTGAAATATTTGGTAGAAAATTATAATATATCTCCTATAAGCACACCGGAAGCGGATCTTAAAAAAATCTTAGGCTAACCGGTATTAGGAGGAAATATGTCAAACGTAATTAAGATAAATGATTTTGATGCTAAGGAGCTTGATGTTTACGCACGATTGTCAGAGGGACAATTGCTAAACAGACATGAGCCGGAGAAAGGGATTTTCATAGCGGAAAGTCCAATTGTAGTTGAGAGAGCTCTTGATGCAGGATGTGAACCTATTTCTATTTTGGTAGAGGACAGACACATCAAAAATCAGGCAAAAAATATAATTGAAAGATGTGGAAATATTCCAATTTTTACGGCACCGTTTGATGTATTGACAGGAATAACAGGTTTTAAATTAACAAGGGGAATGCTATGTGCAATGCACAGACCCAAGCTTAAAACAGTTGAAGAAATATGCAAGGATAAAAGAAGGGTTGCAGTGCTTGAAAATATTATGAATCCTACAAATGTAGGGGCAATTTTCCGCTCAGCTGCAGCCCTTAATATTGATGCTGTTTTGCTTACACACGGTTGTAGCAATCCTCTTTACAGAAGAGCAATAAGGGTAAGCATGGGAACAGTATTTCAGATACCGTGGACTTTTATTGATGAGAAAGAAGGAACGGGTATAGAATTGTTACATAATATGGGATTTAAGACGGCGGCAATGGCTTTAACTGACAATTCAGTAAGCATTGATGATAAAAACGTAAAGTCAGAAGAAAAGTTGGCAATAATTCTTGGTACGGAAGGTGAGGGACTTCACCAGAATACAATAAATAGTAGTGATTACACTATCAAAATTCCAATGAGCCACGGTGTAGATTCTTTAAATGTTGCAGCAGCAAGTGCGGTAGCTTTTTGGGAATTAGGCAAATAAAACTTTTAGATAAAATATTAAAGGACGGAAAATGAAAAATCAAAATAGTTTAAAATGGATAATAAAAAATAGCAAAGGTGAAATTCCTAAAATATTTATATTAAGCATATCAAATATATTACTGGCATTGGTGGCAACTGTTTTGGCACTTGTAAGTAAACTTGCAATTGATTCGGCACAAAGGGCGGCAACGGCATCATCAAATGCGGAGTTTTTGCATTACAGAAACTTGATTATTTTTAATTGTATATTAATTCTTGTAGTTATTACTTCAAGATTGCTTTTAAGAGTTTTTACACAAAGTCTTACAATTAGGGTTCAGGCAAAAATGGAAATGAAAATGCGTGGAAGACTTTTTTATTCCATTATGATGAAAGATTATGGAAAAATTAACAAATATCATAGCGGTGAATTAATGAACCGAATCACAAGTGATGTAAAAATAGTTACAGAAGGAATTATCTCTATAGTTCCTGACGCATTGTATTTCCTGACACAGTTTGTTGGAGCTTTTGTTGTTTTGATTATTTTCGACTGGAAGTTTACAATGTTATTTATTGCAGCAGGTATTGTAATGTCAGTTATTGCAGTGTTTTTTAGAGGTAAATTAAAAAACTTAAGCAAACAGGTTCAGGAAACTGACGGAAAAGTGCGCTCATTTTTTCAGGAAGCCATTGAAAGCATGCTTGTTGTAAAAACATTTGGATTGGAAAAACAGTTTGACAAAAAAGGAAATATTCTTCAGAGAACAAATTACGAAGTAAAAATGAGAAGAAGAAAAATAACTATTTTTGCAAATGCAGGATTTTCATTTATTTTTAATGCAGGATATCTTTTTGCCTTGGGATGGTGTGCAATAAAAGTCAGCATGAAGGCTATGACTTACGGAACATTAACAGCAGTTTTGCAGCTTATTTCACAGATTCAGACACCATTTGTAAGTATAACAAAAATGTTTCCACAGTATTATGCAGTGCTTGCTTCAGCAGAGCGTATTATGGAAATTGAAAACATAACAAATGAAGAAAGTACATACGAAAAAATAGATGTAAAACAGACTTATGATAAGCTGGAAAGTATTAGATTTAATAACATAAAATTCAATTATGGCAGAGAAACAGTAATAGAGCACGGCGATGCTATGCTTAACAAAGGCGATTTTGTTGCCATAAGAGGAATTTCAGGAATTGGAAAGAGTACATTAATGAAGATGCTTCTTGGGGTTTTTAAGCCACAGCAGGGAACAATAGATATTTGTCTTGAAAACGGAAAAACAATTCAGGCAAGCCCTGATACAAGATGTATGTTTTCATATGTGCCACAGGGAAATTATTTATTTAGTGGAACTATAAGGGAGAACATCCTTATGATTAATCCTAATGCGTCAGATGAGGAAGTAAGCCAGGCACTTAGGTTAAGTGAAATAGAGGATTTTATTGAAAAATTACCTGACGGATTAGATACAGTAATCGGTGAAAAAGGTCTTGGAATCTCAGAAGGTCAGGCACAGCGTCTTGCAATTGCAAGAGCGTTAATAAGCAATGCTCCAATAATCCTTCTTGATGAAGCAACGTCGGCACTTGACAAAAACACAGAAGAAAAAGTGCTTGATAACATTAAGAAACTAAACAAAAAAACTTGCATAATCATAACTCACAAGGCAGCAGCTTTGGAGGTATGCAATAGAGAATTTATAATAAACGACAAGCAATTGACAGCGGTAAGAAAAGAGGCCATAAATTAATGACCTCCTCTTTAATGTATTACCTGTTGGAATCCCGGGTACTTTTAAGTTCAGACCAAAGTGCATCATGAAATATCATGGCAAGCTCTTCCCAGTGCTTATGTTGGTTTCTTTCGTAGTTAAGTTGCTCCTTTAAGTTGCTGATTTCAAGAAGAAGCCTATTGGTTTCATCAACTAAAGAAGCTGTTGAAATATTATTCGAAATATTGTTCATAGAATAAATCCCCCCTATTCAATGCAAGTATATCACTGAAAAGGAAATTTTTGTAAAAAAATGTTCGACATTAAGTGACATAGGGTAAGGTTAAGTCTTGTAAATAGGCAAAGGCTATTATATAATTAGTTAGTTAAAACCTAACAGGTTTAAAAAATATGGAAAGGAAAAACAGGCACATTAATATGAAAGTTGTGTTTGTTGCCTAAATATTATCGGAAAAATGGCATTTTAAAAAAGAGTATATTTTAAGAATGCTATTAGTAATTAATATTTAGCATAGGGAAAATTAGATGGGAAAGTATTTTGGAACAGACGGCTTTAGAGGTGAAGCTAATGTAAATCTTACAGCAATGCATGCATTTAAAGTAGGAAGATTTCTTGGATGGTATTATGGAAGATTCCACAAATGTTCAGTTGTAATCGGAAAAGATACAAGAAGAAGCAGTTATATGTTTGAAGATGCACTTTCAGCAGGTTTAACATCAACAGGTGCAGATGTTTATCTTCTTCACGTTACAACAACACCAAGTGTTTCTTATGTAGTAAGAACAGAAGATTTTGATTGTGGAATTATGATTTCTGCAAGTCATAACCCATATTATGATAATGGTATAAAATTAATTAACGGTAATGGTGAAAAAATGGAACAGGAAGTAATCGACAAGGTTGAAGAATATCTTGATGGCGATTTTGATGATGTTCCATATGCAACAATGGACAAGATTGGTAGAACAATTGATTACTTTGCCGGAAGAAATAGATATATGGGATATTTAATGACTTTGGCAAAAAATTCATTTAGAAATGTAAGAGTAGGACTTGACTGTTCAAACGGTAGTGCATCAGCAATTGCAAAGAGTGTATTTGATGCATTGGGAGCAGAAACACATGTAATTAACAATGAACCTAACGGAACAAACATTAATATGGAAGCAGGTTCAACACATATTGAAGTTTTACAGAAATATGTAAAGGACAACAAACTTGATATCGGTTTTGCTTATGACGGTGACGCTGATAGATGTTTATGTATTGATGATAAGGGCAACATAGTAGATGGTGACTTAATTCTTTATGTTTGCGGTGTTTACATGAAGCAGAACGGAGAATTAGATAACAACACTGTTGTAACAACTATTATGTCAAATATTGGTTTATACAAGGCATTTGACGCAGTAGGAATTGACTATGCCAAGACAGACGTTGGTGATAAGTACGTTTATGAATGTATGAGAAATAACAACTTCCGTTTAGGTGGAGAACAGTCAGGACACATTATTTTCAGCAAGTATGCTACAACAGGTGACGGTATTCTTACATCAATCAAGTTAATGGAAGTTATGCTTTCAACAAAGAAGAAAATGTCAGAATTAATCAGCCCTGTAGTTATTTATCCACAGTGCTTAAAGAATATCAGAGTAGAAAGCAAGCCGGAAGCAAGAGCAGATGTTGATGTTCAGGCAGAAGTTGAAAAAGTAGCAGAACTTCTTGGTGACGACGGAAGGATTCTTGTAAGAGAAAGTGGAACAGAACCTGTAATCAGAGTAATGGTTGAAGCAAAAACAGACCATTTGGCTGAAAAGTATGTTAATCAGGTTATTAAAGTTATTGAAGATAAAGGTCATGCAGTATAAGACAGCTTATGAATGTATGTAATATTAAAAAATTATCTCTGTGGGGAGTGAGAATAGTTCTTGTGCTTATTATTTTATTTTGGATGAGTACTATTTTCGGATTCTCTGCAGAAACAGGAACACAGTCACAGGGATTAAGTGACAAAATCACAATAAGAGCTGTGCAGATAATTGAACCTGAATACTCTTCCTTAGATTTAGCGTCTAAGGAAGAGTTATTTAATAAAGTGAGCTTTTTTGTAAGAAAAACAGGTCATTTCAGCGAATATGGAATATTGGCAGGATTGATTTTAATTCTGTTATTTACTTTTGAAGAAGTAAGAAACACAAGAAAGCACATTATTATGGGTGCAGTAGTTACAGATTTAATATGTATGATTTATGCATCTACAGATGAATTTCATCAAACTTTTGTGGATGGAAGAAGTGGCAAGTCGGCAGATGTTTTAATAGATACATCAGGTACGGTTTTTGCTACAATTATATTATGTCTTATTATAGTTTGTGCAGGAAATAGAAGGAGAAAAAATGAGCAGTTGGAAAGATAACATTAGAAAAGTTACACCATACACACCGGGAGAACAGCCAAAAATAAGTGATGTGATTAAACTAAATACAAACGAATGTCCATATCCACCATCACCTTTGGTAACAGAGATGATTGAAAAAATGGATACTGAACGATTCAGACTTTACCCTGATCCGGAAGCAAGTCTGTTAGTTAACGAGCTTGCTGAATATTACAATGTAAAACCAGAGCAGGTTTTTGTGGGAGTAGGTTCAGATGACGTTTTGGGAATGGCATTTCTTACATGCTTTAATTCAGAAAAGCCAATTCTTTTTCCTGACATAACATACTCTTTTTATGATGTGTGGGCTGAATTATTTAAAATACCTTACAAGACAGTGGCATTGGATGAGCAGTTTAAGATTAATCCGTGGGATTTTAACAAAGAAAACGGTGGAATAATATTCCCTAATCCAAACGCCCCAACAGCAATTGAAATGCCTCTTGAACAGGTGGAGGAAGTAATAAAAAATAATCCGGATGTTGTTGTTATTGTGGACGAAGCATATGTTGATTTCGGGGGTCATACAGCATTGTCATTAATTGACAAATATGAAAATCTTCTTGTTGTAAGAACATTTTCAAAGTCAAGAGCAATGGCTGGAATGAGAATTGGATATGCTTTCGGTAGTAAGGAATTAATTGACGCAATAAAGGCAGTAAAATTCTCTTACAATTCATACACAATGAATCAGGCAACAATCGAAACTGGTGTTGCGGCAATAAAAGATGATACATATTTTAAGAATACAGTTTCTAAAATTATTGAGACAAGAGAGAATGCCAAGAAAGAGCTTAAAAAACTTGGTTTTTCATTTACGGATTCAAAAACTAATTTTATTTTTGCTACTCATGAAAGAATGCCTGCAAAAGAAATATTTGAAAAATTAAAGAAAGAAAAAATTTTTGTAAGATACTTCAATAAGCCTGGAATAGATAATTATCTACGAATTACGATAGGAACTGATGAAGAAATGAAGAAACTTTATAAGGCATTACAGGAAATTTTGCAAAAGTAGATAATATACAAAGGTGAGAAATGAATTTATTAGATGTTTTTTTTATAGGAGTAGGGCTTTCAATGGATGCCTTTGCAGTTTCGATTTGTAAAGGATTAAAAATGAAAGTAATAGACTTAAAGCAAAGCTTTATTATAGCTTTCTTCTTTGGAGCATTTCAGCTTATGATGCCTTTAATAGGATACGCTTTAAGTGCAAGTTTTGTTGAATATATTAACAAGTATAGTCATTGGATAGCTTTTGTACTATTATTGGTTATTGGCGTAAATATGATACGAGAAGCTTTGGGAGACAGTGAAGAAGAGAAAGAAGTCATAGAATCAGTTACGGATTTTAAGGAATTATTTATGCTTGCCATAGCTACAAGCATTGATGCACTTGCAGTTGGTGTAACCTTTGGCACAATGGGAAGCAAGTTGGAAACATCGATTTGGGCATCAGTTATTCTAATTGGGATTACAACATTTGCAATATCCCTTGGTGGAGTTTTTATTGGAAATGCCTTTGGAGTTAAGTACAAGTCTAAAGCAGAGGTTGTAGGAGGAATAATTCTTATAATAATTGGATTAAAAGTGGTAATTGAACATTTTACTTAAGAACAGTTGGTTTTGATGTAACTAACGATATTTTTGCAGAAAATGCGTGGCATTTTGAATGAGGAAAAATAAATAATAGATAGAAGATATACCGTCTGACAAGGTTAATGTAAACTTGTTAGACGGTATTTTTATGTAAAAATTATTAGAAATAAAATCATATGCAGGAGTAAATTCCATATTGTGCAAAAAATCAAAATTTTGTAATACAAGTCCTGCTTTTAGGACAGCTAAAAAAGTAGAATCTACTTAACAGTTAAATCGGGACCTTAATTAAATAGCAAAAAAATCGAAATTTTAGAATCGGAGGTGCCTATGGGAACGGATTCACTATACTATATTAGGGATTATAGCGGAAATTATTACAGGATAAACAATATAAATGAATTGGTGGCTGTAAGAAATGAAACAGATGCAACAGTATTTAATTATGACCAGGCGAAAAGTCATATTGGAACAGGAAAGAAAAATGATATATCTGAACAAAGTGAAGATGCAGTTAGTCAGGTTATGGCGGGGAGGAGTGATGAAAAACAAATGTAAAATGTTGAGGGAATGGTTAGTTAGAAGGTTATAAGAAGATTTATGGAAGGAGATACGGCTATGTCAAAAATAAGTGAAGAAACAATTAAATGTCCAAAGTGTGGAAAAGAGAGTAAGTTTGTTATGTGGAGCAGCATAAATACTGTTCTTGATCCGGAAATGAAGAAGAAGGTATTAACAGGAGAGATTTTTAAATTCAAATGTAATAAGTGCGGTTGTGAAGCAAGGATAAATTATAGCAGTCTCTATCATCAGATGGAAGATAGAATAATGATATATTATGTTCAGGATAAGGAAGACTATGAAAGTGCGTGCAATATGTTTAGTGGCGAAGATATGCCTGAAATATTCGAGGATTTAATGGCAGAAAAATATCTGTATAGAATCGTAACATCTCCGGGAGAATTAAGAGAAAAAATAATTATTTTCGATAATGGATTGGACGATAGAGTAATAGAGATTGCAAAGATTTTTTACATTGGTCAGGCAAAAGAACAAGGCATTAAAGTAAAACATATATTCTTTGATGTAAGCAGTGAGGGCAAGTATATGTTTATTATATTTGACGAAAATGGAGAGACGAAAATGGCAAGCATTGAGAAAGAATTATTGGAAAAAATTAGAGAAGAAGTGTTGAAGGATAGTCCGGATATTAGAGAGGATAGGTTTGACATAGACGAAAACTGGGCGTTGGAAAAGATAATGGAGGGAGGAAAATAGAGATTGGTGGTTAGAGTAAAAAATGTTATACTAGATATAAGTTTTTAGACAATAAAAAAAGACTTATGAAAAGTCTTTTTAATTCACACGATGTGAGCCTTGCGGCGATGTCGGATAAATCCTTATTTGAACTCACCTTGTAATTTCAAGTTGAGTATATCATAAAGAAATAATTTGTCAATAGGAGGGATAAGAAAATGGAACAAAATTATTATTTAGGATTGGATATGGGAACATCATCTTTAGGATGGGCAGTAACCGATGAGAAGTATCAGTTACTTAGAAGAAAAGGAAAAGATCTCTGGGGAGTGCGTTTATTTAGCGAAGCCGAGACTGCAGCAGATCGAAGAAGTCATAGAGTTTCAAGAAGAAGACGTGAAAGAGAAAAAGCAAGAATTGCATATTTAAAAGAAGTTTTCGCAGAAGAAATTAATAAAAAGGATCCTGGATTCTTCCAAAGATTAGAAGATAGCAAATATTATGAGGAAGATAAAAGAGAACACCAACCTTTCGCCTTATTTGCAGATTCAGGATATACGGACAAGGAATACCATAAAGAGTTTCCAACAATATTTCACTTAAGAAAAGCATTATTAGAGGCTATTAGATATGTAGATCTTGTAATACCAGAAGAAAAATGGGAACAAAAGAAGACAGATGTTCATGAATACCACATAAATACATTTGTTATTGGCGATGATTGGAAGGGAAAGTTTGATTTTTTGAAAGATGAAGGATGCGAAGTAGTATATTTACCTAGAACACCAGAAATCAGTACAACACAGATAAAGAAAGATTTGAATAATAAAAAGTAATGGATTATAGGGGGGGAAGGAGTGGATCGTAGTGACATATAAGGAATTTAAGGACGCAGTTCGGGTGAAAACTCGAGAAAAAATGAATATATATTTAGGAAAGTATAGAAACCGAAAGTTGTCAAA
>OGUP01002024.1_pt1 | contig 10631 bp, 6 predicted proteins | sample 1553661 | NCBI WGS metagenome assembly OGUP01 (sample SAMEA2580026, study PRJEB22360) | human gut metagenome | biome: human gut; feature: human-associated habitat; material: faeces | place: Denmark | collected 2008/2010
ATTTAAAGGCGTTTCCTATCAGGTTGGAAATCACCTGGAAGATGCGGTTCTTGTCGCCTTCAACGGTAATCTCCTCGTTCGAGGCTTCGTAAACAAGCTCCACACCTTCGGGACAGCGGAATTTCAGCGCGTCGTGTATTTCCTTGCAGAGCGGGTGCAGGCGCACCGGGGTGATGGTGAATTCTACGATGCCTGCTTCAATCTTGGAGAGGTCCAGGATTTCGTTTATCAGTTGCAGAAGTCTTTCGTTGTTGGCTTCCACGATGTCGTAGTAGTTTTGCCGCTCTTCGGCATCGGTGCTCTCGGCAATGATTCTGGAAAAGCCTACGATGGCGTTGAGCGGGGTACGTATCTCGTGGCTCATATTGGCAAGGAAAGCCGATTTCAACTGGTCGGAAGTCTCCGCTTTCTCTTTGGCCACGAGCAGTTCCCGTTTCATCCGTTCCATTTCGGTGATGTCCCATTCGATACTCAATAGGATGGGTGGGAAGTCGTTGCTTTCAATACGCATCTTCCGTTTGTCCAGAAAGATGGATTTACCGTTCTGGTCGTGCTCTTCGGTAATCCAGTGCTTCTCGATTCCGGTCCGGGCTATTTCAACATCCTGCTTTCTCTTCTCTTGTGCCAGTTCGGGAGGATAGAAGTCGAAATCGTCTTTGCCCAATGCCTCTTTAAGGGGGATGTTGCGGTTGTACGATTCGCGGTTGCGGTACAGGTATTTAAAGCCGCTTTGGATGTCCTTGACAACGATACCGGCAGGCAGGTTTTCAATGGTTTTGTCCAGAATCTGGCTGAACCGTTTGATTTGCTGCTCGTTCCTGATGCGTTGGGTGATGTCCCGGCTGAATCCCCATAGGATGGCCTCGCCTTTGTCGCTTGTCATCCAATAGGCACTTCCTTCCATAGCCAGCACTTCGGGGTGTTCGGGCAGGGGATGGTAAAGGATGAAGCCGTTACGTTTTTCTCCCTTTCTGAGTGACTTGATTAATCTTTGCCAGGAATTCTCGTCTTGTGCATTTGCGTTTATCCGGTAGATGTTCAGTGTGCTGACATCGTCCGTTATGCTGATGTTGTGATGCTCCCGGAAACGGCGGTTGGCAAAGACGAGCGTACCGTCTTCACGGGCGGCAAAGATGTCTTCGGTGGAGTTATTGATGGCGTGTGTCAGCAGGGTGATGTCATTGCGCCGTTGCTGGATGTCGGTGATGTTCTGTATGTAGCCTTCCAGAATGCCGGTTCCGTCGGGGAGTGTTTCGTGCGAGAAGGTTTTCAGGCGGATATAGAATATCCGTTTCTTGAAAAGGATGCGGTAGTCTATGCTGTTTTCCGTATTGCCTTGAAGGTTCTGTGCCAGCCACTTGCCGAATATTTCCCTATCCTCGGGCAGGATGTACATAGTGTAGTCCTGAAGCGGAATTTCCTGTTCCTCTGCAGTACACATTACACCGGAGTGACCGGTGTAGTAGAAGCATTGCCTGCCGGAGTTGTATTTCCATCTTCCGATGAGGGCGGCTTTCTGTATTTCATTAAGTTCGTGGTTTTTCTTTTCCAGTTCCCGTTTGCGCTGGCTGCGTTCGGTGATGTCGCGGTATTGGCAGAGCACCATATCTTCGTAGGGGCGCATGATGCACTTAAAGAAGTAGGTTTCGCTGCCGATAGTCAGTTCGTAGTTCCGGGCGGAAACTTCCTTGTACGCAAGTACTTTCTTGAATTCGGGGTAAACCTGCCGGTAGGTAACAGACGGTAGCAGTTGGAGTATGTTCCTGCCCAGTAACTGATTTTCTTTCAAAAACCACAAGTCTGCGTTATGTACTGCGATGTCCACGCAGATGCCGTTTCTGTCCAATAAAATCATGGTGTCCGATGTCAGCTCCAGCAGCTTTTCGGCATTCTCCGCGTTTTTCAGGATGTTTTTCATAGTTCTCTTGTTTTATGCCCTCCGTGCTTTTTCCCATGCGCCGCCGGTCTGCCCCCGCCGTTTGCGCAGGTAGTTGAAACCGCGGACAACATTGATGTTCATGAAAAGAAAATAATAAGGAACAAAGAGTATTTTATTCTTGATATGTTTCGCTGACAGGTAATGCCCCCAGCTTGCCATGAAGTAGAACAGTGCTTGCAGCAGCCAAATGACGGCATAGAGCAGAGGGGTGTTTGACGTAAAAATGAGAATCGTATTGAGGGGGAACAGCAGGAACAACAGTACGGGCGTAAGCGACCATCTCAGTACGCGGTGGGATATGTATTGAAAACAAAACACACCGTAGCGCAGCGGATTGAGCAATGCACGCAGACGCCAGACGGACTGCAAGCCGCCGGCAGCGATACGCACTTTGCGTTTTTCTTCTTCGTGCATGTCTGCCGAACCGTTTTCTACGGCATAGGCATCGGCGCAATAAGCGATGGTATATCCGCGCATCACAATGCGCAGGGAGAGGATGAAGTCGTCCAGCAGTGTGTCGGCAGGCATCTCCTCGTACAGCTCGCGACGGATGGCAAACAACTCTCCGGCTGCCCCTACGGCAGAGTAGAGGCGGGAGTCCAGTTGCTTGAGGGCGGACTCGTATTTCCAGTAAAAGCCTTCGCCGCCGGATGCAGCGTTGGCTTTGTCCTGTATGGCGATGCGCTTCTCTCCGGCCACACAGCCTACTTGGGGATTGGCGAATGCGCGTACAATCTCGCGCAATGCTTCACGGTTGAGGTGTGTATTGGCATCGGTGAATACCACAAGCGGGGTGGTGACGAACCGGATGCCGCGGTTCAGTGCGGCGGTCTTTCCCTCTCTTTGGGGCTGATAAAGCACGGTGGCTTGCGGCCAGTGCGAGAGACGTTCGTTGGTGCGGTCGTTGCTGCCGTCCGTTATCCAGAGTATGTGCAGCTTGTCTGCCGGATAGTCCAGGGAAAGGCTGTTGCGCATCTTATCGTCTACGACATCTTCTTCATTATAGGCAGTAATGAATAGCGTCAGTTCGGGAAGCATGCAGTCTGCCGGCAGGGGCGGGAGAGGTGTTTGACGAAAACATTCCTTTAGTCTGACCAGGACATAAAGGAGCATTCCATAGCCTATATATGTATAGAATATAACGAGTAAACTTATCCAAAAGACAGTTTCGCAAATTTTCATCCGTATCAGATTCTTATATTTCTATTTCGGGAGCAGGGGGATTAATGCCCAAAAATATGGATAATCTTTTGGCGGTGCAAGAAAAAGGAAGAATTTATTAGTGATTGGCAGGTAAATGGTAGATGATTGCTGACGGGCAGACAGTGTCTTATTATGCCGCATGGCGCTAACGGCTGCCCGTCAGTTATTTAAAATGCTTCCGTCATATTGAAATAGAACAGCGTCTGGTCGTTTACGGTATTTTTGCCTAAGTCCAGACGCACGTTCATACGGGGTTGGACTTCGATGCGCAGACCTACACCGTAGTTGGGCAATACGCCTTCAATCTTGCCCATGGTGGGACCCATGAAACCGCATCCGGTCCAGGCCACGAAGCCGATGTGATGCAGCAGGCGTTTTATCCAGTTGCTGCGGTCGGTGTTTATCATCTGGCGGTATTCGGCCATGACAACGTGCGAGGATTTGTCGCGATACTGCCCCATGTAGTAGCCGCGCAGGTCGAAAGGGGTTCCGGTCAGGGAGTATTGGGTGAGGGGGACGTTGCCGAATACGTTCTTGCTTTGCGCAGTCCAGGCGAATACCTTGCGGTGGCCTACGGACTTGTACTGGCGGTAGTCCAGTTCCAGACGGTAGAAATTGTTGTCACTGCCGAAAGCCTTGCTGTACATCATGCCCCGGAAATCCAGGTATATACCCTTGTAGGCGTTGGCGGGAATGTCGCGGCTGTCGTAAGTGAGGAGGAAGCCGAGACCGGCATTGAAGTTCTTGTAGCCGTTGGCCGTACCGCCGGCTGCCACGTAGTCGGGCTCTTCGATGAGATGCTTGGCAGGGTCGGTTATCTTGTCGTAGTTGATGTCTACCTGCGGGCCGGCAAAGACATTGCTTTCTCCCAGGCGGAACAGGAACCACGGGTTGATTTGTATGCCGCTGTAACGGTATTTGCTGGTACTGTCGCTTCGGACGTAATCTTTGTTCGTGCCGTAACCGATGCCGTAGAAGTTGTCTTCCGTATTCTTGTAGACAAACTTTCCGAAGATGCGGAAGCGGTCGCCTTTAAAGAAGAGCTGCGGCTTTACCATCAGGTTGACGCCGCCTTTGAACATATAGGCTATGGACATGGGCAGCACCGAACGCAACTGTGTGGTGTCGCTTGGATTCATACGGAAAGTCATCAGCGCGCTTCCGCCTATCAGTGCGCCGAAATCGGGCGTATAGCTGGGGCCGCCCAATATGTTATAATGGAAATTTCTGCGGGCTACCCTTTGTTTGCGCAATTCCTTTTTGGTCAGTGCGGGAGTGGTGTCGTTGGTAGCTGTAACGGTCTGCTCTTGTGCTGAAACAGTCGTCAGTATCAGTATCAGAGTAAATATACTCAATATGTATTTTCTCATATCGTACGAATATGGCTGCAAAGAAAACTATTTTATTTGAATTGGTTTTAAATAGAATAGATAATAAATCTAAAGAGGGCACTAAAATTATCAAAAAAGACATTACATTTGCTTTGTCAAGGCTTTTAGATGGGGAATGCAAAGTTCTTAGACATAAGAGAATACTCTGTATGCTTTGTCTGCTTTGTGGTGAAAGTATCTGTTTATCATCTTGTTTAATATCGAACATACATAACAAATAATGAAATGAACAAACGTATTTTATCTGTAATTGTTTTCGGCGCCGCACTGCTTTCGGCGCAGGCGCAGGACGGCAAGGGCGGGATAAGCCCTGCCATGCTCGGCCAGATTCAACAGAGTTATCAAGGTACGCCTTCCGACAAGGCGTTGCGCAATGCCATCGGCAACAACGACATCCGCAAGCTGGCGCTCAACCAGGAGAATATGCAGGATATGGATACCCATTTTTCTATCAAGGTGGATTCCAAAGGCATCACCGACCAGAAGTCTTCCGGCCGTTGCTGGCTGTTCACCGGGCTGAACGTAATGCGTGCCAAGGCCCTTGCACGTTATGGCTTCCCGGCTTTCGAATTCTCGGAGATATATCCCTTCTTCTGGGACCAGTTGGAGAAATCCAATCTCTTCCTGCAAGGCATTATCGACACTGCCGACAAACCGCTGGACGACAAGACGGTGGAATGGCTGCTGAAACATCCGTTGAGCGATGGCGGCACATTCACCGGAGTGGCGGACATCGTTTCCAAATACGGCCTTGTGCCCAAATCTGCCATGCCGGAGACGAACAGCAGCGAGAATACCGCCCGTATGGCTAATCTCATCTCTTTGAAACTGAAAGAGTACGCCCTCCAGCTCCGCAACCTTGCTGCCGAAGGCGCCAAGCCTGCCGCTCTGGAGAAAGAGAAAACCGCCATGTTGGGCACTGTCTATCGCATGCTGGTGCTGAACCTGGGTGTTCCGCCTACGGAATTCGACTATGTGCGTACCGATGCCCAAGGCAATCCGGTGGAGACGGAGCACCATACCCCGATGTCTTTCCTTGAGAAATACGGTGACAAACAACTGCTCACCAACTACGTGATGCTGATGAACGACCCCAGCCGCGAGTATTACAAATGCTATGAGATTGACTACGACCGCCACCGCTACGACGGCAAGAACTGGACGTACGTAAACCTGCCCGTAGAGGATATCAAGCAAATGGCTATCGCTTCATTGAAAGACAGTACCATGATGTATTTCTCCTGCGACGTGGGCAAATTCCTGAATTCGGAACGCGGTTTGCTCGATGTGAAAAACTATGACTATGAATCGCTCATGGGCACTACCTTTGGAATGGACAAGAAACAACGCATCCAAACCTTCTCCAGCGGCTCTTCCCACGCCATGACACTGATGGCGGTAGACCTGGACAAAGACGGAAAACCCGTCAAATGGATGGTCGAAAACAGTTGGGGCGCTGACAGCGGCTACAAAGGCCACCTCATCATGACAGACGAATGGTTCGACGAATACATGTTCCGCCTGGTAGTGGAAACCAAATACGTCCCTGCCAAGATAATGGAACTCTTCAAACAAAAGCCCGTCCGTCTGCCGGCATGGGACCCGATGTTTGCAAACGATTAGCGGTTAGTGGTTAGTGATTAGTGGTTAGTGATTAGTGATTAGTAGGCTGCGCTATAATTCCGCAGGGTATCCATCACTAACCGCTCATCGCTCATCGCTAATCACTAACCACTAATCGCTAACCACTAACCAATCTCCTCGTGTTCGTTAACGAAAGGAATTACGGAAATTTCTCCGTAATTCCTTTCTTTTTTGCTCTTTATTCACATTCTTTTTTGCTACTTTTGCGGGCAAATTAATGAAACCATTATTTTATATAAACGCATGGCAAATGTAATTAAGTTACGCAAAGGCCTTGACATCAACCTGAAAGGCAAAGCTGCCGAAGAGTTTATGTCTGTGAAAGAGCCGGGATTCTACTCGTTGGTTCCCGATGATTTTACGGGTATCACTCCGAAAGTGGTGGTGAAAGAACAGGAGTATGTGATGGCCGGGGGACCCTTGTTTATCGACAAGAATCATCCTGAATTGAAATTTGTTTCGCCCGTAAGCGGCGTAGTGACGAGCGTGGAACGCGGTGCACGTCGTAAGGTGCTGAACATCGTGGTAGAGGCTGCCGCTGAGCAGGACTACGAGGAGTTTGGCAAGATGGACCCGTCCAAGATGAGCGCACAGGAAGTGAAGGACGCATTGCTGCAAGCCGGTATGTTCGCCTTTATCCGCCAACGTCCGTACGACGTAATCGCCGACCCGACGGTGACGCCGAAAGCAATCTTTATCTCCGCTTTCGACAGCAACCCGCTGGCTCCCGACTTCGAGTTCGTCCTGAAGGGCGAGGAAGCAAACTTCCAGACAGGACTTGACGCTTTGTCCCGCATGGCAAAAACCTATCTGAGTATCAGTGTAAAACAAAAAGCAGCCGCACTTGTGCAGGCGAAGAACGTTACCCTTACCGCATTCGACGGGCCTAATCCGGCAGGTAACGTAGGTGTACAAATCAACCACATCTCTCCCATAGTGAAAGGCGAGACGGTATGGACCATCGGCGCGGAAGCCGTAATCTTTATCGGCCGTTTGATGAACACCGGTCGCGTAGACCTCACCCGTACCGTAGCCGTAACAGGCAGTGAAGTGCTGAAACCCGCATACTGCAAGTTGCGTGTAGGTGCATTGCTCACCAACGTTTTCAAAGGCAATGTAACCACCGACAAAGACCTGCGCTACATCAGCGGTAATGTGCTGACGGGTAAGAAAGTTGCCCCCAACGGTTTCCTCGGCGCTTTCGACAGCCAGCTCTCCGTAATCCCCGAAGGAGATGAAATCCACGAAATGCTGGGTTGGATTATGCCGCGTTTCAATCAGTTCAGTGTCAACCGCTCTTATTTCAGTTGGCTGATGGGTAAGAAAGAATATGTAATCGACGCCCGTATCAAGGGTGGCGAACGCCATATGATTATGTCCAACGAATACGACCGCGTGTTCCCCATGGACATCTACCCCGAATATCTGCTGAAGGCCATCATCGCGGGAGACATCGACCGCATGGAAGCTCTGGGCATCTACGAAGTAGCTCCCGAAGACTTTGCGCTCTGCGAATTCGTATGCTCTTCCAAAGTGGAAGTCCAGCGTATCGTTCGTGCCGGTCTTGACATGCTCCGTGCCGAAATGGCTTAGGAAATTAAGAATTAAGAATTAAAAAATGACGGTTGAAACATTGCGATATAACCTGCCAAGTGTATACGGCGCAGCCTATTTCTCAATTTTCAATTCTCAATTATCAATTTAATAAATGAAAGCGTTAAGAAATTATCTCGACAAGATAAAGCCGAACTTTGAAGAGGGCGGCAAATTCCACGCATTTCGTTCGGTGTTCGACGGCTTCGAGACATTCCTGTTCGTGCCCAACACCACTGCGAAATCGGGAACGCATATTCACGACTCTATCGACAGCAAACGCATCATGTCGATGGTGGTTATTGCGTTGATGCCGGCGCTGCTGTTCGGTATGTATAACGTAGGTTACCAGCATTTCCACGCCACCGGTGCTGCCGGCGGTTTCTGGGAAATGTTCGCTTACGGTTTCCTGGCTGTATTGCCTAAAATCATTGTATCTTATGTAGTGGGTCTGGGCATTGAGTTTGTTGTGGCCCAGTGGAAGAAGGAAGAAATTCAGGAAGGTTTCCTGGTTTCGGGTATCTTGATTCCGATGATTGTGCCGGTAGACTGTCCGTTGTGGATTCTGGCGGTGGCCACTGCATTCTCCGTAATCTTTGCCAAGGAAGTATTCGGCGGTACGGGTATGAACGTGTTCAACGTTGCCCTTGTGACCCGTGCATTCCTGTTCTTCGCTTATCCTACTAAGATGTCCGGTGATGCTGTTTGGGTATCCGGCGACACGATTTTCGGTATGGGACAGGCAGTAGACGGTCTGACTGTTGCTACTCCGTTGGGACAGGCAGCTACTTCGGGTTCGGTTCCTCCGTTCAGCATGGATATGATCACAGGTCTGATTCCCGGTTCTATCGGTGAAACAAGTGTGATCGCCATCCTGATCGGTGGCCCCGAAACGCTCAATCTGGACTGGAATCTCTCGCTCTGGGTACCCATACTAGGCATCGTCATCGCCCTCATACCGACCATCCTGCTGATCTACGTGCTGATGTGCCTGATCGCCTCGCGCAAACCCGGCGGCAAGACCGTGCTGGCCATCTTCCTGCTGTGGCTGGCCTCGATCATCGCCGTATCGTGCGTGGCCATCCGCGAGAACGTGGGCGACAAGTTCCGGACGAAACGCAAGGTTCTCGAACAGGTGTTCCAGAGCGAAATCGTCATCGACGGCGACACCACGACGCTGGAACGCCTGCTGGAGGATTACGACGACGAGAGCGTGATCGAAGAGGGCCGCAAGACCCTGCATATCGCCGTGCCTTCGAAGTCGATCGACATCACCGTCGATAAGAACCGGGGAAGCCTGCACGTCAACGCCGACGGCCGGGAGGTATCGGTGCAGGCCGGAGAAAAAGACGGAAAAGCCTCGGTGAGCATCTCCGCAGGGGAGAAAACCGGCTCCGCGGCCGAAGCTGCGGAATAACCGCAGCGCAGTTTCAAATAAAAAGTTCTCTTCCGACAGGGCGGCATCCTTTTTGGGCCGCCCGTATTTTTGAAATTTTTGAAATATTTTCGTACCTTTGAACGGTTTTGTTTTTAACAAATGAGAGTATGGCCGGAATCAAGAGCATAGGCATTCTGACATCGGGCGGCGACGCGCCGGGCATGAATGCGGCAATCCGCGCGGTGACGCGCAGCGCAATCTACAACGGATTTACCGTAAAAGGAATCATGCGCGGATTCAAAGGTTTGGTATTCAACGAGATCGTTGAATTCAAATCGCAGAGCGTGAGCAACATCATCCAGCTGGGCGGCACGATTCTGAAAACCGCCCGCAGTGAGGAGTTCAAGACCGTGGAAGGCCGCAAGGCGGCTTACGACAACATGGTGGCCGCGGGCATCGACGCTCTGGTGGTGATCGGCGGCGACGGATCGCTGACCGGCGCGGGACTTTTCGCCGAGGAATACAACGTGCCGATCGTGGGGCTTCCCGGAACGATCGACAACGACCTCGGAGGCACGGACTCGACGATCGGCTACGACACGGCGCTGAATACGATCATGGAGTCGGTCGACAAACTGCGCGACACGGCGTCAAGCCACGAACGCCTCTTTTTCGTCGAGGTGATGGGCCACACGGCGGGTTACCTGGCGCTCAACAGCGCCATCGCGACGGGTTCCGAGGCGGCGATCATCCCGGAGATGGAGACCGAGGTAGACCAGCTGGCCGAGCTCATCAACCACGGCTTCCGCAAGAGCAAGAACTCGGCGATCGTCATCGTGGCCGAAAATCCCCGCACGGGGGGCGCCATGGGACTGGCCGAGCGCGTGAAAAAAGAGTTCCCGCAGTACGACGCGCGCGTCACGATCCTGGGACATATCCAGCGCGGCGGATCGCCCTCGGCACAGGATCGCATCCTGGCCTCGCGCATGGGAGCCATGGCCATTCAGGCGATCATGGAGGGGCAGCGCAACGTGATGATCGGCATCCAGAACAACGAACTGGTCTACGTGCCCTTCTCGCGTGCGGTGCGTCACAACAAATCGATCAATCGGGATTACGTGAATCTCGTGAAGATACTTTCCATGTAAGCTCCCCGCAGAACCCAAACGAAAGAAACGATCGGATGAAACGCGTAATCGGCATCGGCAACGCCCTGACGGACATGCTGGTCAATTTGGAGTCGGACTCCGTACTGAGAAAATATTTGCTCGAAAAAGGATCCATGTCGTTGGTGAACAGCAAGTTGCAGACCGAAATATCGAAATCGGTCGCCGGACTGCCCTATTCGCTCTCACTGGGCGGCTCGGCCGGCAACACGATCCGCGCCATGGCGCGCCTGGGCTGCGAGACGGGATTCATCGGCAAGGTAGGTCCCGATACGACGGGCGACTTCTTCGAGCAGGCGCTCGCGAACCTCGGTGTG
>OGUP01002025.1_pt1 | contig 10627 bp, 9 predicted proteins | sample 1553661 | NCBI WGS metagenome assembly OGUP01 (sample SAMEA2580026, study PRJEB22360) | human gut metagenome | biome: human gut; feature: human-associated habitat; material: faeces | place: Denmark | collected 2008/2010
ATCCCATATATTTTAAGGAAGAATAACTATCGCACAGCTTCTTAAATTCTTCTGCGCCATCTCCTCTGAATTTGCCGAACAAATACAGGCAATAGTCCTCTTTTACTCTTTCGACAGCTTCTGCAAAGGATTGCAAATCTCTATCTGCACTGATAACGCCCAGATAAATGATTTTTTTACGTTTTTCCCTTTTCATCTCCTCAATTACAAGAAGCATATCCTCTTGTACTTCGCCACTCTTGAGATAGTACGGTTTATTCGGCAAAACATAGGGGAGCTTTTCCAAGTTCCAGCCGACTTTTTGTATATATGCTCTATTTTCTTCTGGAACAACAATTTTCCATGCCTCTTGAGCATAATGCTTAATATTAAATTTTAAAAATTTTGCGCCTCGGAACATCGGATATGTATCTGTCAATTCCATTAGCTGCATTACATGTCTGTCACTATATTCTAGCAGTTCTTTTCCCAAAGTTCTTACAACGCTCGGATTAACAGTCCACACGATATCTCCATCCATAGTATCTTTCAGCGCCGCTCGATATCCTTTGGTTTTTACGCTTCTTTTCTTCAAGCGCAAAAATATGTTACTGTTTTTGACCGCCTTTATTTCTGTATACGAAAATTGTTTATTTTCTTTAATTATTGCTGGAAGATCCCGAACACCCTCAGCCACCAAATGCACTTTATAGCCATTGTTCAAAAGGCATTCTATCAAATTGATTGTTGGCGGATACAACATAACATTTTCATAAATAAAAATTCTTATCGTATTTCTTTTCTTGTCAAACATTGCAATACCTCTCATATACTTTAAACTGTTTTCCGCTTTTATTGCAAATTGAAAAGCTGATAATATCCCTCGATTTCTTTTTCATTTCCATACTCATGCTGAGATAGGTATTCCGAATACTGATGAGGATCTTTCAATATTTTTAGGATACCATCAGCAATTTCCTTGCCGTTCATTCCTACAATAACGCCTTCATCCTTGTTGATCTGATCATATACCGTAGGATAATTTGTTGTAACAATCGGGCAGCACAAAATTTTTCCTTCATCTAAAACCACGGATTTTCCCTCAAAGCGAGATGTCTGAACTAACACATCTGCATTTTTCATGTATGCGTAGGGATTTTCCCGTGCCCCTATAAATTCAAAACAGTCTTGCACTCCCAATTCTTCTCGTTTTTTTTCTAATTCTTCCTTTAAACTTCCGATTCCTAAAACAACCCAATGAAACTTCACTTTGGATTTTTTCAATTCCAAAGCCGCATCCAGTGCAAATTCAAATCCTTTTTGCGCGTTCAATCTTCCAATTGATACGATATTTAACATATCTCTTTTAAATTCAGGCGGATAAAATTCTTTTGCCAAGCTTCTTATAACCTGAGAAGATGTCAGGTTAGGTAAAACCACAAATTTTTCTGCGATGCTCGGGAAGTTTTCCTTCAGGTCTTTGGCACACAAATCAGATATCGTTACCACCTTGTCTACTTTTTCAAAATACTCAAGGTCCATTTCTTTAAAATGCCCAAGCTGGGAATATTCATTATGCACCCATGCAATCTTCTTTGCAGCCTTTACTTTATCTACAAGGAAATATGTTTGTTCGCGCTGCATATAAGCGATTGCTACATCGTATTCTTTTGTGAGTTCTGGTACAATTTTTTTGTAAAAATGCTCCCACCTGTATTGGCGACTTTTCGCAACAGAGTTTGTTTTTTTGCGAGAGATAAAAGTTCCTATCATATGAATAGCCGAAAGATATGGATGTTTCAACGCCTCTGCTTTGTTATTATCATACAGTGTATATAATTTATTGCAATTCGAGATGATATTCACCGCTTTAGGAACTTGCTTTAAGAACATTCCCTCATTCTGAAACAGCAGCAGATCCACATTATACCGATCATAGTCCAGCAACTGTAATAAGTTTACCAGACTTCTCTCAGCTCCACCATTTCTTAGGCTGCTCATTACAAATAAAACATTTCTTTTTTCCATTACTCCTGCTCTTGCCTCCTCATTCTTCTTTTATTTCGTTGGCAAGGTAATCCAAGAGCCAAATTTTTTATCCCATTCTGCCGGTTCAAAGCGTTCGAATCCGCTCCAATGGAAAAAGGTAATCTCTCCGAAATACACTTTTCCATTGATGTCGTAAAAGTCGATCCGCGCTTCCGGCAGTCCCTTCGACAAGATCTCCGCATATTTCTTCATTTCATCCAGTCCCTTAGGACGTTTGATCTTATCCCATTCTTTGGAGTTCGGATGACCATTTGTAAAAGGCAGATGGTTAAAATCCATATCAAAGAAATCAAACTTTGTCTCTTCGTTCGGATTTGTGCGATCCGATGCAATAAACATCGCTTTTGCTTCTCCATCAAAAGCAAAAATTTTATAATCCTTCAGTTCATACCCAGATTCATCGACCATGTACTCTTCTGCGATAATTCTACGTTTTACGTTTTTATACGGCCACTCTCTATTCTGCATATAGTAGTCATTTTTTAGGCTTTTTTCTATTTTCTTTTTTGCTGCAGCCAAATCAAGTTTTGATTTATCCGTACAAATAACCAATCCACCTGAATCGTGTGTGCATTTTAATACAAACTGATTAGGCAACTGAGCAAAGTCAATATCATCAAAATGATCCCATACTCCCAAGGTTTTAATGATATGCTCTTCTCCAATTTTGGAAGCCACATATTTCTTTACTTCATACTTGTCTACCATCATAGTGTATTCTGGTTTACGATCATGCAATTTCAACCATTGAAGCTTCTCGCTATATGTTTTAGGATTATCCAAATCCAATGGATATCCAAAGACATTCTTAAACTGCATTTTCAAGAAATCTTCATCGCTCATATTCTTGAAAAAGCCGCGCTGTGCCAGAATAATCGTTCTCTTTTTAGGGCTTTTCAACACGCCAATCGCTTTTTTTACAATATTACTCATATTTATTGAACCTCTCCACTCACTCGATAAGCAAGTTCTCTCCACTTCTGGCAAATAACCTCTCTGCTTAATCGTTCCGTTGACCTTTCAGCTTCTTCTCCCATTGAACTCCGCAATTTTTCATTTTCTATTAGTGCTATGATTTTCTCAGCCATTTGATTAATATTTCCGATTTGCACTAGGAAGCCGTTTTTCCCGTCATTAATCAGCTCAGATGGACCACATTCGCATTTTGTTGAAACGCAAGGTAAGCCTGCGTGCATAGCTTCGCAAAGCACATTAGGAAATCCCTCATAAAAAGATGACAGTACAAAGATTTTTGCTTTTTTCATTTCAAGAAAAGGAGTATGTGTTACACCGCACAATCTGATGTTTGTAGTCAAATTTTCTCTTTCAATTAAACCTTGCAATTCATCTTTTCGATTACCCTGTCCATAAATCTTTAGTTTCCAATCAGGATATAGCGCTGCTACTTTTTTATAAGCCTTAATCAATGTCACAAAATCTTTCTGTTTTTCTAGCCGTCCAACCGAAATGACTGTATTTTCTTTTTCTATATTCTGACCCTTACACTGCGCTGCCATCTCATCAAAATCCAACGGATTTTCCAGAACCACAATTTTCTTTTGTAAATACTGTGGATAGAAAGACTTCATTTCATTTGTCTGCACGCAAACAACATCAGCAAATCGATACAAAAAGCACGTTATATCAAAAACATATTTAGGATATTTCCGTAGTAAATTATTTCTATCACAGACTATAATCTTTGTTTTTGAAAAAAGCCCTGCCAGAATCAACATAAAATTGCATCTGCTCAAAAACGAAATTGCAACAGAAGATTTTCTTGTTTGAAGATATTTCTTGGTCGCACGATAATCACAGAGCCATTCTATCAGCTTACTCTTATTCGTAAAATTATACTTATTAAGTTTTACATTTGAAGCAACATTATAAAACTGAGGACGCTTTTCATAAGACGTTATGCTAACATCCATGCCATGTTCTGCAAAATTTGCTGCCAAATTTGTCAGCACATGTTCCGCACCTCCGCTAGAAAGGCTACTTATGTAGAAATCCACTTTCATGCTTTTTCCCCACTACTACATTCTCGTTCTCTCAGAACAGTATCGTAATCTACAACATCACCTGCATAAACACGTAACATCTGATCAACAACAATATCCCAACTATATCTTTCTAAAATATAAGGTGCAGCTTCTGTCTTATATTTTTTCACAAGTTCAGAATCATTTAAGAGCATCTGTAGTTTTTTCTGCAAATCCATTGCATTTTCTTTTTCAAACCACATCGCTTTCTCATGAACCACTTCAGTATTTTCTGGAATATCACTAATCAAACAACAGTTTCCATAACTCATTGCTTCCAGCAACGCATTTGCCATTCCTTCCAAGTTACTTGGCAATGCAAAAATATAGGAATTGCTATAAAGTTCTTGTACCTCTTGTCCATACACATAACCTGTAAAAACAATTCTTTTATCACCGTCAGCTAATTCTAACAGTTGATTATAATAGTCTCTGTTCGATTCCGAACCGCCAGCAATCACAAGTTTTTTATCAGTTTTACAATTTTTGAATGCCTCAATCAAATATTGCAATCCTTTTTCTGGAACAATTCTTCCCAACGAAAGGATGTAGCTATCTTTTTCTAAACCGTACTTATCTTTGATAATATCCGCATCATGTTTTTCCGGTTTATCAATACCATTAGCAAATAAAACTGAATCCACTCCATATTTTGTATCAATATACTGTTTCATATTTTTAGAGAGAACCAAACATACATCTGCCTTTGTAGCAGCCATTCTTTCTCCAAACTCAAGATATTTTGATGCAAAACCGCCCCACTTATCTCTTTGGCTATCTATACCATGTAACGACGCCACTACTCGTAACCCAAAAAATTTAGCAAGTGGAATCATAGCACATGATCCTGACGCACGGAAGCTCACACAATCATACCGGCTGAATGCTGCATGAATCGTTGCAAGAAAAGAATAAATCGGAACACAAGCTGCTCCCTTTACTGTTGGAACCGTTACTATTTTAATGCCTTTATATTCTCTCAGTTTCTTTCCATCAAACTCTTTTCCAAAAACATTGTGACCGCCACGGTTATATACTGTGACATCATTTCCTCTTTGCACCATCCGAACCGCATGTTGCTCTACGCCCTTCTCTATTCCACCTTCGTTTGACGGTATACGTTTATGTCCAATTATTGCAATTTTCATTACTCCACCCTCAACTAACAATTAATCTCTCTGGAAAATGTCTCTCGTATAAACCTTCTCCTTCACATCATCAAGACACTTATCATATCTGTTTGCGATAATGGCCTGGCTACGCATCTTGAACTCCTCCAAATCATTAACTACAACGCTTCCGAAGAACTTTTCGCCATCTTTCAGAGTCGGCTCATAGATGATAACCGTTGCACCCTTGGCCTTGATGCGCTTCATAACGCCCTGAATGGAAGACTGACGGAAGTTATCGGAGTTCGACTTCATGGTCAGGCGATATACACCAACCACCACATTGTGTTCCTTACTGGGATCATAAGCCTCGTTTGCTTCGTATGCGCCCGCAATTTCCAGCACACGGTCGGCAATGTAGTCTTTACGAGTACGGTTGGATTCCACAATGGCCTCAATCAGATTCTCCGGAACATCAGCATAGTTGGCCAACAACTGCTTGGTGTCCTTGGGCAGGCAGTAACCGCCATAACCAAAGCTAGGGTTGTTGTAGTGGCTGCCAATGCGAGGATCCAAACAGACGCCCTCGATAATCTGCTGGGTGTTCAGCCCCTTCATCTCTGCATAGGTATCCAACTCGTTGAAATAGCTGACACGCAGGGCCAGATAGGTGTTGGCAAACAACTTAACAGCTTCTGCCTCCGTGAAGCCCATGATCAGCGTGTCGATGTTCTCCTTAATAGCACCCTCCTGCAGCAAACCCGCAAATGTGTTGGCGGCTTTCACCAGACGGGCATTGTCCACGTCAGTGCCAACAATGATACGGCTCGGGTACAAATTGTCGTACAGAGCTTTAGACTCCCGTAGGAACTCCGGGCTGAAAATTATGTTGTCGCAGTGGTACTTTTCACGCACAGAAGCCGTGAATCCGACCGGAATCGTGGACTTGATGACCATGATGGCATCAGGATTATACTGGATCACCAGCTTGATGACAGCTTCTACTGCAGAAGTATCAAAGAAGTTTTTCTTGCTGTCATAGTTGGTAGGTGCTGCAATGACAACAAAATCCGCATCTTTGTAGGCGGCTTCAGCATCAAGTGTGGCAGTCAGATTCAGATCTTTTTCGGCGAGATACTTTTCAATGTACTCGTCCCGAATCGGAGACTTCTTGTGATTGATAAGGTCAACTTTTTCCGGGATAATATCCACTGCCATGACCTCATGATGCTGCGATAGCAGCGTAGCAATGGACAAACCGACATAGCCGGTACCAGCAACTGCGATTTTCATAGTCTTCCCCTCTCTTCTTATTCCATATAAAACTCTTTATACCACTCAGCAAACTTCCGCAGGCCTTCACGCAGTGGGGTATGGGGCTTAAAACCGAAGTCACGCTCCAACGGCTCAGTGTCAGCAAAGGTCACAGGCACGTCACCGGGCTGCATGGGAACCAGTTCCTTGTGAGCCTCAAAGTCATAGTCCGCAGGGAGTACACCGGCACGCACCAGCTCCTCCGACAGGATCTGCACAAAGTCCAGCAGGTTCTCCGGGTTGGAGTTGCCGATATTGTAGACTGCATAGGGCGGAATGGGCAAACCATCCTCGCCATTCTTCTTTTCAGGAGCTTTCGCCATCACACGGACAACGCCTTCCACGATGTCATCCACATAAGTAAAGTCACGCTTGCAGTTGCCGTAGTTGAAAATTTTGATAGTTTCGCCGTTCACCAGCTTATTGGTAAAGCCAAAATATGCCATATCCGGACGACCAGCAGGGCCATAGACCGTGAAGAACCGCAGACCAGTAGAGGGGATATTGTAGAGTTTGGAGTAAGCATGTGCCATCAGCTCGTTGGACTTCTTGGTAGCCGCATACAGAGAAACCGGATTGTCCACCTTGTCATCGGTGGAGTAGGGCACCTTCTTGTTGCTGCCGTAGACAGAGCTGGAAGATGCATACACCAAATGCTCCACCGGATAATGACGGCAGGCCTCCAGAATGTTGTAGAAGCCAATCATGTTGCTCTCGATGTAGGCATCCGGGTTTGTGATGGAGTAGCGAACACCAGCCTGAGCACCCAGATTAACCACAATATCCGGATGGTACTGCTCAAAAATGCTGTTGATAAGTGCCTTATCCGCAAGGTTACCCTTGATAAAGGTGTAGTTCTCGAACTTCTGAAGCTCCGCCAGACGAGCCTCCTTGATGCGGACGTCATAATAATCGTTCATGTTGTCCAGACCAATGACCTTGGTATCCGGCTCAGTGGTCAGGATACGTTTGGCAAGGTTGGAGCCGATAAAACCGGATGCACCGGTAATGAATACTGTTTTACCCATTTTTATCACCCTTACCCTTTTCTCCACACCATCTTATTAACGACATTTACATAACCCTGAATGATGCGAACCACCTTCATGGACACGGTCTCGTCCACATAATCGGGGCAGGGCTTGCCCAGGACGCCCTTCTTCTTCATTTCAATCGCCATATCGGTGGCGTTGAGCAGTTCCCGGGTAGTGATGCCAGCTAGGATGAAATCACCGGCTTCCAGCGCCTCAGGGCGTTCCGTACTGGTGCGGATGCACACGGCGGCGATGGGATGACCGATGGACAGATAGAAGCTGCTCTCCTCAGGCAGAGTACCGGAGTCGGAGACGATTGCCAGAGCGTTCATTTGCAGCTTGTTATAGTCGTTAAAGCCCAGCGGCTCGTTGACCCGGACACGAGGGTCCAGCTGGAAACCGCTCTTTTCCAGACGGTGCTTGCTTCTGGGATGGCAGGAGTACAGGATGGGCATATCGTACTTTTCTGCCAGTGCGTTGATAGCGGTGAACAGGCTCAGGAAGTTCTTTTCAGAGTCGATGTTCTCCTCACGGTGAGCAGACAGCAGAATGTACTTGTCCTTCTCCAGTCCCAGACGCTCCAGCACGTCGCTTTTCTGGATCTTCTCCAGATTCATGTGCAGGACTTCCGCCATGGGAGAGCCGGTCTGGTAGGTGCGTTCCTTGGGCAGTCCGGTGTCCGCCAGATACTTCCGGGCAAACTCGGAATAGCACATATTCACGTCAGAAATCACATCCACGATGCGGCGATTAGTCTCCTCAGGCAGGCACTCATCCTTGCAGCGGTTGCCGGCCTCCATGTGAAACAGAGGAATGTGCAGTCGCTTCGCAGAGATGGCAGACAGGCAGGAGTTGGTATCGCCCAGCACCAGATAGCCCTCCGGCTGCAATTCGCTGAGCAGCTCATAGCTACGTCCCAGAATGTTACCGCAGGTCACACCCAGATTCTCGCCAACCACAGGCACAAGAATGTCCGGGCCATATTCCCCGAAGGTGTTCTTCAGTTCGAAATCCTCCCAAAACACGGTGGAAAGGTTTCTGTCCCAGTTCTGATTGTAGTAGACCACGCAGCAGTCAAAGTATTCCCGGCAACGCTTGATAACCGCAGCCAGTCGGATAATCTCCGGACGGGTACCGCAACCAATCATGACCTTGGTGCGCCCATCATTTTTCCATGTAAAATTGTGTTCCATAAAAATCTCCTAACGTCAACCAGCAGCTTCTCTCACACCGGCTCGAAGAAGGTGTCCGGGTGGTTCGGGTTGAAGATTTCGTTGCAGGTCATCACTGTCACCAGATTCTCTGTTTCAGACAGATTGATGATATTGTGAGTCCAGCCGGGAATCATGTGGACAGCCTCGATCTTATCCCCGGAAACCTCAAACTCCACCGTTTCCCCGGTGTTGATATTCCGTTCCTGAATCAAGCCGTGACCGGCGACCACAATGAACAGCTCCCACTTGGAGTTGTGCCAGTGCTGCCCCTTGGTGATTCCGGGACGGCTGATGTTGATGCTCACCTGCCCGCAATCGGCGGTGTGTACCAGCTCGGTAAAGGAACCACGGTTGTCCACGTTCATCTTAAGGGCGTACTTAAACTTGTCCGTGGGAAGATAGGTCAGGTACAGGGAGTACAGTTTCTTAGCAAAGGAGCCATCTGGCATCTTGGGCATCATGAGCGTAGTCGGCTGTGTCTTGAACTCCTGCAGCAGATCCACAATTTCCCCCAGCGTAACCTTGTGGGTCACGGGAACGCAGCAGTAGCGACCGTCTGCTTTCAGAACAGTCTCCACACCGTCAAATTCACAGTGCTGCTCCTTGCCTTCCAGCAGGTCAAACATTCCCTCTACCAAATCGTCGATGTACAGCAGTTCCAACTCGGTACTGCGGTCGTTGACAGTGAAGGGCTCGTCATTGGCGACCGCCCAGCAGAAGGTGCTGACGGCACTATTGTACTTGGGGCGGCTGTGACCCATCAGGTTGACGAAGCGGTAGACTGCAACCTTTGCCCCCGTCTCCTGAGCATACTGGAAGAACAGTTCCTCGCCAGCCTTTTTGCTGCGGCCGTACTCGCTGTTGCCAAACCGACCTGCCAGCGTGGCCTGAATGGAAGAGGACAACATGATGGTTGCCTTATTGTTGTGCTTTTTCAGGCAATTCAGCAGGTCGGATGCAAAGCCGAAATTGCCCTTCATGAAGTCTTCCGGGTTTTCCGGGCGATTCACACCAGCCAGATTGAATACAAAGTCTGCTTTCCGGCAGTACCCGTCCAGCTCTTCTGGGGTGGAATTCAGGTCATACTCGTAGATTTCTTCAATATTCAGCGCCGGGCGGGTCTTATTTTTCCCATCTCGGATGTTTTTCAGGTTGTTGCACAGGGCGGTTCCCACCATGCCCTTGGCACCTGTGACTAGAATGTTCATCCTATCACCTCTTTAATGTACTGCGGTGCAGTCCGGAATATCTGCGCCATCCGGCACAGTTGCGTTATTGCAGATGGTGCAGTTGCTGCCGATGCGGGTAAAGTTGCCCACAGTCGCACCAGTGCGAATGACGCTGTTGGTGTAAATCAGGGCGTAGTCCCCTACCGCTGCATCACAGTGGACTTCTGTTCCGGCATTTAACAGAACGCCGTTACCAACAGATGCACCATTCTGGACACAGGCATTTTGTAGCACCACGCAGCCACAGCCCAACTTTGCGTACGGACTAATGTAGGCGCTGGGCGCAACGATATTGGGAAAAGCAAAGCCAAGGACTTTCGCCTTCTCATACACCTGTGCCCGGAACCGATTGTTGCCGATACCCACCACCAGCAAGCCGTACTCCTTCCGCAGCTCCGGCAAATCAGCAAGACTGCCAACCACCGGAATGCCACAGATGTCAGTGCCCACAGGTTGCCCATCATCCACAAAGGCACAGTCATATTGGAGCATCGCCTGCTCCACCACTATGCGCCCAAAGCCGCCGGCACCAACCAGCAGCAACTTTTCTTTAGACATTCGGGATGCCCTTCAGTGCGTTCTGGACATATTCGGTGGTCAGGATCTTCTTAACAGTGCCTTCCACATCCAGACGGGTAGTGTTATGGCTGGTGTAGG
>OGUP01002027.1_pt1 | contig 10624 bp, 7 predicted proteins | sample 1553661 | NCBI WGS metagenome assembly OGUP01 (sample SAMEA2580026, study PRJEB22360) | human gut metagenome | biome: human gut; feature: human-associated habitat; material: faeces | place: Denmark | collected 2008/2010
CCAGACGCATCATATATTCCGAAACCCCCGCCATCACCTGCATGCATTTCCCATATCCAAGCAATTCACGCAAGGATGCATAGTTTGTAATGTTGACCATAATGATATGTATCGGCTTCTGCAAATGCAAATGTCGAATACAGAATTAATATGAATCCAACAAATATATAACGAGATGAAAAAGCAGGATTTTTTAAATATGCTGTCCGATATTTAATGATTGTAACAATCCATAGGAACAAGTTTATTCCCGCCAGAGCAGCACTATATCCCCATCCATTACTGATTCCCATCTATTTATGTCTATAATCGTACACCAATTTATATATATTAGTCAACGTCATCAAACAAATTAATTTGTCGTTAACCGGGATAAATGGATTGAAGAATGATCTATAACCCAATTCATGAAATGCCTTTCTCCATAAATCTCTGACATCTACCTCTTGAGCATATAATGCAAGCGTATTCATTCGTCTGAATTTCATACATGCAAATTCTTGCCTATAATCCTGAAAATATCCGTTACTTTCAAAAAAAGGATGAAGTAATTCAAAATTTGCAACAGAAGCATTATAATTTATAACAGCTTTTTCTTTCGTTCCTCGGGCTGTTATAGACTCTGGAGATTTAAAATAATGATAAAATGGCCGAGATATATACCCATAAGATCGCGCATAATGAATCAACTGAATCAATAAAGCCAAATCCTCGTTCATGTTATATTGAGGATATATCAATGGATTCTCAAGATATATAGACCGACGAACTAATGCACCACACAATGAGCCCATCAAACGACCTGAGATCAATTGTGACAACAATATTTTTTTATTCTGTATAGCCGGTTGCCGTTTGATTATTTTGTGAACTATGCCATTTGTAACATCAAAATCAAAGAAAACAACATCCAATGAATCTGTTTCAGCTTTTGAATAACAAACTTGACATGTATCTTTGTCGACCCAATCATCGCTATCGCAATAAATCACATAATCTCCCGTAGCCAAATTGAGCCCATAAAACCGAGCTATAGGGCCACAATTTCGAGCCATTAAATGTATTTTGACTTGTTCTCTCCGATATGGATACTCAACAAGCACTCTGTTCAATATCTCTATAGAATGATCCGGAGAACAATCATCAATAAATATGTATTCAATGTCATCAAGAGTTTGTTCAAAAAGACTGCGCACACATCTTTCAATATATTTTTCAGCCCCATATACGGGAACAATAATACTTATTTTAGGCATATCTTGAATAAATATTTTACCAGTTAATCAATTTACGGGATACAAATGTTGATGCTCTTCGCCTCAAATTAGTGCTTATCATAACGATTCTACACTATTAGTCACATCTATGCCTTGCAGACACTTAGGATCTTTTTTATGCGCACTCGCAGATCTGGATCATTATCCTCGAACGTTCCTCTGCAGACGACGCATTCTATTGATTGTTATAATATTGCATCACTGTTTCTATGTCAATAGACTAGTAATTCTAGCCTGCGTTATCCCCTTTAGAATCTTGTCTTCGAACTCAAGCCGTCCGCGTACCTACATTTTATAGTAGGAACATTCATCATTTTATACAACTGGAAATTTCGGCCTTGGATACCTCAAGCTCAAAAACACGCCTCTGTATAACTCTGCCCAGAAGCCAGATACTATTGAGGATCAAACCCAAGACAACATAACTATGATCCGTATATACATCATCAATAATAACAACACAGTCTGGCTTTTCTAATGAAACGCACCCATCTCCTTTCTTTTATTCTTTGCCATCTTTTGAAGAAGGGTATTGACTAGCTTCAACACAAATCACGCTCAAGTAAAATCGGACGCTGAAAACGAAATATTCAAAGCAAATCCTACTTACATTTTTAAATGTTTAAACCTATAAATACTATTTTTAATACCTTGAGATGACAATAACAACAATGAAAGCAGGAGCAAAGAAAACACACCCAAATAACTTACTATACATTCAATAAAAGACCAGATAGAACGAGCAGGGTCCATCGGCAAAATTCCAATTATCCATAGACTTAAAACTGTTGTTATTATAAGAGCGCACAAATGCACAGCATACATTTTAATATAAATCCATAAAGGACTTTTCAGACCACTCTTAAAAAGAAAATACGGTTTCCAGCCCAAAATAATTATTACCAGGCTAATTAACACTCCTATTAGAATTCCTTTTATTCCCCAGAAATGCCCCAATAAAACTGACATTCCAATATTGATAGAGGCTTCTACAATAGGTGCCCATATATCCCGAAACATGCCATAAGCATTCAAATAAGTATCAACTGTTAATCGAGAAAGATTGATATATAAAATTACAACCATCAACAGTAGAATCTCATTATCCATTATATACTGATCGCCGATCCACAATGTAATAAACGCAGGAGTCAATGTATATACACCAAAACAAATCGTACAAGTCAACCAAAATCTAAGACTAAAAAGTTCCTTAAATACTTGCAAAATCTGAAATTTATTATCCTGGGCTACTAAATTTCCCACACCGGCACTCATCCCATTAAACATAGCTGTCATTAAATAAGTTACACCCAAAATAATCATCATATAATTACCATATAAAGCAACCAATGTCAGGGACGTGTAAGCATATATAATAATAGTACTTGTCTGCGAGAGGACATAAGTAGCAATCTTATGAAAAAAGAGTTGTTTTATTTTGACTATAATATCTGGATATTTTTTTCTCAAACAGGCTCCTTGACCAACTTCTGTTTTTAAATAAGGGTATGTTTTATTGATTGTCCGACTCAACAACCAAGAAGCAATTACAGCGAAACAAACTTCCAAGATGAGCCACCACACATAGCCATTATTAAGGTACTTTACAGCAAAAATTTGAAAAAAGATTTTAACCAGTAATGTCAATTTATAACTATACTGAATTTTATAATCTTTTTGGTCTGCAGACAGTAACACCTGTTTATAATTAACAAAATAGCCAAGCAATGCACTAACCAACAACGCAGAGAAAGAGGCATATGCATACCACAACGGCAGCGATATCTTCGCAAAAATCAAAGGGAAAAATGCCATCATGATCAACGCACCCCCTCCAACAACTAAGGCTATACGTCGATACAACCATCCTTGCAATGACAATATCTCATTAATAGTCTGGATGTCTTTCTCTAGGATTGGTTTATAAAGCGTACATGCGATTGCATAACCAATACCTAACTCCGCAAGATTGAGGAATTGCAGTAAATTTGTAGCAGTTGTATTCAGTCCAAGGATTTCCGTACCTAAGCATTCCAAAAAAATCTTTCTTGAGAAAAATTGTAAAATAAGGTGAACAAAATAGAACGCTAAGGCCACTATGCTATTTTTAAGACTTTTTGCAGTCCGTGATTCAGCATTCATAAATATAACTAATGCCCCATTTAGAATTTCTTCCCGAAAACAATCGAGCAGAATGTGTTGAACAACACCTTGAAGTCGAACCACCAAGAACGATGTCCCAGATAATAAAGATCGTACTCTAGGCGGCGAAGCATCTTTTCCATCGTATCCGTATAACCATTATAAAGCGTTGCATAGGACGTTACACCCGGACGGATCTGGTAAAGGTATGAATAACGAATATCGTGTTCCAAAATTTGGTCAATATAGAATTTACGTTCGGGACGCGGACCGATAAATGCCATATCGCCACAGAATACATTCCACAATTGAGGAAGCTCGTCCAAATGGTGCGCACGTAAAAATTTCCCAATTCTGGTCAGGCGTGGATCATCATCTCCTCCCGCATGACTCAATTGTGGACCAAACTTCTCAGCATCAAGGCGCATCGTCCGAAATTTGTAAATATTGAAAGGTCGGCCAAAACGCCCGATACGTTCCTGCTTAAAAATAGCAGGTCCGCCATCCTCCCGTCGTACCGCGATATAACAGAGTAAGAATAACGGCGAGAAAATGATCAACGCAAAAAAAGATAATATACAATCTCCGATACGTTTTACGCTTCGGGCGAAAGCCGACATATTGTCTGGAATAAACCGATCCTTCGGCACATATTGACTAATTGGAGTACTCACCTCAATATCATCATCAAACCGAGGATGACAACTCTTCAGTTCATTGGTCCATTTCGCATAAGCATCTTTATCTACAGCATCTGACATTCGCAGCGAAATCTCAGAATCACTCGTCTGCTGCAGAACGGTCATGTTCTCCAATACAGTTGGAATAGACTCCGGACCAATTAACGTACATGGCATCTGGGCCTCTTTCGAGAATCCTCGAAGATTCGTACATCCATATGATTTACAAAATAGTCTCAAACCATAAGCCGACAAACCATATGCAACCCACGTATTGTATCTGGGGCTGTAATACATATATACATACGATCCATCATTTTTACATTCGTTTAGAGTAATTACGTCTGTATCCATGAGCTTTTATTATTTGATGGGTATTTTAAACTCTTGAACTTATTCCCGGTGACTCAACCAGCAGTCATAATCATCGAGACGTCGAAGCAGTTGCGCCTTGCTCTTCTTGAGCGGCTGCTCCCCGCGCCACGGATCAACGGCAGCGTGGGCCTGTTCATAATCCAGACAGCAGTTCGTACAGCCGTAAAGCGTCACCAGCAACAGCGACCGCGACTGTTCGGCCCGGATCAGCGGAAGAATGCTTCGAACGGTTCCGAGCAGCTGATCGAAGGCTTCGCGGTCGCCCAGGATGGCATAAGCCGGGAGCAGCATCGAATAGAGTTTGCAGCGCATCACATCGCTGTCCAGCTGGAGGTTGGCATATTGCTGCAGGACCTCCGCCGCCAAGGCCCGGTCGGCGTCCGTCACCCCCTCGGGCGAGTGGTAGCGTTTCAGCGCTTCGTGGAGTCCGGCCGGGAGACGGTCGCCATTCAAGCGCGTATAGACATGGCGGTTGTCCGCATTCAGCGCAATCACCTCGTACTGACCGGGTTCGACACAGAGCAACGGTACATACATGCAGTTCTCCACACAGACCATCACCTCCTTGCGGCCCCCTCCGGGCTGAATGATGACGCTGGCCTCAACCCCCTTGAACTGCCCCTCGGTGATGCGGATCCGGTCGCCCTTCATCAGCCGTTCGGGGCCGGGCGTGTAGACCGGCAGCACGTCGGAATAGGAGGCGGCCACCCACTTCAGGTTCTCCATCGCCACGTCCGAAAGGTAGGGATAGTAGGCATCGTCCTTCTCTCGGACACGGGGCAGAAAGTTATACTGAGGCAAGAAACGTTTCATCCGGTAGATCTCCGCCTCCGAGGCGTGGATGAAGACGTAGTTGTAGAGCAGCGGATGGTTCGTGCGGACCAACTCCCCGTGTTGTTTCCGAACCTCGACATACGAAGGGGCAAAGTATTCGAAAACAGGCGCTCCGTGCCCGACGCTCCAGTTCCATCTGCAGGGCCCGGGCCGGATTCCCCTGATAGTGGCCTTTGCGCGACGTCGGAAGGGCCAGCACATACCATCTGACGGCATTACTGTTCTTTCTGGCACGAAGTTGCTCCGTGACCGAATCTGTCCAGTTCCAACCGATTTTGTTCGAACTTGCCATGATTTGCAGTCGAAAGTAAAAATGACCGGAGATTCATCTCATTCACGGGCAAATCCCGGCCTTGCCAATGCACGAATTTAATGTGCTGACATTCAGACGATTGAACCTAAAATAGAAACATTCGTGAAAATTTTTGGACAACAGAATCCAGTCGATCGGCCAAACTCACCCCCAAAAACCTCACGTCTCTATTTAAGAAATCACACATCACTGCCGCAAAGGTAAAAAAAATGGGACTCAGAACAAAAAAAAACAGCACATTTCTCATCCTTGTAACATCGTTTTGTGAGGTCTTTATTTAGTTCATACTCCGAACTTTAAAACTATCACTTCGCGCCAGGTTCTGCCAATGGTTTCAAGAACCGCATTCCAGATATGCCAGAGGCCGATTGTGCCATAATTCTACACAAAATACACCTCCCGAATGGATGGTGAAACGGTCAATATTCGTATGCTTTTGACTGCTAAACAATTTAGGTCACGTATGGTTTCTTAAATAGAGACCTTACTCCCGCATAAACGGGAGGTAACTTTATTACGGGAAAGCAAAAGAAGTGCGGGATTATGTACGGTTGAAACACACGTGCGAAACTGTATGAAATTTTTAAACATCACTCAAAAGAAATACGCAATTTATTATTTGTCAGGCTATTACATTTAGCTTGACGAGGTCGCGGAGCGCAGTCTCCCAAAAGAATGGCAAAATCCGTGTCGTCCGCACTCTCCCAAACCGCCAATCCATCCGAATCCGCTTCAGCCCCCTTGTCCGAGATCCAAAACCGCCACATCGTGCGCTGGTACGTGATGGTCTACCCGACCAGCAGCCGGGCCATGACCGAGGAACTGGATCGAGAACTGGCCCGCAGGCGGCGCAACAACGAACCTCTGTTCGAGTACTTTGCGCCGGTCCTTGTCGAGGCCAGAAAGATGAACGGGCGGCTGGTGACAACCCGACGTTCGCTGTTGTACAACTACCTGTTTGTACACGCCTCGGAGTGCGAAATCTACCGAATCAAGCAGCGCCTGCCCCAATACAACCTGCTTCCACGGGTAAAGGACAGCAAGGAGAGCTACCACTACCCCTACCTGACTGACAAGGCCATGCGTGATCTTCAATGGATTGCGCGTTCGTATGCCGAGCCGGTCCCGGTCTGCACCGCGGATCCCGCTTGGTTGGTCAAGGGTGACCGGATTCGTATCACGGAAGGGCGTTTTGCGGGGATTGAGGCCAAAGTCGTTACAAACGCCACCTCGCGCCACAAGGAGATTCTGGTCTCGATCGACAACTGGATGTGCGTCCCGCTGCTCAAGGTTCAGCCCGGGGAGTATGAGGTGGTCGAACTGAATGCCGAGACCCCGAGTTATTACTCCCGACTGAACAACAGCAAACTCCTCGACCGGCTTCATGACGCACTGTGTAGGCATTGGGCCGGAACGGGGTCCGCAGAAGACCGGCGCATGGCTACCGAGGTGTTGCAGGAATACGGCAGTCTGACGCTCGACTCCGACATCATGCGCAGCAAACTCTATGCTTTGTTGCTGCAAACCTACACGATCCTTGGCGAGACCTCGAAGCGCGAGAGTCAACTTGTAGCAATCCAAAAGATGTTGCCGGCCGTGCGGGCCGAACAATCCCGGGCCCTCCTGCTTGTGACACTGTACGGGTGCACGGACAGCCGGCTCTACTACGACCAGGCGCACGCCCTGATCGATCCCTGGCTCGCGGAGAAGTCGCCCAAGAAGAGCAAGGCGCAGCTGATCCGCCACCTGGCTGATTTCGACCGTCAGTTTGGCCACGGAGGAGAGGGGGGCATGGATTCGAGATCCGAGCAGGCCGTTTTCGGTCTTCGAATTTCAAACAAATAAAATATTCATACATCAAATCATGTATCGTTTAATTGAAAAACTGCGACTGGATCGTTATATCAGTTCACGGTTGATTCTTGCATTGGACCTGTTGGTTTCGGTCGGGGCCTCTATCATCTCGCTGTTAGTTGCAAGCATTCTTTTGGGTGCTGAAGCCCTTATCTGGAAAACAATCGGCTGGTGGCTCGGAGGATCCGTTGTCTTTTCCTGGATCGCGTTCGTGTTGCTCCAAACCCACAAATCAATCATCCGTCACGCCACCTTGCGGGGTTTGGGCCGTTTGAGTGTCGCCGTTGTTTTCAAGGGAATTGGGATCGCAGTTATATTGGCTTTGGGTGTCGCTGGCCCGACATTTCCAGCGATCTGGATCACTCTGTTGTTTGACATATTGTTGAGCCTTTCAGGACTGGTGATTATGCGCGTTGCCATGGTTGTCGTCTATGACTGGCTCAAAGACAGCCGTCAAAGGCATTGCAAATGCCAGCGGATCCTGATCTACGGAACCGGCGACAAGGGCGTTTCGTTGGTGACCCAACTCCAAAATTCTCAAGAGTATCAGGTCGTCGGTTTCCTGACCTACGGCAAAACACTGAAGAATCATATGCTGGCCGATCTCCCGGTCTACTACTTCGAGACCGAAGAGAATGTCAAGTACCTGCACAACTGCAAGGATATTGACGCCATTCTCTTCGCCCACGTCCATGAGGCTCGCGAAGAGCAGGAGCGCCTAATCCATTATTGTACGGACTGCAACCTCAAGGTGCTGATCGCTCCCTCGATCGACGAGGTGGTCGACGGCAAGGTGCAGCGTCAGGCAATCCGCGAGATCAGGATCGAGGACCTGCTGGGACGTGAAGAGATCAAGATCTCGATGAACGAGATCATCGTCAACTTCCGCGGCAAGACGATCCTGGTTACGGGCGCGGCGGGGTCCATCGGTTCGGAGTTGTGCCGCCAGCTGGCGACGTTCGGGGTTAAGGAGCTTATCCTTTTCGACAACGGGGAGACCCCGATGCACAACCTTCGCCTGGAACTGGAGGAGCGCTATCCGGCATTGAAATTCATCCCTGTCATCGGCGACGTCCGGATTCCCGCCCGTCTGGACTTCGTGTTCCGGACGTACCATCCGCAGGTGGTGTTCCACGCTGCGGCTTACAAACACGTCCCGCTGATGGAGGAGAACCCATGCGAGGCGGTTCTGGTAAACGTCGCGGGAACGCGCAACGTCGCTGACAAGTGCATCGAATACGATGTTGAGAAGATGGTTATGATCTCGACGGACAAGGCCGTGAACCCGACGAACGTGATGGGTTGCACGAAGCGCCTTGCGGAGATCTATGTGCAGTCGCTGGGTCTGTCGATCGAGCAGGGCCGCACGCCGGGGAAGACGCGTTTCGTCACCACGCGCTTCGGGAATGTGCTGGGCTCGAACGGTTCGGTCATTCCCCGCTTCAGGGACCAGATCTCCAAGGGCGGTCCGGTGACTGTCACGCATCCGGACATTACGCGCTTCTTTATGACGATCCCCGAGGCGTGCCGTCTGGTCATGGAGGCCGCCACGATGTCGACGGGCAATCAGATCTTCGTCTTCGACATGGGCGAATCGGTTAAGATCGCGCACCTGGCGCGGCGGATGATCTCCCTGGCGGGCTTCGAGCCGGAGAAGGACATCAGGATCGAATACACGGGTCTGCGGCCGGGTGAGAAACTTTACGAGGAAGTACTTTCGAATAAAGAGAATACGGAGCCTACGTTACATGACCGCATCCGGATTGCTAAGGTGCGGGAGTATGATTACCGGGAGGCATGTGAGGTAGCCGAAGAGCTGGAAACTTTGTCCCGGAAAGTCGAGATTCCCGATATGGTCAGACTGATGAAAAAGACAGTTCCCGAGTTCAAATCAAAGAACTCAAGGTTTGAGGTGTATGATAAATAGAGTGTCGTTACATACATTTTGCGAACGTCTTAAAAGTAGTGATCTATTCAAGGACTCGTTTTGGGCCCTTGCTGGTAGTGCCTTGGGTAAAGGTCTTTCTTTACTTGCAGGAATTGCCGTAGCACGATTTCTCGGCAAAGAAGTATATGGCGAATATGGAACCATTAGGACCACACTGTTCTATATTGCGATAGTTTCCACTTTTGGATTTGGCTATACAGCAACTAAATTCGTTGCCGACTATATTTCGGAAAAGCCCGAAAAATTAAAGTCATTGGTTTGGACTTTTTTAAAAATTACTTTAGTTTTTAGTGGGTTATTAGCATTAGTTCAAATAATTTTTGCCGCTTCTATTGCTCTATTCATTGATGCACCAAATTTAGAATTTCAACTGCGTTTTTTTTCATTGTTAATTATTCTGAATGGATTACAAACAACCCAAATCGCTATTTTATCAGGATTTAAAAAATTTAAAGAAACTGCAAAAATAAATATTTACACCGGTTTTGTCGTATTTATTGGTAGCATTATCATGACATGGTTTTGGGGACTAACCGGAGCTCTTGGAGCATTAATGTTGTCATTTGTGGTTCAAGTTATACTGAATCAAATAATTATCCGACACGCTCTGACTCAGTATAATTCAAATGAAAAAGTTTCAAGATCAGAAATATACTCTATGTTAGGTTTTTCAATTCCTGTAGCCCTTCAGGAGAGTTTGTACACAATAGTACATTGGATAGGTTTGCTCCTACTGATTCATTTTGCCAATTATGGCGAAGTCGGTTTATCGTCAGCTGCAGCATTATGGCAAAGTGTTGTGATTTTTGTACCGGCAATGTTAAAAAACGTGATGTTTTCTTATTTATCAAGCTCAGATAACCATTCGTCTCTGATCAATAAACTTCTTTTAGTCAATTTTTTATCCTCATTACTCCCCGTTTCAATCGTCATTCTTTTTTCTGGATTTATCAGTTCTTTTTACGGTGTGAGTTTTGTTGGGTTACCAAAAGTTTTGAATATCTCAGCAGCAGCAGCTCTTTTCATCTGTTTATCGGAAGTTTATTGTTATGAGTTTATATCACGGGGAAAACCGTGGATAGTTTTCATAGCGCGCCTTGTTCGCGATATGTTCATTCTTATTCTCACCTACATTATTTTGCAACAAATTAATGAAAGTCAAGCTTATTGGTTTGCACTTATCTCACTAATTGCGAAT
>OGUP01002028.1_pt1 | contig 10623 bp, 8 predicted proteins | sample 1553661 | NCBI WGS metagenome assembly OGUP01 (sample SAMEA2580026, study PRJEB22360) | human gut metagenome | biome: human gut; feature: human-associated habitat; material: faeces | place: Denmark | collected 2008/2010
CCCCGCCACAGCAGGAACCGATAGAAAAATTGAAAATTATCCTTCATAATCTACAACCTCTATTTTTAATTTTTAATTCTTAATTCCTCAAATACCTTTTCCTGTAAGTACTGTTTTAACCGTATAAATCAGGATTGTTAGATCCAATGCCAGCGACATATTTTCGTAATATAATATATCATATTCCATACGCTCCACCATTTTATCCACGCTTGCCGCATAGCCATATTTCACCATCCCCAACGAAGTAATGCCCGGACGGACATTATGCAACAGATAATAATAGGGAGCCGTCTTCACGATCTCGTCGATAAAATATTTCCGTTCGGGACGTGGTCCGACCAACGACATATCCCCTTTCAGTACGTTCCAGAACTGCGGCAATTCGTCCAACCGGTATTTCCGCATGATACGTCCGAATGGCGTCACACGTGGGTCGTCTTCCGACGAAAGCGACGGTCCGTTCTCTTCGGCATTGACATACATGGTACGGAACTTGTACATCCCAAACGGCTGTCCGAGATAACCAATCCGCTCCTGACGGAAAAACACAGGCCCCGGAGAATCCTTCTCCCCCCGCCATGCAATATATACAAATAAAGGAGAAAGCAACAGCAATGCAACAGCAGAACAGACTTTATCCAGAAAAAGCTTTATGTTCTGTTCGGCCGGTGAAAAATTGTTATCCGTCACATCGACCAACGGGATTCCCCGTATCGTCCGAAGCTGGATTTTCGAAAGCATATTAAACCGGTCCGCCAACACTTTTATCGGACGTTTATACCGGTAAAGCGAATAGAGAACTCCCAAAAGCACCTTATTATTCTTCGACTCGACAGCCAAAACTATTTCATCCACAGTCTCCTTTTCCATCAAAACCGGAATATCCTCCACCGTCCCCAGCACCTGATTTCGGTCAACCTTGACCGGCGTCCTCCCGTCTTCCGAAACAAACCCACAAATATCATAACCTAGACGGTACAAATCGTGAGCGATACGGACAGCCTTTCCTCCCGCACCGACAATCAACACGTTCATCGCCCATTCCCGGTTCTTTATTTTCTTTACCCCGCTCTGTGTAATCAGTAGACGCGGGATATAAGTAATGAAAAACTGCAATCCGAACATTCCAAAGAACAACTTATAATAGACATTGATCGACCGGGGAATATCGTCGAGCAGCAAAGCAAAGAAGACGAAAATCGTTCCAATCAGTACGGTAATGAATGTCGAGAAAAGTTCGGTAAGGCGAGACTTTCCAAACGGCTTGTTGTAATATCCCGAAAAATAGTAAAGCACCAGCCAGAAAAAAGGGATGACGAACTGGCCAGTGAGCACACCCGGATATTGCAAATAGTCAAGTAGACTATCTGTTCCCTCATTAATGACAAACAAGACTTCATAACGAAGGATATTGAATAGCAACCACGCAATCGAAGCCGATATAAAATCCGATAATATGTATTTTCCTGCTTGCTTGCTTTTCTTCATTTTTACCTGATTACCTGAACAACGCCACCGTCTCCTAATTTAATGATATGGGAAGGCTTGGCCTTGCTCATATCATCCTGGCGATATTTCACTATATAATCGACTCCGTTTTTAATACAGTCCGACACCTCGCTAAAATTGCCCGGAGAAGGTTCACCACTCACGTTAGCTGAAGTAGAGACTAACGGTCTGCGGAAACGCTCGCACAATTTACGGGAAAACTCTTCGTTCGTCACCCGGATACCGACACTACCGTCTTCACCCAAGAGATTCTTCGCCAGATTCTTCGCATGAGGATAGATAATCGTAAGCGGTTTATCGGCCACCTCGATCAGGTCCCAGGCTATATCGGGCATATCCGACACATACATGCTCAGCTTTGCTGAACTGTCGGTCAATACCAGCATAGCCTTATTATCCATTCTCTTCTTCAGCTCGTACACCTTTTGTACGGCTTTCTCATTGGTCGCATCGCAACCGATACCCCAGATCGTATCTGTAGGATAGAGTATTATGCCTCCCGCCTGCATGGTTTCGCAGGCTTTTTGAATATCTTCTGTCATTGTTTTTTAAATAATGTCACAAATGTACAAATCATTCGCGGACTTGGAAACAAATGAAATAAAAATTAGATGCTAATGCAATTTATATTCGACATTGTCGAAAACAAATTGCATTAGCATCTAATTGCAGACTCAAAAAGAGAGACATCAATTTCCACACCGAAGACAACGAATGCAAATTTCCCGAAAATTATAATTTAATAAAAAAGCAAGCCACCAAACAGAAATATCCATTTATATTATCTAACTTTACGGATTCAAATATATTGGAGGTTTTATCACCATAAACCCGCATATCCGATATATCAGAGACGATAAAAAAGAAAAAAACAATATATAATGATTACAAAATGGAACTTTCAAACCCCAACAGAAGAAGAGTTACATAAGAGAGACAGGCTGGCAAGCCAACTGGGACTCAGTCCGGTCGTATGTCTTTTGCTCGTTCAGCGAGGACTCACCACTGTTGAAGAGGTGAAGAAATTCTTTAAACCCAGCTTGAACGACCTGCATGATCCATTCCTCATGCCAGATATGGAGAAGGCGGTCAAACGCTTGAATAAAGCACTGGGTAATAAAGAAAAGATTTTGATTTACGGAGACTACGATGTAGACGGTACGACTGCCGTCTCATTGGTCTACAAGTATTTGCGTCCTTATTCATCGGCATTGGATTATTATATTCCGGACCGGTATGACGAAGGATACGGGATTTCGTACAAAGGGATCAATTACGCCCGGGAAAACGGGATCACGCTAGTGATCTCGCTCGACTGCGGCATCAAGGCCATCGAAAAGATCGAATATGCCAAGCAGTTGGGGATCGATTTTATTATCTGCGACCATCACATGCCGGACGACACATTGCCCGATGCCGTCGCCGTACTGGATGCCAAGCGGGTGGACTCGGTCTATCCGTACGAACATCTGTCGGGATGCGGCGTCGGGTTCAAGTTCATGCAGGCATTCGCCAAAAGCAACAACTTCCCGTTTGCCGACCTGGAGAAACTGCTGGAGCTGACGGCGGTCAGCATCGCCTCGGACATCGTCCCCATCACCGGCGAAAACCGCATATTGGCTTACTACGGCCTGAAGCAGCTTAACAGCAATCCGAGCCTCGGCCTGAAAGGGATCATCGATATCTGCGGCCTGTCGGGCAAAGAGATCACGATCAGCGACATCGTCTTCAAGATCGGACCTCGCATCAACGCTTCCGGCCGTATGATGAACGGAAAGGAAGCGGTCGAACTGCTCCTGGCGAAGGATGTCGACGTGGCCCGCGAAAAGAGCGAGAGCATCAACCAGTATAACGAAGAACGCCGCGAACTGGACAAGAAGATTACAGACGAGGCGAACGCCATCATCGACGAATTCCAGAACATGGAAGACCGTAAGGCGATCATCGTCTACAATCCGGGATGGCACAAAGGGGTGATCGGCATCGTCGCTTCCCGCCTGACGGAAAAATACTACCGCCCGGCAGTCGTCCTGACGAAATCGTCCGAACTGATCACTGGTTCCGCTCGCTCGGTCACGGGATTCGACATATACAAAGCAATCGAAAGCTGCCGCGACCTGTTGGAAAACTTCGGTGGCCACACGTATGCCGCCGGCCTCTCCCTGAAAGAGGAAAACCTGGACGCTTTCACCCAGCGGTTCCTCAAGCTGGCCGCCGACGAGATCATCCCCGAACAGATGACGCCGCAGATCGATATAGATGCCGTGCTGGACCTGCAAGATATCAACGCCAAGTTCATGAGTGAGTTGAAAAAGATGAATCCGTTCGGCCCGGACAACCAGAAGCCCGTATTCTGCTCGCTCGGAGTCAAGGATTACGGGACCAGCAAGCTGGTAGGGAAAGACTTGGAACATATCAAACTGGAATTGATCGACGACAAGTCGAACACACCGATACACGGCATTGCTTTCGGCATGCACCAGCACAATACGCATATCAAGAACATGAAGCCTTTCAATATCTGCTACACCATCGAGGAGAACACCTACAACGGCAACACGTCGTTGCAACTGATGGTGAAGGACATCAAGGAGAACGATATATGAAGGGATGCGGTGGATGTCTACCATAAGATCTTAGGGAAGTATTGGGGATACCCTGCTTTCCGTCCCCTACAGGAGGATATTATCCATTCCGTCTGTGCCGGAAGAGACACGCTCGGCCTGATGCCGACGGGAGGCGGCAAATCGGTCACCTTCCAGGTTCCGGCATTGGCGATGGAAGGGATTTGCTTTGTCATTACCCCGCTTATCGCTTTGATGCGCGACCAGGTCGACAATCTGCGCCGGGTCGGGATCAAAGCTACGGCTGTATATTCGGGCATGGGCCGGCAGGAAATCGTTGCGGAATTGGAGAATTGCGTTTCCGGACAATACAAGTTCCTGTACGTTTCGCCCGAACGGCTTGCCACCGGATTATTCAGGGAAAAGCTACAGGCCATGAACGTCTGCCTGTTAGTGGTGGATGAAAGCCATTGTATCTCGCAATGGGGCTATGACTTCCGCCCTTCCTATCTCCATATCGCCGACATTCGGGAGCAACTGCCCGGCGTGCCGGTACTGGCACTGACGGCGACTGCCACGCCCGAAGTCGTGGACGACATACAGAGACGATTGCTTTTCAAGGAGAAGAATGTGTTCCGGACAAGCTTTGTCCGTCCGAACCTTGCCTACATCGTGCGCCGTACGGAAGACAAGCTGGGCACACTGGCCTACATACTCGGAAAAGTGCCCGGCACGGCTATCGTCTATACCCGGAGCCGGAAACAGACAAAAGAGGAAATGAATACAACAAAAAGAGTCCCGCTAACTTTTAATAGTAAGCGGGACTTTTTCTTTACCTCACCCGGTAAGAGTTTTCTGATTCTATTTGGGTGCTTTCTTATACAAATAGAATGCGATAAACGCATATAGTATATTGGGTATCCAGACAGCAACGACAGGGGGTACATTGCCATTCACCGCAAATGTAGAAGTAATAGTCTGGAAAAGAATATATGAAAAACTCAATGCCAATCCAATTCCCAGATGAAGTCCCATTCCTCCTTTCGTTTTCTTTGACGAAAGCGATAGACCAATCACGGTAAGAATAAATGAAGCGAAAGACATCGCAATGCGTTTATGATACTCAATCTCAAACTCTTTGATATTAGCAAACCCACGCCGACGCTGCTTATCAATATATTCGCTCAATTGAGGGCTGGTAAGCATTTCCTGCTGATTCTTCATAATAAGAAAGTCCGTCGGATCCATATTGATGATAGTATCGAGCCTGTCTCCTTTGATAATATTTTCCTTTAATCCATCCAACTCACGTATCATGTAGTCATGAATCGTCCATTTATTCACAGTAGTCGTATCATAAACAATCCGACGAGCCGTTAGGTGAGATACCAACTTTTTATCAACAAACTTGTCAAGAGAGAATCGATTACCGGTTTTATTATAATCTTGATACCGATCGATATAAGCAATTACACCACTATCCACCTCAAGTTGTACATTCGTTGCACTCCCTTTCTTCTTAGATTTAACATATCTATCCTCAAAATTCAAACGAGTCACACTACCTTTCGGAATAACGTAGGACCCTAACATAAAAGTGGCAACAGCAATAACCGCTGCAGAAATCATATAAGGGCGCATCAAACGTTTAAAGCTCATTCCCGTAGAGAACATAGCAATAATTTCCGAGTTCTCCGCTAATTTTGATGTAAAGAAAATGACAGCAATAAACACAAACAACGGACTGAACAAATTCGCAAAATAGGGAATAAAGTTCATGTAATAATCAAAAACGATCGCTGACCACGGAGCTTCACGTTCCATAAACTTATCCATCTTCTCATTGAAATCGAACACCACAGCGATGGAGATGATCAATGCAATGGCAAACACGTACGTCCCCAAGAATTTCTTGATGATATACCAGTCCAGCAGTTTGATAAATCGATTGCTTTTCATTTAATTTATAATCTTGTTGACACTCTTTTTACCATCATTGGCTTCCAAGTAGAAAAATCTCCTGCAATAATGTGTTTGCGCGCTTCACCTACCAGCCAAAGATAAAAAGCCAGATTATGAATAGAAGCAATCTGCATAGCCAGCAACTCCTGTGCATGAAACAGATGGCGTAAATATGCCTTACTATACAAGGTATCCACACAAGAAGCACCATCGGCTTCAATAGGAGAGAAGTCCGTCTCCCATTTTTTATTACGCATATTCATAATGCCGTCTTTCGTGAACAACATTCCGTTACGCCCGTTACGTGTAGGCATCACACAATCAAACATATCGACTCCTCGCTCAATACCTTCGAGAATATTAACCGGTGTACCGACTCCCATTAAATAACGTGGCTTGTCTTTCGGCAGAATATCATTCACTACCTCGATCATTTCATACATCTTATCTACCGGTTCACCCACAGCCAAACCACCAATTGCATTTCCGTCTGCATTCTTGGAAGCAACAAACTCCGCTGATTGTTTTCTCAGATCAGTATATACACATCCCTGCACAATTGGAAAAAGAGATTGGTTATAACCATATTTGGGCTCTGTTTCATTGAATCGCTGAATGCATCTATCAAGCCAGCGATGTGTCAGTCCTAATGACTTTTTGGCATATGCATAATCAGAGTCTCCCGGAGGACATTCATCAAATGCCATCATAATATCCGCACCAATCGTACGCTCAATATCCATCACCTTTTCAGGAGTGAAAATATGTTTACTACCATCGATGTGCGAACGGAATTCGGCACCTTCTTCACGCAATTTGCGAATACCGGCTAATGAGAAAACCTGAAATCCACCGCTATCGGTCAGCATCGGACGATCAAACCCATTGAATTTATGCAATCCGCCGGCTCTTTCAATGACATCCAATCCCGGGCGCAAATAGAGATGATAAGTATTACCTAATATGATCTGTGCCTGAATATCCTCTTTCAACTCCGTCAAATGTACTCCTTTCACTGTACCAAGAGTACCCACAGGCATAAATATAGGAGTTTGTATCTGCCCGTGGTCCGTTGTAATCAAACCTGCACGGGCATTACTTTTTGCGTCTGTATATTGTAATTCAAATGTCATTCCTGGCTGGCTTTCTTTACAGATAAATCAATAGCATCAGTTACTTTCTCATCAGTCAATGCGATAGTAAATACTTCTTTCACATCAGTAACATAGTGGAAAGTCAAGCCTTTCAAATAAATATCCTGAATTTCATCTATGTTTTTCTTATTTTCAGCACTCATAATAATCTCCTTAATTCCTGCACGCTTGGCAGCAAGGATTTTTTCTTTAATTCCACCTACAGGAAGCACTTTCCCACGAAGAGTTATCTCTCCGGTCATTGCCAGATTAGCCTTCACCTTACGTTGCGTCAAAGCCGAAGCCAACGAGGTAGCCATTGTTATACCCGCCGAAGGGCCATCTTTCGGAATAGCACCTTCCGGAACATGAATATGTATGTTCCAATTGTCGAATATTTCTTCATCCAAGTTCAACAATGAAGCATGCGCTTTAATATACTCCAGTGCCAACATTGCAGATTCTTTCATCACATCACCCAGATTACCCGTCAACGTCAAACGACCACCTTTACCACGGCTTAAACTGGTCTCGACAAACAGAATTTCGCCCCCAACAGCAGTCCATGCCAAACCTGTCACAACACCTGCATAATCGTTTCCCTGGTATTTATCACGTGTATATTCAGGCGCTCCAAGAAAATCATATAAATCGGCCGGTTTAATTTCCGTTTTTGCAAAATAACCATCAGTAGCATACTGGCGTGCTGATTTACGCAAGATCTTACCTATCTTCTTCTCTAACTCACGCACACCGCTTTCGCGAGTATATGATTCAATAATGGCTTCCAAAGTATCCTTCGGAATCTTAATATCCGTCTTCTTCATTCCATTTGCTTCCAATTCTTTTGGAACCAAATGCTTACGGGCAATCTCAACTTTCTCCTCCGTGATATAGCCGCTAACTTCAATCAACTCCATACGATCCAACAACGGCCCGGGAATTGTATTCAGATTATTAGCCGTAGCAATAAACATCACTCTTGACAAATCATAATCCACATCCAAAAAATTATCATGAAATGCAGTATTTTGTTCCGGATCAAGCACTTCCAATAAAGCAGATGACGGATCCCCCTGGCGGTCTGCACTGACTTTATCAATCTCATCCAAGATAAACACAGGATTGGAAGAACCGGCTTTTACCAGGCTTTTGATGATTCGTCCCGGCATAGCACCGATGTAGGTTTTACGATGTCCACGAATTTCGGCTTCATCGTGCACTCCACCCAAAGACATACGAATATATTTCCGCTTCAAAGCAGCAGCAATCGATTTTCCCAAAGAAGTTTTGCCGACTCCCGGAGGGCCATATAAACAGATAATAGGTGACTTCATATCGCCCTTCAACTTAAGGACAGCCAAATGCTCAAGAATACGTTCTTTTACTTTTTCCAAACCATAATGATCTTTATTCAAGGTCTTCTCGGCATTCTTCAGATTCAAATTATCTGTCGTATAAATCCCCCAAGGCAAACTAAGCATTGTCTGCAAATAATTCAACTGCACACTATAATCAGGAGATTGCGGATGAGAACGTTCCAGTTTAGCCAGTTCTTTCAAGAAAATCGCCTGTATTTCCTCACCCCATTTCATCCTATACGACTTATTTCGCATTTCTTCTATTTCCTGTTCCTGACCACTGCCACCCAATTCGTCTTGAATGGTCTTGATCTGTTGTTGCAAGAAATATTCACGCTGCTGTTGATCAATATCTTCACGGGCACGCATCTGAATAGATGCTTTAATTTCAGCCAACTGTACCTCCCTGTTCAATATTTCCAGCAAACGGTATGTACGTTCTCTTAGAGAATCGTAACGTAACAACTCTATTTTTTCATCCTTCTTCAAAGGTAGATTCGTACAAATAAAATCTACCAAGAACATATGATTATTAATATTCTTAATAGCAAATGCAGAATCTTGATGTAAGGAATCCGAAGACTTTATATATCGTATAGTCAGATCTTTACAAGTTTCTACCAAAGCTTGAAATTCCTTATCTGTTTTATCCGGGATTTCTTCGTCTTTAATTTCGACCTGCCCTTTCAAATAAGGATAAACTTCTGTAATATTCTTCAATTCCAACCGTTTCAGTCCCTGCAAAATCACAGTGGTAGTCTGATCCGGCATTTCCAGAATACGCACAATTTTACCAATGGCACCAATGGTATGTAAATCTTCAAATTGCGGTTCGTCTATTTGGGCAGCTTTCTGACAGATTACTGCTATATTCATACCTTTCTTTTCAGCCTCACGTATCAATCTCAACGAGGATTTTCTACCTACAGAAACAGGCATAAATACTCCGGGGAACAGCACCATATTACGAAGGGGGAGGACCGGAAGAGTATCGCCTGATTTAGTTTTCACATCGAACATCTGTTCTTCATTCCCTTCAAAATCGGCAATCAATGAAAAGGCATTATCATCTGAATCTTCCATAAAATATTTCTCTTTCATCATTTCTTTTTAAATTAGTTTATGTCATTTATATGGGCATAAATTGTTTGCAAAGGTAAGCGATTATTCATTAATAATAAAGCCCATGTACGATAAAAACACAAAAACAATGCCAAATAATAACAGTTATCCAACGTTGTCTCATAAAAATTATTTATTTTTGGCAAATCTCACAATACATACTAAAATGACGAATTCATATTTTCAATTCAAACAATTTACCATATGGCATGACAAATGTGCTATGAAAGTAGGAACAGATGGGGTACTTTTAGGAGCATGGCCTCATGTTGATGGTGCACAAAGAATACTTGATATTGGAACCGGCACCGGCTTAGTTGCCTTAATGCTTGCCCAACGCAGCAAAGCTTTTATCATTGCATTGGAAATAGATTGCTCCGCCGTCAGACAGGCCATAGAAAATGTGTCACATTCTCCATGGCAGGATAGGATAGAAGTAGTAGAAGCCGATTTCAAACATTATACTTCTACCGCACAGTTTGATGTCATTGTTTCCAACCCTCCCTATTTTACAGACTCTCTAAAATGCCCTAACCAACAACGAAATACTGCACGGCATGACAATGAGCTTACTTACAAAGAATTATTAGAAGGAGTATCGCGACTTCTTTCAGCAGATGGTGCATTCACTGTCATTGTTCCTGCCGATGTTTCAGATAAAGTAAAAGAAATAGCCCTCAATTATTCTTTATATCCCTATAAACAACTGAATATAATAACAAAACCAGGACTTTCCCCAAAACGCAGTCTGATAACCTTTAAATTTCAAGACCAAAAGTGTCAAATAGAAAACATGATAATTGAACTGGCCCGACACGAATATAGCCGGGAATATATTGACCTGACAAAAGAATACTATCTGAAAATGTAATAACAAAAAAACAGCTACATGAATCCATGTAACTGTTCTTTTTATATTGTCGGGGTAGCGGGATTCGAACCCACGACCCCCTGCTCCCAAAGCAGGTG
>OGUP01002029.1_pt1 | contig 10619 bp, 9 predicted proteins | sample 1553661 | NCBI WGS metagenome assembly OGUP01 (sample SAMEA2580026, study PRJEB22360) | human gut metagenome | biome: human gut; feature: human-associated habitat; material: faeces | place: Denmark | collected 2008/2010
CAAAACCATAAAATATCTCCTGCCAAAAATATTAACAGTACTGATATTATAAGCAAAAGTGGCATTTCTCTTTTTAGTATGGATTTTTTTACTAACATATCTTTAAATAATGCAGTAATACCAATTACCATCAAAAGATTAAATATGTTAGAACCTACCACGTTTCCAAGTGCTATGGCATTAGAATGTTTAACTGCTGCAAATGTACTTACTGCAAGTTCCGGCAGGGAAGTTCCAACTGCCACAATTGTAAGTCCGATTACTATTGATGGTACTCTAAGTCTCTTCGCCACTGCACAACTTCCGTCTACAAAATAGTCTGCTCCTTTTATAAGAAGCACAAATCCTACTAATAATAAAATAATATCTAATATTGTTTTCATTTATTCACCTTTTCTTTTTAATCGCATAGATATTATTTTATACAATTATTGGCATTTATGCAACAGATATAGCTCATTATTTCACCTTTATCAATCACAGGTGAAATAAGATTTTTTAACATTATAGCACAAAAAATAGGAATACCGTCTTTACTCAAAAACAGTATCCCTACTTTATTTGTATTGCTTTAGCAAAATTATTCTATTGTTATTGCCTTTTATTTATCGATTTCATATACTAAATCACCGTATGTAGGCATTGGCCATACTTCCTTAGGCATAATTACTTCAAGCTCATCTACAGGCTTTCTTAAAGCTGCCATAGCTGCCATTACGTCGTCCTTGTATGATATTGCAATTGCCTTACTGTCATCCTTAGCTTTTGCTTCTTCTACAATTTCAGCAAGTGCTGTTGTAGCTGCCTTTGTTTCAGCTAACTTAGCTGAGATTTCTCCTAATAATCCAGCCTGAACTGATGCGTCAGCTCCTGCTTCCTTAACAGCGATAACTGTATCAGCAAGATCCTTTGTATATTTTGTAACTGCCGGCATAATGATTCTGTTTGACATTTCAACCATTGTTAATGCTTCAATGTTACGCACGCCTGCATACTGTTCAAAAAGAATTTCTTTTCTTGCTTCCAATTCAGCCTTTGATAAAATGTTGAATTTCTCGTACATTGCAACTGTTGTATCGTCTACTAATGCAGGGATTGCATCAACGATTGATCTGCAGTTAGGAAGTCCTCTCTTTTCAGCTTCAATTGGCCATTCATCTGAATATCCGTTACCGTTAAATACGATTCTTGCATGTTCTTTCATTAACTTAGCTGTATATTCTTCAACTGCCTTATCGAAATCTGCTGCTCCTTCAAGGGCATCGCAAGCTTCGCTAAATGCTTCTGCCATCATTGCGTTAAGCACTGTATTTGTATCACCAATTGAGTTAGATGAAGCAACCATTCTAAATTCAAATCTGTTACCTGTGAATGCAAAAGGTGATGTTCTATTTCTATCTGTAGGATCTTTTTCAAGTACAGGAAGTTTCTTAATACCAAATTCAAGTGTTCCTGATGAAAGACTTGAAGTAGCCTTACCGTTCTTAAGAATCTGCTCTACAATATCTCCAACCTGATCACCAAGATACATTGAAATAATTGCTGGAGGTGCTTCGTTAGCTCCTAATCTGTGATCGTTACCTGTATTTGATGCTGCAAGTCTTAATAATACTGCATGTCTGTCAACTGCTGCCATTGTGCAGGCAAGTACTAACTGGAATAATTTATTTTCTTCAGGTTTCTTACCTGGCTTAAACAAGTTAATTCCGTCATCAGTTGTAAGTGACCAGTTATTATGTTTACCTGAACCATTGATTCCATCAAATGGTTTTTCATGTAATAAACATACAAGACCATGCTTTGTAGCTGTTTTCTTTAATACGTCCATTACTAAAAGGTTATTGTCTAATGCTACATTTGAAATTGAAAAAATTGGTGCAATTTCATGCTGAGCAGGTGCAACCTCGTTATGTTCTGTTTTTGCTGTAATACCTAATTTCCATAACTGAATGTTAATATCTTCCATAAAAGCTTTTACTCTAGGCTTAATTGCTCCAAAGTAATGGTCGTCCATTTCCTGTCCCTTAGGAGGCATTGCTCCGAAAAGTGTACGTCCTGAATACATAAGGTCAGGTCTCTTTAAATATTTTTCTCTGTCTACTAAAAAGTATTCCTGTTCAGGTCCTACATAAGAGAAAATTCTCTTAGTATCCTGATCACCGAATAATCTCATAAGTCTTACACCCTGCTTACTTACTGCATGCATTGCTTTAAGTAATGGTGTCTTTGTATCAAGTGATTCCCCTGTATATGAGCAAAACGCCGTTGGAATACAAAGGGTATCTTCTTTAACATAAACAGGTGATGTAATATCCCATGCTGTATATCCTCTTGCTCCGCAAGTAGCTCTTAAACCACCTGAAGGGAAAGATGAAGCATCAGGTTCACCCATTAATAAATCTTTTCCTGTAAATGTGTTTTCGATTTTTCCATCTATTGGAACAGAAGCAAATGAATCATGTTTTTCAGCTCCTACTGAAATTACATATGGCTGGAACACATGTGTAAAGTGTGTAGCACCTTTTTCCAACGCCCATTCCTTCATTGCCTGTGCAACCACATCTGCTAAATCTTCTGTGATTTCACCGCCTTCGTACATAAGTTTCTTAACTGTTTCGTAATCGCTCTTTGGTAAACGAACTTTCATTACTGCATCGTCAAATACGTTTTCCCCAAAAACTTTTTCAATGTTTACTCCCATAGTTCTGTTCCTTTCCTATACAACAAATTTTTCGTCCGCTATAATAAATATAATTAACAATTTCATCTTAAAGTTTTATAAATGGCATTTATGATAGTAAATACACTAATGAACGTCACTTATAAAAAAAGGACACTTCTCCAAACTTCACTTTTGAAGAACGTCCTTGTCCTTAATCTCATTTAGCGGTTGAGCTTTTTGCTCTGTACGTGTCATAACTTACATCATTTCTTTACAAAAATCAATAGCATATGAGTATTTATCTAATTTTTTAAACCTTTTTCTTAATAAAATTAAGTGTAAGTCCTTAATCCACAACTTCTTCCCCTCTGTACATACAAACAAGCTGTCTGTTTCCATAGTCGTCCACACATGTTGAACACATAATAATCTTGTCATCCGTCGTTGGCTTTCTTGTATCAAACTTGTATGTGCTCTTGCTGTAAACTCTGTCAATCCAGCTCTGGAAATCGCTTTTATTTTCAAAACCATACTGGTAAATCTTCTCATCAACGTCTTTTCCCGAAAAAACAGAGAAAACATAATAAATGTAATGCTTGCGACCAATATAAATATCAAAAGTTGGATGTTTCTTGCAGAAATCCTTATCTCTAAAATTCATAATTTCTTTAAACATAGAACCGTCAAGCATATTGTGACCATACAAAATACACATATCTCCTTCAAGACCTGCTGTTCTATAGTCAATAAAAATCGCACCTGCTCCATTATAAATCTTGTCTGCACCATGCTTTAAATAATACTTGTTATCACTATGTTCAAAAATCGGATACTGTATTCTTGTACCGTCTAACTTAATATACCCCTTTGCCTCATCATTATACTTAAGCATGGCATCATAGTTCCAAACCCACTTCTTGCTATCAGCACTGTAGTTTAAGGTGTCTGAACTTGAACTGTTTGAACTTGTGGTACTTGAGCCTGTGTTTGAAGTATTGGAATTTGTGCTGTTGGCAGTTGAATTGCTGTCTGAAACCTCGCTATTATTTAAAGCTTTGTTTCCATTTAAACCGGCACTACTATCTGAGCCTGTATTTCCTTTAGCATCCTGTACAAACATATCATTAAGACTTGCATACTTCTTCTCATCATCCTTGTAATTCAAATAAGATTCTGTCAGGCTGTAAGACGCATAAATCAAGGCTACTCCTGCCGCAATAATCACAAGAAATCTTACAGCATTATAAATCTTTGCAAACTTCTTAGACTTAGGTGATAAGTCATCCAAGCTTGTTTTTTTGTCTTCAATTGTTGTAGAATTTTTTTCATCTGTTTCAATTGATTTATTATTTTCTGTTTTTTCAGATTCTATTTTTGTATTCTGTTCTTTTCCTAATTCTTTTTTGTTAGTTTTCATATCATAACCTTTCTTAGTAAAGTATAAATACTTTTTAAACTTTAATCAAGAATTATATAAGTGATTTTTGATTATATTATCTAACATAGCAAAATAATCAATTATATCATTATGTATAGGAATCTCCTCCTGCCAAAAGAAAAACCCCGGCTTTTGCCGGGGCATGTATTCTTGCTTTATTTTTGTATGGATTATTCAGCTTTTCCAACTGAACCGAAAAGTTCCATTTTTTCTTTTACTGTTGCTTTGATTGCTTCAGCACCTGGTGCAAGTAACTTACGAGGATCGAATCCCTTTCCTTCTAAGTCCTTACCAGCTTCGATGTATTTTCTTGTAGCTTCAGCAAATGAAAGCTGACATTCTGTATTAACGTTAATCTTTGAAACGCCAAGTGAGATAGCTTTCTTAATCTGGTCTGCAGGAATTCCTGTACCACCATGAAGAACTAATGGCATATTACCAACTTTTTCACTAACTGCTGCTAATGTTTCAAAGCTTAATCCTTCCCAGTTTGCTGGATATTTACCATGAATGTTACCAATACCTGCTGCTAACATAGTTACTCCTAAATCAGCAATAGCCTTACATTCATCAGGATCTGCACATTCACCCCTACCGATAACACCGTCTTCTTCACCACCGATTGAACCAACTTCTGCTTCAAGTGACATACCGTGTTCGTTAGCGATTTTAACTAATTCTTTAGTCTTTTCGATGTTTTCTTCGATTGGATAATGTGAACCGTCGAACATGATTGATGAAAATCCTGCTTCAACACACTTTAAACATCCTTCATATGAACCATGATCTAAGTGAAGAGCAACTGGAACTGTAATTCCAAGTTCTTCCATCATTCCGTTAACCATTCCTACTACTGTCTTGTATCCTGTCATGTACTTTCCAGCACCTTCAGATACACCTAAAATAACAGGGCTCTTTAATTCTTCTGCTGTTAAAAGAATTGACTTTGTCCACTCAAGGTTGTTGATATTAAACTGACCTACTGCATAGTGGCCTGCTTTAGCTTTTTCTAACATTTCTTTAGCTGATACTAACATAATGTACCTCCGTAAAATTCATTCATTGTTAATTTTTAAACAACTGCTTATATTATAACCCATTTTGGTAGTATTGCAACACTAATATTCGCTAATATAACTATGTTTTTTGCACTTTTATAAAATTATTGTGAAGTTTGTTCTCTACTTTAGTTATTAGGATACAAATGAGAAACATCCAAATAATCAGGAATTCCTCTCTCATACTTAACAACCGGTTCCCCAAGAATAAGCGGATATGCGTAATCAACAAAATCCTGTGTTACATCATTTCCTCTTTCGTTAATCCATTCTCTTGGAACATGTTTTACAAGGCCTGCCACATTTTTAACATCTGTGTCTCCCATTTTAACACTATATGGTTCGTTAGCTTTTCTGATTGCTGTAACCATAACGCCTGACTTGCCTTCAAGTGCAGTTTCAACTGCATGACGCCCAAGTCTGAATGCTTCGCCAATATCTGTAATAGAAGACATATGTGCAGCACATCTTTGCAAAATATTAATTTCAACAGAACGAACCTTTACCTGAAGATTCTGCTTAATAATATATTCTAAGCACTTTCCTGTTCCGCTTAACTGGCTGTGTCCAAAAGTATCTTCCACTGCAGATGTGGCACTAATGTACTTTCCTTCTGCATTTTTGATTCCCTCTGAAACAGCAATTACAACGTTATTGTATTTCTTAATTGCCTCTCTTACATCTTCAATAAACTGAGCCTCATCGAAAGCAACTTCCGGCAAATAAATAAGATGAGGTGCATGATTATATTTATTTCTTGCAAGGACTGAAGCCCCTGTAAGCCACCCTGCATCACGTCCCATAATTTCTACAATAGTTACGCTGTTAATTGGATAAATTGATGTGTCGTGACCTATTTCCAGTAAAGTAGATGCCACAGCCCGGTGTATGGTCTGTAATACACAAATCATTATCAATAGTCTTAGGAATACCAACTATCTTAACATCCTTTCCAACAGCTTTTGCATATGTGTTAAGCTTGTCTACCGTGTCCATAGAATCATTTCCGCCAATATAGAAAAATGCATCTATTTCATATGTTTCAAACTTATTAAAAATATATGCATATGGTGCATCGTCTTCTGTATAATCAGGCAACTGATATCTACATGAACCTAAATACATAGAAGGTGACTTTTTTAACAATTCAATAAACATAGGCACCTGTTCAACTTTTTCAGTCAAATCCATAAGGCATCCATTTAAAAGTCCCTGTACACCATTAAGAGAGCCGTAAACCTTGTCAAACTTTTTGCTGTCGATTGCTCCCTGAATTACTCCCGCCAAGCTTGAGTTAATAGCCACAGTCGGTCCACCAGACTGTGCAACTAAACAATTTCTCATAATTACCTCCAAAACTTTATTCCACGAAATCTAGTATACCCCAGTTTCTGACAAAAACCAACAGTTATATTTCTTCTATACAAAATATAATACCCGGGAAATCTTGTTTGTTACCTTTCTGATTTCCCGGGTTATTACCATAATATTAAGTTTTTCTGGGTTTTGTTGCTGTTAAGCCATTAAAGTCTTAGTTAATCTCCATTAAATCTGTCTGTGCAATTCCATATACTTTTGTACCATTAACAAATGTGTATGGAGTTACTTTAACATAAACTTTTTTGATTTTTTTAACATCTTTAACTTTAATTTTAACAGTTACATCTGTTTTTGTTTCGGTTACTTTTACAGTTTTTGTGTTCTTCTTGAACTTTTTGTCTGTTGCAACTTTTACTTCGTAACCGCTAACACCTTTGACTTTAACCCATTTTGTCTTAGTTGTAAGGTATTTATTTTTGGACTTTTTAACGCTTCTTAATTTTATACTAGTTTTATTATACTGTGCACCTGCTCTATAGTCTAAAGTTGGATATGATGAGCTGCCAAATGCACCATTTTCAATAACTGTTTTGCCTTCTATTGTAACATTTCCAAGGTACCAAATCTCACTGAAAGCATCTGTTTCAACTTTTTCTACATTTGCCGGTATTACAAGTTCCTTTAAATCCGTATTATTAAATGCAGCCGCTTCAATGACTTTTACATTCTTTCCTATTGTTATTTTTTCTAATCTGCCACAATTTGCAAAAGCTGAGCATCCAATTTTTTCAATATTGTCAGGTATAACAACTTCTTTTAAGAAACCACATCTTGTAAACATATTCTGTGGAATTTCTTTTATTGCACTTGAAATTGTAATCTTTTCCAACTGATTATCCGCAAATACATTTTCGCCCCACTTTGTCACTGTTGTTGGCATATCCAATGTTATTAAACTGCAACCTGCAAAAGCGCTATCTCCTACAGTTTTTAGGCTCTTTGACCATGTAACCTGTTCAACACCCTTTGCCTCATAGAAAGCATCATCCTCTATTGTAGTAACTGTGTCAGGCATTACAATTTCTTTTGCTACTTTTTTTCCATCAATATTTTTTACTTTTAATACATTTGAAGCAATAGTATTAACACCTTCAGGTATTACAACTTTCTCGTCTTTACCTTCGTAACCAAGCATTACTCCTTCCTTTGAAATATACATTCCATCCTCAACCTTTACGTCTGGTACCTGCTTTGCAACATTTGCCCATGTAGAAATATTTGTACGGTTGCAAAGATTTACAATACTTTCCCCATCTAAATCTGTAGCTGAAATCACTACATCTTTTACTTCATCAAATCTGTCAAGAGAATCTCCCGCTTCATATGCATATAAGTCAATCTTCTTGACTGATGCCGGTATTCTTATCTTTTCAAGTTTGTTACAAACTACATAATCATCTCCATCAAAATATCTTGCATAGAGAATTGACTGTAATGCAAATGTTTCACAACCTTCATCTATTGAAAGTTCCTTTGTTCCTGCTGATACTCTTACAAGAGTTTTTCCGTCCTTTGTGTAAATCATTCCTGACTTTGATGTATAATTCTTGTCATTTGCACTAACATCAAAAACATTAGAATTAACATATGTAACTGTCTTTAAATCAATACTTGTTGAAAAAGTTACTGTGTCAGCCATTGAACCGCCCATAATTGTTGCATAAGCGTCATCACCTTTTTTCTTTTTTAATGTATACTTTCCTGGTAATGTGATATTTTCTAACTGCTTACAATTTTCAAAAGCATCCTGACCGATTTCTTTTACTTTCTTAGGAATTGTTACTTTCTTAATTTTTGTTCCATTAAAACTATCAATTCCTATTTTCTTAACCGATTTGCCAATTGTTACTTTTGACAAGTTTTTACACTTATAAAATGCTTTGTCTGAAACTGACGTTACACCGTTTTTAATAACTACTTTTTTAACTTTCTTATTATTTTTGAAAGTCATTTTCTTAGGCATTTCACCTTTTCCTGAGATTGTAAGTGTGCCTTTTTTAAGCGTGTATACTACCTTTGCCTTTTTCCCTTTTGATTTAGCCATTACTGTTGGTGATGGATTAGCCAATGCCAAAACAGTTACTGCCATAGCTGTTGCAAATAAAAATTTTGATGTTTTCCTCATAGCTCCTACCTCCTTGTTTGTGTATCCTTCTTGATTTAATACTGATTTTTCATAGTCTTCCTTACTGTTGTTTCAAAGTCACTTTATTTTGCTAGCTTTCCTTGTGTCTTTACATATTAAACGAAAGGTTTTCAAAAAATATTGCATTTATTTTATTTTTTTTTAACACCAAATTATTTTATGCATAGAATAATACTGTAGAACAAAAAGAAAATGGAGATTTTTATGGACTGTAACAATTGCAATCAAAACGCAAATTGTTTTAATCATAACAATATGAATACGCCAAGAAACGGAAGATATAATCGTGGTAATTGTAACAGAATGATGCCATGTGGCAGACCTATGTCGGGACAGGAATGTGGATGTGAAATGAACAACAATGTGAGAGAACGAAAAATGGATAACCCAAATCGTGGTATGGAACGCAATACTATGAATCACAGTATCGGAAATGATAACCATAGATGTGGTTGCAATATGACTTATGATAATCAGGGTTGTGGTTGCAATATGAAACGGAACAATGAGGGTTGTGACCGTGGAACAGAACATGTCGACCATATGGCTCCCGGTATGTGTTTTGTCCCTTGGCAAAAATGGCAGGATGTTTATGACATTGACCAGGCTATAGGCTGTGGAACCATATTCAAGGAACTTTATAAACCTTATGTTGGAAGGGGATGTGGGCGATGAAGTGTGATATGAGTAAAGAAAAACTTATGGATATTATTACTAAAGCAAGTTTTGCAATGGATGACGTAAAGCTGTTCCTTGATACTCATCCCAATTGCATGGAGGCCCTTGAATACTATCGCAAGGCGAAGGAAATGCGGGAAGAGGCGTGGGAAATGTACACTAACAATTTTGGACCTCTTTCGGCATATGATGTAGCAAATAAGGACTACTGGGACTGGAATAAAGGTCCAATGCCTTGGGAAGGAGGTAACTGCTAATGTATAATTATGAAAAAAGATTACAGTATCCTGTAAATATTAAAATCAAAAGTCCAAAAATTGCTCAAATAGTTTTGAGTCAGTATGGGGGTCCTGACGGAGAATCAGCGGCCGCAATGCGTTATATGTCACAGAAATTTGCAATGAAAAACCCTAAAGTTGCAGGTTTAATCAATGATATTGCGGTGGAAGAACTTGGGCATCTCGAAATGGTCGGCTCCATTGTTTCCCAGCTTGTAAAAGACCTTCCTTGTGATGATATTGACCTTGCAGGCTTTGAGAAATACTATGTCGACCACACTTTGGGCGTATGGCCACAGTCTGCCGGAGGTGTTCCTTTCTCAGCTACTACCTTCCAATCTTGTGGTGATCCTATTGCAGACCTTATAGAAGATATGGCTGCGGAACAAAAAGCCAGAAAAACATACGATAATATCCTAACTCTTGTAAAAGAAAGTGATGTTCGAGAACCTATTAAATTCTTAAGAGCAAGAGAAATTGTTCATTTTCAACGTTTTGGCGAAGCTCTACGAATGGTAACTGAAGACATGGACAAAAAGAACTTCTATGCTTTCAATCCAAGCTTTGATAAATGCGAGGTTAAAAAGGACAAGAAATAATAAGTTATATAAAAATAATCCTGCATCATATAATGGTGTAGGATTTTCTTATATAAAAAGGGGTGAATAACCGCATAGCAGTTTATTCACCCTTGAATTTTATTATTTTACTCTGATTCGTTGTCCAACATAGATTAAATCTCTGTTCTTGATATTGTTAAGCGATACAAGCTTATCTACTGTTGTACTATATCTGTATGCGATATAGCTAAGTGTATCACCGCTCTTAACTGTATAATAAACTTTATCTGATTTTGTAGTTGAAGTTGTGTTTCCAACCTTGCTAATATTGCTTACAGCAATAGCTGAAACTATCTGATTTCCGATACCAATAACAGCTCGGTCACCAACTATCTCTATAACATCATATTGTTTTTCAT
>OGUP01002038.1_pt1 | contig 10579 bp, 20 predicted proteins | sample 1553661 | NCBI WGS metagenome assembly OGUP01 (sample SAMEA2580026, study PRJEB22360) | human gut metagenome | biome: human gut; feature: human-associated habitat; material: faeces | place: Denmark | collected 2008/2010
AGGCTGAAAAGCACCTTGAACGGTGCTGGAGCGTGCTTGCGGATGAGGTTGAGTGTAAGAATGACATTGTACAATGCCAGCGCAAGCTGTGGGACGTTATGAACGCGCAGAAAGAGGTTGACAAGCTCACGGAGGAATGCGACCGCGCGGACGAATATGCATCGGAAAGGATGTGTCGGCATGAATCTGTTTGACATCAAAGAAAATCTGTACGAGCTGCTGGAAAACGGCTTTACGGCAGACTGCATCGACCCGGAGACGGGCGAATTTGACGCGGCAAAGGCGGAGGCGCTGATGGTAAGCCTGCCCGCAGAATTTTCCGAGAAAGTAGAGAACACGGCGCTGTACATCGAAGAGCTGGACGCGCGTGCGGACGCGCTGAAGTCGAAGGAGCAGGAGCTTGCGAAGCGCCGAAAGGCGTTTGAGAATCGCGCCGAGTGGCTGCGCGGTTATTTGACCGCCGCGCTGGACAAGCCGTTCGAGAGTGACTCTGTTAAAATCACCTTTCGCAAATCCACATCGGTGGAGTGCGATGTATCAAAACTGCCCGCCGAATATGTCAAGGTCAAGACGACCTGCGAGGCGGACAAGACCGCGCTGAAAGCGGCGCTGGCATCCGGTGCAATCATCTCCGGCGCGGCGCTTGTGGAGAAGCGGAACATCAAGATTGTGTAAGTTTGAAGGAGAATGAAAAATGTGCAAATTCAGAGATCTGCGCGCGGATGAAATCGACGTGCGCGTGGCAACGGTGAACGACAAGGGCGTTTCGCTGCTGCTGTACAAGGACGCGCGGTGCGACATGAACATCCTTGACGAGACGGTGGGTGCGGAGAACTGGCAGCGTGAGCATTACGACTGCAAGGGCAATCTGTTCTGCCGCGTCGGCATCAATGAGAACCGCACCGGGAATCCGCTTGACGCCGTGTGGGTGTGGAAATCAGACTGCGGCACGGAGAGCAACACCGAGGCGCAGAAGGGCGAGGCAAGCGACAGTTTCAAACGCGCTTGCTTTAATTGGGGCATCGGTCGTGAGCTGTACACATCGCCGTTTATCTGGATCAAGGCGGCGGACTGCAACATCAAGGACAAAAACGGAAAAAAGGCTTGCTATGACAGCTTTGACGTCGAGAAAATCAAAATCGAGAACAAGCGCATTGTCGGGATTGCAATCCGAAACCTGACGACCGGCAAGCGTGTGTATGTCTATTCGCAGGAAGCCAAAGCATGAAGCAGGAATTTCGTTTCAAAAAGCGGGACGCATTCGGGCTGATGTCAAGGCTGGGCAGCTTCTTCGACAGCCTTGACCCGGATGCGGAGTATGTCATGACCGTGGACAAGGCGCGTAAGCGCCGCAGTTTGGACGCCAACGCCTACTTTTGGGTGCTGGCGGGCAAGATCGCAGAGCATCAGGGATTGCCCGGCACGACGGATGTCTACCGCAGCTACATCAAAGAGATCGGCGGCAACCGCGAAATTGTCTGCGTCCGTGAGGATGCGGCGGACAAGTTGTGCGTCGGTTGGGAGCGCAACGGTCTCGGCTGGGTGACGGAGCGCTTCCCAAGCAAAATCAAGGGCTGCGTCAATGTAATCCTGTACTACGGTTCGTCCACCTACGACACGGCGCAGATGTCGCGCCTGATTGACCTTGCGGTGCAGGATTGCAAGGCGCTGGACATCGAGACGGCGACACCGCAGGAGCTGTCGCTGCTGTTGGACAGGTGGTCGGCATGACCGGGCGCTGCTTTTTGTGCCGCAGAGACGGCTTTGTCCACAGACATCATATTTTCGAGGGAGCGCGGCGGCATCTGTCCGAGGAGTACGGACTGGTCGTGCCGCTATGCCAGGAATGCCACACCGAGAGCGACTTTTCGGCACATCGGTGTACAAGCACCGCGTTGATGCTCAAACGTGCCGCACAACGAAAATTTGAGCGGTCACACACGCGGGAGGAATTTATTAAGCTGTTCGGGAGGAATTATCTATGACACAGTGTGAGAGAATCATCCGGCACCTGAACGATTACGGCAGTATCACAAGCATCGAGGCGATGCGCGAGTATGGCATTATGCGGCTGGCATCGCGTATCAGCGACCTGCGCCGACGCGGCTACAGAATCAAGGTCGAGAGCATCGAGGGCGTGAACCGCTACAATGAAAAAACGCGCTATGCGCGATACACAAAAGGAGAATGAACAATGGCAAGTTTGAACAAGGTTATCCTAATCGGCAATCTGACCGCAGACCCGGAGGTCAAGCAGACGCAGAGCGGTCTTTCGGTGGTGTCGTTTACCGTCGCGGTCAATCGCCGCACCGGAAAGGACGCAGAGCAGAAGACCGACTTCATCAGCATCGTTGCATGGAGAAAGACGGCGGAGTTCGTCGGGCAGTACTTCAAGAAAGGCAAGCCGATTCTCGTGTGCGGCTCGATTCAGACGCGGTCGTACACAGACAAAAGCGGCAGCAAGCGCATTGCCGTCGAGGTTCTCGCGGACGAGGTCGGCTTTGTCGAGAGCAAGTCAGCAGAAGCGCCGAGCGGTACATATGAGCCGGAGGCATACGGCGCGCCGAAGATGGAAGAAGTAAACCTGGACGAAGAAGACCTGCCCTTCTGAGGTGTGTGATGCGGGAACAGTTTACATTCTACCGCTCCTATTTTGACGCCATCCGCCGCCTGAAAAAGGCAGCGGACAGGGCGGCAATCTACGATGCGATAGCCGATTATGCGCTGTACGGCAATCTGCCTGAGCTGTCCGATGCAGCCGGTGCGATCTTCGATCTGATAAAGCCGACGCTGGACGCTGCAAAGCGAAAAAGTGACGGTGCAAAAGGCAGAGAAAGAGCGCAGGATGATGATAAGATACCGTCAAGATACGGTGAAGATACTGACAAGATACAGTCAAGATGTGACGAAGTAGGAAAAAACCGCAACGAGAAAGATAAGGAGAATGAGAAAGAGAATGAGAAAGAGAAAGAGTATGAGAAGGAATCTTATATATTACCCCCTGTAGTGTCCCCCTCTTCCGCCGACCATTTGCGCGAACCCACGAAAAAGGTCAGCGCTACGCGCTTCACGCCCCCAACAGTAGCAGAGGTCGCGGCATACTGCCGGGAGAGGGGCAACGCCGTGGACGCCGAGCGCTTCTGCGACTTCTACGCCTCTAAGGGGTGGCAAGTCGGCAAGAACACGATGAAAGACTGGCGTGCCGCCGTCCGAACATGGGAAAAGCGGGACGAACAGGACGGCAATCGAGGCGGAGACGCATTCTCGGCGGTGCTTCGCCGGGAGATGGAGCGCATGGGAGGCAAGCCATGACACGAGACGATGTAATCAAGGCGCTTGCGATCGTCAAGGCGGCATACCCGGCATTCTACTCAAAAATGACGGCGCGGGACGCGGAAAATGCGATTGCCCTGTGGGTAGACATGTTCTCGGCGGACGACCCGCGCGTGATTGCCCTTGCACTCAAAGACTGCATTGCGACGCATGACGGCTATCCGCCGTCGATTGCGGCAATCAAAAACCGGGCAAAGCAGCTTGTGCGTGAGGCATCCGACGCCCCCGGCATAGACGACCTGTGGACGCTGTTTGCACGCGCTTGCAGTAACGGCATTTACGGCGCGCAGGAGGAATTTGACAAACTGCCGCCTGTATTGCAGCGGTTTGCAGGATCTCCGCGGGCACTGTATGACTACGCCATGATGGACGGCGACACCTTTAACTCGGTCGTCCGCGGGCAGTTTTACAAGCGGGTGCAGGCTCTGCAGGAGCAGGATGAGCGCGCTGCCCTGATGCCGCCGGAGGTCAAGGCGCTGCTGCGTGAGGCAGCCGGGAAAATGCGAATTGATGCGCCGAAGGACGAGAACGCGGCACGAAACAGAGTGCTGGATGCGCTGGGAGGGAAATGAACAATGACACCGATTGAAAAGGCACGCGCGGCGCTGAAACAAGAGCAGTCGCGCAAGGCGGAATTTTACGAGGGCGCGGCTTATGCGCTGAAACTGGCAGAGGCGGCGCAGGTCGGCGAGGATGAGAGACCGAAGACAAACGGAGACCGGGTGCGGGCGATGTCGGATGAGGAGCTGATTAACTTTTACTTCGGAGTCTGCGACGATGCATGTATATACGACGGCAACAGTTGCACTGATGCAATGTGCCGGGAAGGTATGCTTGCATGGCTGCGGCAGGAGGTGGAGAGATGAGCGGTCTTGTGGTAGACAACTTTGCCGGAGGCGGAGGGGCAAGCACCGGCATCGAAATGGCAATCGGGCGCAGCGTGGATATTGCAATCAACCATGACCCGGATGCAATCGCCATGCACCGCGCCAATCACCCAGCGACGCGGCACTACTGTGAGGATGTATGTCAGGTTGACCCTGTAGCAGCCTGTGCAGGTGTCCCGGTCGCGCTTGCCTGGTTCTCCCCTGACTGCACGCATTTCAGCCGCGCAAAGGGCGGCAAGCCTGTGGACAAACACATCCGAGGTCTTGCTTGGGTAACGGTCAAATGGGCTGCGCTGGTGCGCCCGGCTGTGATTATGCTTGAAAATGTGCCGGAGATTCGCACATGGGGACCGCTCGGCGCGGACGGCAAGCCCATCAAGGCGCGCGCCGGTGAAACCTTCGACGGCTTTGTAAAGGCGCTGACAACCGGCATCCCGCAGACGCATCCGGCGTTTGCCGAGATGTGCGATGCGCTGGGAATTGCGCAGGATTCCGAACTGGCGCAGAAGATTTCGCGCGGGCTGGGGTATGACCTTGAATACCGCGTGCTGAAATCTTGCGATTACGGCGCGCCAACAACGCGGACGCGGTTTTACCTCATCGCCCGTTGCGACGGTAAGCATATCGTTTGGGCAGAGCCGACTCACGCGCCGAAGGACAGCGAGGCAGTCAAGCAAGGACTTAAACTGCCGTACCGCACCGCCGCCGAGTGTATCGACTGGTCGATACCCGCACAAAGCATCTTCGAACGCAAAAAGCCGCTGGCAGAAAACACAATGCGGAGGATCGCGCGAGGCATTCAGAAATTCGTAATTGACAACCCCGAACCGTTCATCGTGACCGTCAACCATTCCGGCAAAGGCTTCAGAGGGCAGAGTACGGATGAGCCACTCGGAACTATTACGGCAAAGAACGGATACGGCGTGGTCACGCCGATGCTGATCCAGCACCATAGCGAAACTGGAAAAGACGAAGTGCGCGGGCAAGAGTTGACAGAACCGCTTATGACCGTTGATACCTCTCCGCGCTATGCGCTGTGTGCTGCGTACATCATGACCATGCGAAACCACATGGACGGTCAGCCGGTCGACGAGCCGCTGACGACCATCTCTTGCAGCGGCGCACACCATGCGGAAGTACAGGCGTTTTTGGTCAAGTATTTTTCAAACGGCGTGGCAAAGCAGGTCGATGAGCCGCTTGACACCGTCACGACAAGAGACCGCTTCGCGCTGGTGACCATCCACGGCGAGCAGTACATAATCACGGACATCAAGATGCGTATGCTGCAGCCGCGCGAGTTGTTCAATGCGCAGGGCTTCTCGCGCGACTATGTGATTGACCACGACGCAGACGGACATCCATACAGCAAAAGCAAGCAGGTTGCCCGCTGCGGAAATGCGGTGACGCCGCCTGTGCCCGCCGCGCTGGTGCGGGCGAACCTGCCGGAAATGTGTAAAGGAGCGAGTGCATGAAATCTGTACTGATAAGCATTCGCCCGAAGTGGTGCGCGCTGATTGCAAGCGGGAAGACGCGACCGCCGCAGAGCTGGTGCTATGTGGAGAATAACGAAACGGAGGAAAGGCAATGAGCGATTTTGACTACCTGAAGCACCTTATGAAAGAATACACGACCGCGCTGGAACTGCGGAGACGGGCAATCAAAAAAGGCGCGCATTACGCGGAGAAGCCGTACCAAAAGGCAAAACTGCATCGCCTGCGCATAGAGATACAGGAATGCATGCTTAGGATTGAAAGGAACTGCGGCGGGTTTTGCATAAGCGACGAGGAGTGGATGAAATGACCTACAGATCCACGCAAATCCACTTTGCCCACCGGAACAACATATGGTGCATGATATGGCAGATCGTCACCGATGCAGACCGTGACACGGTGCAGGAGTATATACGAGCACGGCTGTACAAGCACCAACCCGAGCAGGAAGAACTCACGCCGATTCGGGGCGGGTGGAAATACACAATCTATGTGGCATAGGAGGACGAGAGTATGAACCAAGTGCTGCTTAGCAGCAAGCGCATGGACTGGTGCACACCACAGGACTTTTTCGATGATCTGAACCGGGAATTTCACTTTGTCCTCGATGCGGCTGCTACGGTTAAGACCGCAAAATGTCCGATGTATTTCACGCCAGAAACGGACGGACTTTCGCAAAGCTGGAATCACGGTGGTGCAGTATTCTGCAATCCGCCGTATGGGCGCGAGATTAGAAAATGGGTAAAGAAAGCGTACGAAGAATCAAAGCGGGGGGTGACAGTGGTGTTGCTTATTCCCGCCAGAACTGACACTTCGTACTTCCACGACTACATATATGGTAAAGCAGAAATACGCTTTATTCGCGGGCGCTTGCGATTTACGGACGAAGACGGGAGACCCGCCGATCCGGCTCCCTTCCCGTCGATGATCGTTGTCATGCGGGGGTAGGATCATGGAGAAATACACAATCCCGCTGATACCGCCGAGTCTGAACAAATACGCAGGGCGGGAGAACACATGGGAATATCGGGGCGCGAAGGCAGAATGGCGCGGCATAGTCTGCGCCTACTGCCGCCCGAAGCGTCCGCCTCCGCCGTTTGCACATCTGCGGATCACATTTTACTTTGCTGACCGGCGGCGGCACGATGCGGACAATTATTGCAAGTTTTTGCTTGATGGGCTTGTATCGGCTGGCGTGATTGCAGACGATGACTTTGCGCATGTCGCGTACTTTGTGCGCGGCGGCGTGGACAAAAGCAACCCGAGAACGGAGGTTGAGGTTACATGATGAGCTATTTGGACAGGCGCTGGGCGTGTCCGTTCTACCGCTACGACGAGCGGCAATGCGTCCACTGCGAGCGCGGCAGCAAACTTAAGTTTCCGGACATGACCGCCGAGATTGCATATGTGGACAGGCACTGCGCATCGGTGACCGGCTGGCGCGACTGCACGCTTGCGCGGTGTCTGACCAATCATTACGAAAGGATGGATAAAATCAAAGATGAAGCGAACCAAAGATGATATTATCGCAGGCGTGCGCCGCCAAAACGAGTATGTGCAGCGGCACAACAAAGAACTGCGCGCGGAGGTCGAGGTGTTGCGCAAAGGCGCCGGTCAGCTGAAGGATTCCATGCACGCTGTGCTGTTTGTGCTGGCGAGAAAGTATGGCAGCGCGCAGGCGGATGGCAGCGCGATCCTGCGAATACCCAATCCCGATATTGCTGATGCAAAGCTGTATGCGCAACGTGCCGAAAAAAGCGGCGATGGCGACACAGTAATTACATTTACAAAAATCCCGGACAAAAAGCAGGAAAAACAAAAAAGCGACGGTTGACCGTCGCTTTTTTGCGAGTTGTCTCGGCTTCAGACGCAAATCTGATCGGGATTTACATCGCGAGAACAATCTCATTTTTGTTTCAATCCGCGCGCAGTGCGGAGACACTGCGTGACATGCCGGATCGCTCCAGCGTTTATAGGATAGCATAGGCTTTGGGCTTTGTCAATAGAAAAAAGAAAAAAGGCGGGATTTTCCCGCCTTTTGGTTATGAGAGGTACGCCTTGAGGATGGACGAATAGCCGATCTCGTCCTCGGAGACAATCTCCCAACTATCCTCGTTGTCCGTCTCCGGGTCGTAGTCTTCGTCGGGGACGAATTTGTAAACGGTGCGCTTGTATGTGATCTCGGCGTCAATGCCGTTGTATATTTCTGCGTCCTTGCGGATGTCGTCCTCGTCTCTGTCCGACAGGTCAAGCTCCTCGAACCAGTCGAGCATGTCCCATTTGTCAGTGGATATATCATAGCCGGTGTCGGTGTAATAGACCTGCCCGCTGTTCTGCTCACCATCCCACGTCTCTGTTTCCATTTCTACTTTGTATAACGGCGTCATTCTTCTTTCCTCCGCGATTCTATTCAATTTCTCAACAATCAGGCGCTCCGCCCATTCCGGCGGGACGCGTTTTCCGTATTCCCAATCCTGTATTGTGCGCCGCGGGATGCCGATTAAATCGGACATCCCCTGCTGTGTAAGCCCAGCGGCTTTGCGCGCTTCTTTAATCGTCATTGTCAGTCTTCTATAATGCATCTGTAGTATTCGTGCGCTTCCGGCGACCAGCGCACCATGCTGATTTTTCTGCCGCCATTGGTCTCGACCGTCACGACTTGGTCAATGCTGTGCGCGGCATACTTGTCCGCGCATTTCATCGCGCTGCGGGTGTCCACATCGTACTTGCGATCTCCGATTACACATACATACTTGCTCATTTTTTGTTCCTCCGTTTTTTGTTTTTGGATTGATTCCGGGGTTCTCCGCCCCCGGTGACATCATAATAGCACGCATTGCGTGCTTTGTCAATAGGTTTTTGCAAAAAAATAAAAAAATTTTTCGGCGGTGTTTTGCGGTTTTTGGGGTGACGGCGAAACCATCCTTATTATATCATGGCATCAAAGGGGGGCGCAAAATGGGCAGAAAAAGCATTTTTGGGACGCAGATTGCGCCCCACATGGACAAAATCGCGGAATGGGCGAAAGCCGGTGCGACAAAAGCAGAAATTGCAAAGCGGCTTGGTGTGGCGCCGTCCTCTGTGCGCAAATTTTGCGCGCTTGGGGAAAAAGGGGATGAACGATACAAGGCATTTGCGGCGGCTTTTGCGCAGGCGTGCGCCGTGGCTGACGATGCAGTCGAAAACGCCCTGTATAAGACGGCGACAGGGTACAAAGAACAGGTCTTAAAGCACTACAAGGTCAAGGTGGTCGAATACGACGACGCCGGTCGGCGGGTGGCAGAACGCGAAGAACTGCGCGAAGCATACGACGAAGTGGCATTTCCGGCGAATGTGTCGGCACAGCAGTTTTGGCTGACCAACAGGCAGCCGGAACGGTGGAAACGGCAGCCTGAGGCGGCGCAGACCGAAGACGGCGATGCATCCGGCGTTGTCCTGATGCCGGATGTCAGCGGGGATGCAGACAATGGCTAATGTGATATGGCGACCGCAACCGCGGCAGGCTGTGTTTATGGCGCGCCCGGAATACGAAGCGCTGTACGGTGGTGCGGCAGGCGGCGGCAAGTCGGATGCGATGGTGATTGAAGCACTGCGGCAGGTGGACATACCGCATTACAAGGCGCTGATTTTGCGCAAAACTTTCCCACAGCTGGACGAACTGATTGAAAAGTCGCAGCGATACTACAAGGCGGCTTATCCGCGCGCGGTATACAATGACGCAAAGCATCGCTGGACATTCCCCAGCGGTGCGAAAATCATCTTTGGGTCAATGCAGCGGACGCAGGACAGGACAAAATATCAGGGCAAAGCGTATGATTTCATCGGTTTTGATGAACTGACGCATTTTACCTTTGACGAATACAGCTACATGTTTTCCCGAAACCGCCCGAACGGTCCCGGCACGCGGGTATACATACGCGCGACCGCCAACCCCGGCGGCGTCGGGCATGGCTGGGTAAAAGAACGATTTATCACGGCGGCAAAGCCGATGCAGACGATATGGGACGACATATCCTATCGCACACCGGACGGAAAAGATGTACACACGCGGCAGAGCCGCATTTTTGTGCCGTCCAGCGTGTTTGACAATCCGGCGCTGATGCAAAACGACCCCGACTATATCAAGCGCCTTGCAGCCATGCCGGAGGCGGAGCGCAATGCGCTGCTGTACGGCGACTGGGACAGTTTTGCAGGGCAGGTGTTCACGGAGTGGCGCAACGACAGCGACCACTACGACGACCGCATCGGCACGCATGTGATTGCGCCGTTCCGCATCCCGGACGGCTGGACAATCTACTGCGGCATGGACTGGGGCTATGCAAAGCCGTTTGCGGTGGGCTGGTACGCCTGCGACCACGACAGGCGGCTGTACCACATCCGCGAATACTACGGCTGCACCGGCACGCCGAACGAAGGCGTCAAGTTGGAACCGTCCGCCGTAGCGCGCAAAATCCGCGAAATAGAAAGCGAAGACGCAAATCTGCGCGGCAGACAAATCATCCGCATCGGCGACCCGGCAATATGGGGCAGCCAGGGCACCGAGAGCATCGGGCGGCTGATGGAGCGCGAGCGCGTCTACTTTGACAAGGGCGACAATACGCGTATACCCGGCAAGATGCAGGTGCATCATAGGCTTTCGTTTGACGCAGACGGCGTGCCGATGCTGTATGTGTTTGATACCTGTAAACATTTTATCCGCACCGTACCAAATCTTGTGTACAGCGAAAGCGATGTGGAAGATGTGGACACGACCGGCGAAGACCATATTTATGATGCGCTGCGCTATGTGTGCATGCGCGACCCGATTGCGCCGCGCCCGCGGCAGGGGGGGCAGCCCAAAACGCGCAGCGCGCTGCGCCCTCCCAGTGC
>OGUP01002042.1_pt1 | contig 10577 bp, 8 predicted proteins | sample 1553661 | NCBI WGS metagenome assembly OGUP01 (sample SAMEA2580026, study PRJEB22360) | human gut metagenome | biome: human gut; feature: human-associated habitat; material: faeces | place: Denmark | collected 2008/2010
GCTGTGCTGCAAGCTTTCGTTCCATGTGATAGGAAAGCTGTTCCTCCAAGGAAAGAATGCGCATGCGATGCTGCCTGAGTACCATCTGCGGCGATACACTGCGGAGCCTGAGTTCCATATTTTCCGTCAACAGTCTCTGCTGCTTACACTTTTGCAGCATGGCTGTCACCACCTTATGCGACAGATCGTAAAGCTGCTGCACGACTGCTGCCATATCACAGACTGCCAGCTCTGCTGCGGCAGACGGGGGCGGGGCTCTGAGATCCGCCACATAATCAATAATAGTCGTATCCGTTTCATGTCCGACCGCCGAAATGATCGGAACTGAGCAGTCAAATACTGCCTGCGCCACTTCTCTGTGGTTAAATGCCCAGAGATCTTCTATGCTGCCACCGCCTCGTCCGACGATCATGACGTCAACGCCTTCTCTTTCCAGTGCATGGATTCCGTTTATAATGCTACAGACCGCCTGATCTCCCTGCACAATGGCAGGATATAAAACGATCTCAATAAAAGGATTCCGCCGCTTTGCCACATTGATGATATCCCGGACTGCAGCTCCTGTCTGCGCTGTCACAACGCCCAGCTTTCTGACGTAAAAGGGGATCTTTGTTTTATAGGCTGCATCAAACATGCCCATTTCCGCCAGCTCTTTTTTGAGCTTTTCATACTGCTCATACAGATAACCGTCTCCCAGACGCTCGATCTGTCTGGCATAGAGCTGGTACTTTCCGTCACGCTCATATACATCAAGGCTTCCGCCTACAACAACCTGCTGCCCTGCTTCCATCCGAAAGCTGAGTCCGCCTCTGTTTCCTGCAAACATTACACATGAAATAGCAGCTCCAGTATCTTTCAGGGTAAAATAGATATGACCAGAGCCATGGTACTTCACATTGCTCAGTTCACCCTTAATCATAATGGAACTGCATAAAAAATCCTGTGCAAACATGTTTTTGATATAACTGTTAACCTGGCTGACAGTATATACATTTTGCTTCATCTACTATTTCTCGCTTATGAATTTTTAATTTATGAATTTTCTGTTTTGGGAACAAACTTGGCAAGTACCCCATTGATGAACGCCGGGGATTCCTGTGCGCCGTATTTCTTTGCCAGTTCTACCGCTTCATTGATGGAAACGGAGCCCGGAATCGTATCATCAAATAAGATCTCATACACGGCAAGACGCATAATGGCAAGTTCTACCTTTCCAAGGCGGCTGACATTCCAGCCAACTGATTTTTCATTGATCTGGGCATCGATCTTATCTAAATGCGCCAGGATCTGATCATATTTATCCTGGATCTGTTTCTGTTCCTTCTCTGTCAGTGTCTCCTGCTCTTCGTCCGCAAAGAACAAAGCTGCCTGCTCTTCATATTCTTCTTCGCTTCCGAATGCAATACGGAATAACAACTGAAATACTTTTTCTCTTAATTTGCTTCTGCTCATCAGTCTGTCCCTATTATTTATTTTCTTCCTGCATATTCACGCCTGCAATGCGGATATTGATATCGGCAACTTCCAACCCTGTCATATTTTCAATGGCTGCTTTTACCTTGTTCTGTACATTGCGGCTTGTCTGTGGGATATTATGTCCATATTCTATCACGATCGCGATATCTACGGATACCACACCGTCCACAACCTCAACCTTAACGCCCTTTGTCAGCTTCTTCATACCGACACGGCTCATCAGCTCGTTTGTAATATTTCCAACCAGAGCAGATACACCTTCTACCTCAGCGGCTGCAAGGCTTGCGATCATAGCAACAACATCATCTGCGATCTGGACAGCTCCCAGCTTTTCATCTTCCTTTAATACATAAGTGCCACGTTCTGTTTCTTTTTCCATTTTGTGGTCTCCTTTCTTCTATAGGCTCGCGTGCCTGCCACGCGTTATAACCTGCTTTGCAGGTAATTATATCAAATTTTCCTGTCTTTGGAAAGGTTTTAGGACGATTATTGCATAAAAACAAAAATTGTATGCATCTTATCATCACTACTGTAGGTTATTGCATCCCCGTTTACCAGCGTAAAGATCTTCTGCTGCTCAAACAGTTCATCAAGCATTTCCCGGTATAGCTGCTCACTGCCACATCGAAATCTTACAATCGTTTCTCCTTTTGCCTTTGCCTGCTCGATCAGCAGTTTCAACCTGTCGTAATCCTTTTCCTGAAACAGCAGCTTTTCCCTGACATAATAATTATCCCGCTCCGCCGTGCAGACAGGAACCGGGATTTCCGATACGATCCGGTGGGTCTGCAAAAGCTCTTCCGTTGTGATCAGCAGGAAGTTATAATTGATTCCCCTGCTTTCTCCCTGATCTGAAAACTGCATTTCTCCCCAGGTCGTATCCATATAGTAATAATCACCGTCAACTTTGACCAGATTCCAGACATGATCTGCACCTGTCTGATCCGTGCCAAAGACCAGTGTCACTTCAAAACCGAGTTTCTTTAGCAGATACTGTCCAAACAATATTCCGGACGTATACGAATTATCGGATCGTATATCCGTATCCAACATTAGTCCTGTCTGTAGTTTTCTTCCGGATGTAAGGCTTTTTCTGTCTGTAACCGCATCCGATATTCCCCGTTCGGATGATACTACCAGATCAAGAAGTCCCATTTTACGGACTCTTCTGATGATCGGAATAGGATTTTCCACGCTTTCATCAACACCACCGGTAAAATCATCCCCATTTCCTGCATCCGAAAAATCTCCCTGGTTTTTTTGTTGTTCCTGTTCTTTTTTTGCTTCTTCGCTCTTCTGCGCGGCGTCCGTAATAGCAGAATCATAGGAATCCAACGTTCCTTTATTTTCTGCCTGTTCTCCTTTTTTCTCTGCATCCTCTGTCTTCTTTTCCTGATCCTTCAGTTTTCCGAGAAGAGTCTGTACCCCCTGGCTTCCCAGAGTTTCACGCATATACTGAACAGCCTGCTGGTAAAAAATCTCGCCTTTTCCGTCGCTCAGAAGCTGATAACCATTGAATCCGCCCTGGAGAAGCTCCAGTTTCTGACTGTTCTGTTTCAATACAGGTTTCATATAAGTCTGAAAATCATCATATACAGAAGCCATATCCAGTTCTTCTTTTCCACCTGCATACAGTGCAAACAGCTCATAATCTTCCAAAAGCGTTCGGTCATACTGTCCAAATAAGGAATATAAGCCAATATCCATACTGTTAAGTATCTGTGTCCTGGCAGCTGCCATGCGTACAGATTCAATGCTGGCACACACAAGAGAAAGAACCAGGCTCAAGATCAGAGCCAGAAAGATCGTAATGCTGCCTTTTTTCACATTTCCTGCCAAGGGGTACCTCTCCTTTCCAAAACGAAAATATCAGCAGATATCACCGTTTTTTCTTATTTTCAGATCGTATTGCTTTGTTTTGTGATTTTTGTAAGGATTTTTTTAACAAGTGCTGTAAGCTGTTCCTTAAAGATGATGACCAGACTGATCAGAACCACCAGAATCAGGATGATCTCCACAACACCCACCGCATCCTCTTCCATCGCAAATTCTTTTACATACTTCCACATATTTTCATTTGTCACCTCACATTTCCTTTCTCTGTTCTCCAGTCCTACCCTCCGTAAAAGGAAAGGCATGCCGGAAGCATGATCACCGCCATCACCACCAGGAGCATCAAGACCATCGGAAGAAGCAGTTTTGTTGCTGCTGTATCTCCCAGCACTCTTGCTTTTCTTTTTCGCTCCTCCCAGGCTTCCACGGATTCCTTTTCCAGCAGATCGGCCAGATACCTGCTTCCTTTCTGGAGGTTCTGGATCAGTAGTGTTGACAGAGTTTTATACTTTACCTGTCCGCACCGTTCTCCAAATCTCCGGTAAGCCTCTGCTTCGGAAATCCCACTGTCCATCTCATAACAGGCTACTCGGATTTCTTCGTAAGCCTCACGTTTTTTACCATCTTCTCTCTTTCCGTAATCCAGTGCTATTTTCTGGAACGCTTTTCTGGCAGTTAAGCCTGCCTGCACCAGAAGGGTAAATTTCATGATCAATCCTGGATAATCCATCAGCATCTGTTCTCTTCTTTTTATCTGAGCATTCTGTTCTTCCCGTTTTTTTGCAATGACAGCTGCTGCCGCTGCTGCCAGACCAAGAGCTGAAAGCAGGTTTCCTGTTTTGTCTTTTGGCTGCTCCCATTCAAGATGTTTTCCATTCCATTCATCTGGAAGATAATAGTACTGCGGATCGTTTTTTTTCTGATTATATTGTACGATCATGTCCTGCAGCTCTTTCTCGCGCTGCTGTTCTTCGCTAAGTTCTGTTTCCGGTTCTTCTTCGGATCCTTCTGTTTCTTTTTCCGGCACCTGCACATACAGGGAACCGGCTTCTTCTCCGTCTACAGATACTTTGAATTTCTCTTCATAAGCACCTGTCTCCTCTTTTTCCATACGGTATCCGGATGAATAAACCTTATCTCCGCCACTTTGAAATGTCAGGAGCATACCGATGATATTTCCGGTAAGCGCTATCCGTATAAACAGTTTCTTTTCTTCCGGATTTCCGGCTTCCGGAGGCAGTCGCCCCATTTTTCCTGCCAGAAACACCCCAAGGATCACCATAAATATCAAAATATGTATCCACATTATCCACACCTACACTTCTATGTCTACAATCTTCACACCCAGCCAGTAAGACAAGCCATAGATCACCATGCAAACTGTCATGGCACAGATTCCGAAAGGATTCCCATAAAGTACATCCAAAAATCCCGGCGAAGTCAGTTTCAGATAGCAGATGATACCGGCCGGCATGATACTCATAACCATCTGTTCCGATTTCTTTGCGGCCAGCGTTGCCTCGATCTCTTTTTTTACCTCGATCTTATCACTAAGCATTCTGGCTACTTTCTGGATCACCTGCGTCATATCCCCGCCTGTTCTTTTTGCTGTATAAAATACTGCTGCGAAATTTTCAATATCTTCCACTCCGCTGCGTTTTCCCAGATCCAGGAACAGCTCTTCCACCGGAACACTCAGACGCAGCTGGCTTTCGATATACCGAAATTCATCCAGTATATCACTTCCCTTTTCATAAAGTCTCCCCAGATCCTTTACACTGGCACGCACCGCATTCTCCGCGGAATAGCCGGCCTGTACCGCCACATTCATGGCCGTCAGAGCATCCCGGAACTGGTAATTCAGCTCCCTCTGCTGCCGTGCAGTGCATTTTTTCCTCTGCATTTTCAGAAAAAGCACTGGTATTGGAAGCATAAACAGCAACACAGGAAGGCTCTGATAAAACAGATAGTCGGCTGCAGCGCATACGGCAGCTCCCTCCAGAAGATACTTTGCGGTCTCCTTCCCCGTAAAATGATACATCCTGTAATCTTTCCTCGTAGATCTCCATTTCTGATTCTTTCCTTTCCGCTCTTTCATAGTCTGATTCCTGCCCGTTTCATTTTTTCACAATGCAAAAGTTCTCCGGTTTTTACAAGTCCCTTTCCTTCTTCCCAGCGATACAGCGGCCTGGTCTGGATCTCTCCGTTTTCAAATCCACATACTTCTGTGATTTCCAACAGCTTTCTGCTTTTATCCCGCATACGCCCGAGATGTACCAGAATGTCTACCCCGGAAGCGATCTGCCTTCGGATTGCTTCCAGAGGAAGATCGATCCCCATCAATGTCATCGTTTCAATTCTGGAAAGCATATCCTGACTGCTGTTTGCATGAAGTGTTGAAAGGCTTCCATCATGTCCCGTATTCAGGCTCTGCAGCATATCCACTGCCTCTCCTCCACGGACTTCCCCTACAATTATCCTGTCCGGCCTCATTCGAAGGGCTGACCGGATCAGATCTCGGATCGTTACTGACACCGCGCCCGCCATATTGGCCATTTTTGCCTCCAGACATACCAGGTTATCAATTCCCCGGATCTTAAGCTCCGCATTATCTTCAATGGTGATCAGGCGCTCATCTTTTGGAATATATTCTGTAACAGCTCCAAGGAATGTTGTTTTTCCACTGCCTGTACCTCCACCGATCACAATAGAATATCTTGCCTGAACAAGTTTTTTTAAAAACTGTGCACATTCTTCGGTGATGCTTCCAAAAGCGATCAGTTTTTCCATTGTGATAGGATCATCCGGAAAACGACGGATCGTCAGGATCGGACCATTCAGAGCAACCGGATAAACCACTGCATTCACACGTGCTCCGTTTTCCAGCCTTGCATCTACAATGGGCATGGACTCGTTGACAACCCGGTTACAGCGCCCTACGATCTGCTGGATCACATCCTCCAGCTTCTCTTCTGACGTGAAGACCTTATTCCATCTGGTCAGTTTTCCTCCACGTTCCACAAAAATATGATCCGGACCATTTACCATGATCTCCGTAACACTTTCATCATCGATCAGTTCCTGCAGAACATCCAGCTTGCGCACAGAACAGAACAGCTCCTGCCTGAGCTCTACTTTCTCCTTCAGTGAAAGAAACAGTTCCCTTGCCTGAGTTAATATCAGTTCATCGATCACCCCCAGGATCTCATCATCGGACAGCTCTCTGGAAACATCCAGCTGTTCCATGAGCAGATCATACATTTCCCGGAATTTTTCTCTGTTCATGACCGCTCCTTTCTCAAAAGTTCACGGATATAATCTCCCAGTTCACTCCAGACCAACTGTTCTACGTAAGCGTCAGAAGTGATCCTATCCATATGAAAGGGCAGATGCACCTTTTCTGTTTTTTCCAGGATCTTTTCTTTATTCCAGATACGCAGAAGATTTTCGAATTGTGTCACCTTACAGACAGAAAGTGTGTCATTCAAAACCGGCATATAGATTTTTCTGCACATTTCCAGAAGCCGGAAATCCTCATCTCCATTTTCTCCCATATCCAGGATCAGCACTTCATAGGAACTGTGAAGTACGATCTCCTGCAACAGCCGCTCCCAGTCTTCCCAGTCCACGGTCCGGATATCTGAAGGTGTTCTTACAGGCGGTATAAAATCCAGATTGTTTACTGTCTGGATCATTCCGTTCATTCTATGGATCAGGTTTTCATTTCCCTGGCGAACATAATAAAACAGATCACTCAGATTAGCCGGAAATTTTTTCCCAAGAAGTTCCTCAAAACCAGAATAGGATTCCAGATTCAGATAAAGAACGGCACGTTCTTTCGCCAGTATCTGTCCCAGCGCAAGTGCAAAGGATGTCTTCAGACACCTGCCAAGAGGAGAAAAAACACCGATGATCTCCATTGTCTTTTTCAACACAGGAAAAGTTACCGGATCAAGAGACTTCTCTTCTCCATAGCAGGCCATCACCTCCCTTATCACATCTGAGGAAGATTGATATTTATACACACTTGAATACTGATCCAGTTCCGGAGGATGCACACCCTCTGAAAGAATGATGATCTTTCCGATACCAAGGTCACGGACTTCTTTTCGCATTGCTTTATCGGAAATCAGCAGCAACTCAATATGATTTTCTTTTCCGTAGGCAATGAGACTTTCCGCCGTGGTAAATGCCTGGATCTCAAACGGAAGATTCTTTTTCTGGTTCAGATAATCCATAAAATTGAAAGCATAATCCACCTCCAGATCACAGACCGCAAATATGTTTTTCTTCAATACACACCTCCTGCATAAAGCACCGCACTCAAAAATATGGGTACCGTAAAATGAAAGTTCTCCGGAAAGCTCATCCCCTTTCTGTAATAAGGACGTATCTCACCGGTACAGTAAAACTCATTCATATACTGATATAAATAAAGGAATCGTCGGCGGATACCGCCTGTAGAAATAAGAATTGCCAGAGAAATGCCTGCACCTGCAAGCAAAGAATAAACAATACATTCCATAACTGTCCGCGGCCCCATGATCCCGCCAAGTGCGCACAGAAGCTTGATATCTCCGGCGCCGATCATATGGAATATAAAAAGGATTCCCAAAAGAAGCACCGGCACGGCCACTCCTGCCAGAAAGATCACTCCACCTTTCGGCCCGTTTTCTGTGATCTGGATCAGGAAACCGATCATAAAAGAAAAAAGGATCCATCCATTATCTACAGATGCATCTTTAAGATCCATCCAGACCGCCATCGCAGATATCACCACGGATAATTCTCCATAAAGAAACATACACGCCCCCTTTCCTTCTTAAAATATATGTTTATTCAGTTATGATAAAAATGGGATTTCCCGCCTGACCTGGCGGTGATCGATACCAGAAGATCTCTGGTGAAATTAATTATAGAATTTCAGGAGCATTTTGTCCAGCATTTTCGTTCGACAAATTCTGACACGAATTTTGCTGTCATCTGCTCCTGAAATTTTTTTATCTTTTTATTTTTTATCGCTTTATCTTCTATGATCTTATCGGATCTTTACTCCGTCCTTGATCACTGCTTTCAGTTCCAGATCCTGATCCAGCAGTACCACATGAGCTTTTTTACCTGCTTCCAGAGATCCGTACTGTTCTTCCACACCAAGGCTTCTGGCCGGATTTATGGTCGCGCAGGCCACGGCTGTTTCCAGCGGAAGCTCCATCTTTTTAACAACTGTACGCATACAATCCATCAGATTTGTGGCAGATCCTGCGATCGCACCGTCAGATACCAGCGTGGCAAGTCTTCCCACAACCTTAACATCCAGTCCGCCCAGTGTATACTGGCCGTCCGGCATACCGGTAGCTCTCATACTGTCGCTGATCAGGATCATCCTGTCAGCTCCCATCATCTGAAAGGTAGCTCGAACAACAGACGGATGGATATGGATCCCGTCACAGATGATCTCTGCCATAACATCCTTACTATCAAAAACAGCACCTACGACACCTGGTGCACGATGCGTAAACGTAGGCATTGCGTTATACAGATGGACTGCATGGTTTGCCCCTGCTCTGCATGCTTCCATTGCTGTATCGTAATCTGCATTGGTATGTGCCAGAGAAACATTGACCCTTTCATGAACTTCTCGGATAAATTCTGCTGCATGCTCACTTTCTTCAGGTGCAATCCCTATAAATTTTACCAGACCTTCCGAGGCCTTTAAAAAACGGTCACAGATTTCCACATTACATGGCAGGATATTCCTCGCGTCCTGTGCCCCTTTTTTCGCCGGGCTGATAAAAGGCCCTTCCATATTGATCCCCAGAAAATCCGCCTTACGGCAGTCCTTTGTTTCTTTTTTATATTCTGCTGCTGTATGGAGGATCTGCTCCAGTTCCTCTACCGGTAAAGTCATAGTAGCCGGTGCGATCGCTGTAACTCCTACCGATGCCTCATATTCCGCGATCCTTCCGATCGCAGCCTTGTCTCCGTCGCAGAAATCATCTCCCTTGCATCCATGAAAATGCAGATCGATCAGTCCCGGAATGGCGTAGCAGCCTTTTCCGTCCAGAACATCCCCGTTAAGCTGCGGCGCATCCTTTTCTTCATAAACCTGTCGGATCTTATCCCCATCCAGGATAATCCCGCCTTTTACAAATGCTTTGTCCGGTGTAAAAACATACACATTATCAATGATCATAGTAAAACCTCCCAAAATCCCCATTTGTGATCATAAACAAAAAAGCAACCAGAAACATGTTCTGATTGCTTTCAGTTAATAGCCAGTACGGGAATCGAACCCGTGTTTCCGCCGTGAGAGGGCGGCGTCTTAGCCCCTTGACCAACTGGCCATATTCTTTTGTTTCTGTCGTTTGATTTCGTTTTTTGTTGTTTCCCTCAACCGACTTCGTTAGTATATAACACTTTCTTTCAAAATGCAAGTACTTTTTTTAATTTTTTTAAAAAATTTTCATGTTTTTCACGTTTATTCGTTTTTTACCCATTTTCCGGTATTTCATGCGCTTGACCACTGTGGGTGTAAGTGCTACTATCAAAGCACTAAATGTTACAGAAAGAAGGATTTTTTATGCCCCATCTCCTGTGTCTTGGCGACAGCATCACAGACTGTGGCCGACTTTTTTCCGCAGATCCGTCTGGAAACGGATATGTGAAGATTCTCTCCGGCCTCCTTCATAATGCCGGCTATGATTTTTCCATGGAAAACAGAGGAATTGATGGTTTTACCCTGGAACGGCTTCTTCAGAACATGGATTCCTGGCTGGAAGCCTCTGATCCGGATATTGTTACTGTGCTGATCGGAATCAACGATATTGGAATCATGATGAACACCCGCCGTTCGTCCGCACAACAGCAGGATTTAATGGAAATATTCGCAGCCCGGTATGAACAGCTTGCCCGAAAGCTCTCCGGCACAGGCTCCCGGAAACGGAAGCTTTTTTTCCTGGAGCCATTTGTTTTCCCATGGCCACGCTGCTACGCTTCCTGGTTCCCCCTTCTTTCTCAGATGTCCGTCCATATCCGAACAATCAGTCAAAAATACGGCGCCGTTTTTGTCCCGCTGCAAGACGATCTGAATCAGAAAGCTTCTCTGCATGGAATGTCAGCCATAACGGAAGACGGCATTCATCTTACCCGGCAGGGACACCGGATTCTGGCTGAAAAACTTTATACATTGATTACAGCAGAAAGGTAATGTTATGGAAAAAGCAATCAAAAAAATTGAAGATATGTCACTGAACGCATGGCCTTCCCAT
>OGUP01002044.1_pt1 | contig 10573 bp, 8 predicted proteins | sample 1553661 | NCBI WGS metagenome assembly OGUP01 (sample SAMEA2580026, study PRJEB22360) | human gut metagenome | biome: human gut; feature: human-associated habitat; material: faeces | place: Denmark | collected 2008/2010
AGATTTAAGGTTAACAAAGGTTGGAGTACAGCGGTACTCCTTTTTTTATGCCCATGCATTTCATCCGCTTCTTTTTCGGAACCATCTTTTTTACGTTGCAGTGTCTTTTACCACCATTTCCGCTATTTATAGCATGCTTTAACGGGAATCATAATGTATCTCGTATTCAGAAACAACTATAACACTCCCGGTTTTCCTGTCCACTCCTGATTAATTTTCCAGCCACTTTTCCGGTTTTTCTTTCTTATTTTTCAAAAACCAATCGGTTGTTTGGTTTTATATTTTCTTTCTTATATATTTGCATCAAAGGTTCTCGTCAGTACCTTTTAATTTGAGAGAAGCAAATAGTTTAAATCAGTTTGTATCAATAAAATACGCTATTAGCTAATTATATGTACTTACTGTTTGGAAAAGAAAAATAATATTTACCGAAAATGAAGATAATCTTGTCCTATATAATGGCCACTATCATCCTTCTTTTTCTTCTTGCATTGCCCATTGCAGGAGTAGTAGCCTACATACGGTTAATCCGTAAAATGCGCAGAGAGCAGATAACTGCCATTCCGAAATTCTCCTTATTCATGCTTTTTCTTATCTGCGGAACTTTGCTCATGGAAATTCTGTTAGGAATAAGCGGCATGTGGTCGGGAGCATCGACAGCGGGATTCATATTCCTGCTGTTCGTTGCTCCCGCTTTGTGTGGAATGATAGCCTGGCGGCATCGGCATCATAGCGAAATATCCAAATACCACTGCACTATTTTGCATGCAGCATTAGGGTATTTGCTGGGCGAAGCGGTTCTGATAGGTGCAGTCAGCTTGTTTATCATCGGAGAACTGGCTTATATGGCGCTGCTCGGTTAGCATAAAACCGTATTTTCGCATACCGGAAAAGAAATTCCCGGAATATTAATTATCTTTGGTGAAAAATAGAAGGGAATGGATATACATACGTTTATAGGCAATTATAGGGAAGCTTTCGGGCAGCAGGCCGGACTTCCCATCGTATTTTGGTACTCCGACCAACCGGAAGCTCCGGCAGAGAAAGTAAACGGGTGCTTCTTTAAAAGCATGGCGCAAGTAAGAAACGGAAAAATAATCAGCCTCAATGCCGAAGCAATAGGCTGTGGAGGCGGCAAGTTCTACACAGGCTTCACGGATATGCCGGAACATGTGCCCGACTTCGTCTCTTTGAAAGAGAAATACAAGAAAACACCCGATATGGTTGTTGACTTCATACAGGAATTGCAAGTGCCTAAAGCGGAAAAAGCCTACCTCCACTTTGCACGGATCGACAAGATTGGTTCTTTTGACAAAGTGGAAGGCATATTGTTTCTTGCCACGCCAGACATGCTGGCAGGACTTGCCACATGGACTTTTTTCGACAGCAATGCAACGGATGCCGTATCAGCTCCTTTCGGTTCGGGCTGTTGTTCCGTAGTAACTCAGACTATCCTTGAAAACCGGAAACAAGGCAAACGAACCTTTTTGGGATTCTTCGACCCGTCTGTCCGTCCTCATTTCGAGGCAGAGTTATTAAGCTTCACCATTCCGATGTCCCGGTTCAAGGAGATGTATCACACCATGCGCGAAAGCTGCCTGTTCGACACCCACGCCTGGAGCAAACTCAAGGAAAGGATACAGGACAGGCAGAAAGAGACAAAGCCTTTCAACCATTTAAATGTATCTTTTGAAATCCGTCCGGATATTGTGCTGCGTGAAGTAACGGTAGAAGATGCCGCTGCCATATACCATGCCATAGATACCCACCGCAACTATATGCGGACATGGTTGCCTTTTGTAGACAACCTGAAGTCCGTAGCCGATGAGGAAAACTTTCTGAAAGGGGTACTCTCCGCCCCTGCCGACAGCTACGAACCTATATTCGGTATTTGGAACAGAGAGAATGAAATTTGCGGACTGATAGGTTTTCATTTTTCCGACTTTGCCAATCACCGCACGGAAATCGGTTACTGGCTTCTGCCCGAATACCAGCATCAGGGCATCATGACCGATTGTGTCCGCCGCCTATGCCGATGGGCCGTCGAAACCAAAAACATAAAACGCATACAGATACGTTGTGCCACGGGCAATGTAGCAAGCAACGGCATTCCCGTCAGGCTTGGCTTCCGCCTTGAAGGAACGGAACGGGCCGGAGAGTTATTGGCTTCGGGAGAATATGCGGACATACATGTATACAGTATTTTAAAAGAAGAACTTATGGAACAACAAGCGAAACTCAATGAGCACAACAAACAGGAATACCCGCCTATGCACACCACCGAACACATCATTAATCAGACAATGATCAGATTATTCGGTTGCGGCCGTTCCGTCTCCGCTCATATAGAACGCAAAAAAAGTAAATTGGATTATCGGCTCAACGCCTGCCCCACGGAAGAACAAATAGAGAGTCTGGAAAAAGCGGTAAATGAAGTGATAGCACGGCATCTGCCTGTCACTACCGAGTTCATCACTCAGGCAGAAGCCAAAGGACGGTTCGATTTGGAACGGTTACCCGAAGATGCTTCGGAAACCGTACGTATAGTAAAAGTCGGTGATTATGACGAATGCCTTTGCATCGGTACACACGTTGCCAACACTTCCGAGATAGGAACTTTCAAAATTATCAGCCACGACTGGGACGAAGAAAGCAAGCGCTGGCGAATGCGTTTTAAATTAGTATGAAATTCAATCAATTTTAAATAAAAAGATAGCAATATTGGCATTATACAGGTAAAATAGTCAGACCAACAATGACAATTAGTCAATAAAGTGAGTACAAACCTGTTGGCATACAGTTTGCCATAACAGTAAGTGAACGACGGTTCAAGATACAGACGGTGAAAGCCGAAAGGCAAACATCAGGGAACATCGAAAACCGAGGTTCAGAACAAACCGAATGTATAACTTTTTAAAGATAGGAGACTATGATTATGATGCCTGTAAGAAGAACTCAGAATTGGTTACCAAGTATCTTTAACGATTTCTTTGATAACGATTGGATGGTAAAAGCCAAGGCAACGGCTCCCGCCATCAACGTATTTGAAACAGAAAAGGAATACAAGGTAGAGTTGGCAGCTCCCGGAATGACCAAAGAAGACTTCAACGTCCATATCGACGAAGAAAACAACTTGGTCATCAGCATGGAGAAGAAAACGGAAAACAAGGAAGAGAAGAAAGAAGGCCGCTATCTGCGTCGCGAATTCTCATACTCCAAATTCCAACAGACAATGATCCTTCCGGACGATGTAGACAAAGAAAAGATTTCCGCACAAGTAGAAAACGGCGTATTGAACATAGACTTGCCGAAGTTTTCCGAACAGGAAAAAGAAAAGGCCAAAAGATTCATTGACGTGAAATAAGATAACTGGTAATTAGAGAAAAGTCCCGGTGCAGATTCTGAATAAACTGCATCGGGACTTTTTTATCATACCTGAACTGGATTACATTGTACATGCGTTTACCTCACTACACGAGAACTAACTTTTAACAGCTTTCTTTCCTTTCAGGAATCGGTCTGTCAGCCATTTGCGTATAGGTTCGTCATAGAGTTTCAGACAGGCATAGGCAAGCACGAAAGCACCGGCAAAGGTCAGTATCATATAAGGAATGCTTTCCGCTAAAGTAGCATTATTATTGCACACCCACGCCGTGTAGGTATACACCAACGGATAATGTGTTATGTATACCGGATACGAAATATCTCCCAGAAACTTGCACACAGCGGTAGAACGTTTGCCCGTCACCTTACCTCCCGCCCCCATGGACACAATCACAGGAAAGACAAAAAGAATGCAGCAGGCCTCATAGAGTCCGTTCATCCAATAATGATTTTCACCGCCCAGACGGGGAAATGCCAAAACTGCCACAATCATCAGACTGCACCACCAGAACGCACGCTTCTCAATACGAACAATCCACCCCAGACGAGACAGCAGTAATCCGCCAAAGAAAGGATACATCAACCGGACAAGCCCTACGTACTGCTGTTCCCAATTCAACGCCCAGCCGCCGACAATATCACCCGCAGGTGCGGTAAGACAAAGATGCACCGTAAAACATCCCGCCACAACAACGAGAACGGACAAAGCTGTCTTGCTGAACTTGCGGATGAACAATGCATAAAGAATATTACCTATGTATTCGTAGTAAAGCGACCACGCCGGTCCGTTCAGCGGATGCATCTCGGTCCAGCCGCGAATGTCCCATTTCAAAGGAAGCGGAAGCAGCGTACACCCCAGCAGCATTACCAGCAGCATAGTCCCTGCCGATGTATCCTGAATAGCCGGAAAGCAGGGCGACTCCTGAAAATAAAAGAACACCGCACCCACTATGCTTCCCACTATCACCATAGGATGCAAACGGATAATACGCCGCTTGAAGAAAGTACCGATGCTCATCCTGCTCCAGCGGTCGTCATAAGCATAACCGATAACAAAACCGGAAAGCATAAAGAAAAAATCTACCGCCAGGTAACCGTGATTGATAATTTGTTCCAAGTGATTGCCGCCGGAATGCGCTTCCAGCAGATGAAAAGCGACTACCATTACGGCAGCTACGCCACGAAGCCCATCGAGTATCTCGTAATGCGGCTTTGAAGCAAGATAAGAGTTTTGCGTGTTCATTCGGTATAAGGTATTGATTGATTTGCCTGCAAAGATAGAAAAAAGGAATGACTGACCATACTTTCACGGAACAATCAGGAGTAAATTACCTTACCGACTTTCTCAATTACTTTTCCTGTAGCTCTTTACCGCCCAAACATTAGCTGCCACAGCAAATACGGGCAAGATACCCAATTGGGGAAGCAACTCCGCAAAACCACCGCCGCGAAGGTATATCGTACGCATCACCTCTACAAAATACCTCAACGGATTGATACGGGTAATCCATTGCGCCCATTCGGGCATACTATGGACCGGCGTAAAAAGCCCGCTCAACAAAATAAGTACAAGCATAAAGAACCACATAACGAACATGGCTTGCTGTAACGTTGCCGAATGATTGGATATAACCAGACCGAATCCGGATACAACCGGCAGAAATATCAGCGCAAAACCGTAAATAGTGAAAAAATGTCCGGCAGGCAGAATGCCGTAAAGCAACCATGCAAGGACAAAACAAATGGTAAGCACCACAAAACCTATCAGCCAATAAGGTATCAATTTGGCAGTAATAAACGTGAATTTACCGACCGGTGTCACATTGATCTGTTCAATTGTACCCGCCTCTTTCTCGCCCACCACATTAAGGGCGGGAAGAAAGCCGCAAATCAGCGTCAGCAGCATCACCATAAGTGCAGGAACCATAAAGAGCTTATAGTTCAGCGTAGGATTATAGAGATTCAATGTGGAAATACCGATATGGGGAAGTGGTTTGCCTGCCAATGGTCTTACAGCCATTTCCGACTTCAGTTCACGGGTATAGTCACCGATGATGGCAGAAAGATAAGAACCGCCCAAACTTCCTTTTGTTCCGTTCACCGCATTGGCGGCAACAAGCAGACGGGGAGCTTTGCCGTTTATCCAGTCTTTCTCGAAATCATGGGGAATCTCCAAAATAACATCTGCCGTACCAGCCTCAATACCGTACAAAGCCTCATCATACGTATCGGGAAACGCTGTCAGACGGAAATAAGTGGAAGCACCGAGCTTATCCACCAGATGGCGGGACACAACGCTACGGTCATTATCGACGACATTGAGATTGATATTCTTTATCTCCAGATTGGCAGCCCAAGGCATCAGTATCATAATCATACAAGGGAATATGAAAATCAGCTTAGGCAAGAATGAGTTGCGGAACAACTGCTTGAATTCTTTTTCTATCAGATATTTAATCATAAGGATACTACTGTTTATGCTCTACGGTTATGACACATCTTACATATTTAACACACGGATACGTTGACTTTGCCGGCCGGTGAATAATTATAATCGGAACAACTTCACTCCAACCGGTTTTTGAATTTCTTGAAGCTAACGGCTATCAGGAGTACCGCCATAACAGTCAGTATACCGATTTCGGTCAGCACCAGTGATATATCCACACCCTCTATCATCAATTTGCGTACCGCTTGAATATACCAACGTGCGGGAATCACCGTAGAAATACCTTGCAAAATGGCAGGCATGCTCTCAATAGGAAATATCATTCCCGAAAGCAACATAGTGGGCATCATCAGCATCAAGCCGGACACCAGCATAGCTGCCACCTGTGTACGGGTAACAGTGGAGATAAGCAGTCCCAAAGCCAATGATACGAAAATGAAAAGCAGTGATACGGCAATCAGCCAAAACAGGCTGCCTGCAACCGGAACATGAAGGACATAGACCGAAAGCAGCAGAATCGTAATCAGATTGACAAATGACAACACAAAGTACGGCACTGCTTTGGCAAGAATGATAAACAGCGGCTTTACGGGAGAAACCAGCAACACTTCCATAGTTCCCGTCTCCTTCTCGCGCACGATGGAGATGGAAGTCATCATTGCGCAAATCAGCATCAGGATAAGCCCCATAACACCGGGAACAAAATTATAGGCACTCTTCATCTGCGGATTATAAAGCAGCTTGACTTGGGGCACAATGGCGGATACGCGTACTCCGGGCGGAAGCATATCCTGTCTGACCATGGAGATGATATTTGTGGCATATCCCGCCTGCATGGTAGCCATATTAGGGTCGGTGGCATCGGAAATAATCTGTACTCCAGCCTCACCGGTATAGAGATTGTCCGAGAAACGTTCGCTAAAGACTATTGCCATATCAATGTCACCGCTCCTGAAAAAGCGTTCTGCTTCTTCGGGAGAATGCAGACGGCGGATAACGGTAAAGTACTCACTGGCGTCCAAACGATCAATTATTTTTCGCGTCACCACATCATTAGAAGGATCGAGTACCGCCAACCGGACATTTTTCACCTCTGTACTGATGGCAAAACCGAATAGTATAATTTGTACAACCGGCATCCCCAACAAAATCAGCATGGTTCGCCGGTCACGGAAAATATGATAAAATTCTTTCTTTACGAAAGCTATAAATTGTTTCATAATCAATCTGCTTTACGCACCGCATGGCGGGCAAGTTGTTGAAACACATCATCCATCGTCTCCACACCAAACTGCTCTTTCAGTCGAGTCGGTGTATCCAGCGCCTTGATCTGTCCGTCTACCATAATCGATATCCGGTTACAATATTCCGCTTCATCCATGTAGTGTGTGGTAACAAAAACAGTTATTCCCCGATCGGCTGCCTGATAAATCAGTTCCCAGAATTGTCTGCGGGTAGCAGGGTCCACTCCTCCGGTCGGTTCATCCAAGAACACAATCTTCGGTTCATGAAAGATAGAGACAGAAAAAGCCAGCTTCTGCTTCCAACCCAAAGGAAGGCTTTTTACCAGTGTATTCCGTTCGTCTGCAAAGCCGAGGCGTTCTAACAATTCCTCTGTCTTTTCTTCAATTTCCTTATCCTTCATTCCATAGATTCCGGCAAAAAGGCGGATATTCTCCCACACTTTAAGATCTTCATACAAAGAGAATTTCTGGCTCATATATCCGATATGCTTTTTTACCTGTTCAGCTTCGCGGAAGATATCATAACCGGCCACCTTGCCTACCCCCGATGTCGGACGGCTCAATCCGCAAAGCATGCGCATTGCAGTTGTCTTACCTGCTCCATTGGCTCCAAGAAAACCGAAAATCTCTCCGCGTTTCACCTGAAAAGAAATATGGTCGACTGCCGTAAAATGCCCAAAGCATTTAGTCAGCTGATCCACTTCAATAACAGGAACTGCCATATTCTGCGCTTCCTCCCGTTCCAAAGGTGGCGGACAAAGAATAGAAGCAAATTTCTGAAGAATCCGTTCGGGTGTATCAATCCCATGCACCTGTCCATGATTAATAAAAGCAATCCGGTCACATTGCCGGGCTTCATCCATGATGGGAGTAGAAACAACAATGGTAATACCCTGTTCCCGCAAGTTCCGGAGCATTTGCCAAAATTCCTTGCGCGACACGGGATCTACCCCGGTAGTCGGCTCATCCAGAAATAAAATATCAGGTTTGTGAATCAGAGAACAACTTAACGCCAGCTTCTGCTTCATACCTCCTGACAAAGCTCCTGCCCTTCTTTTTTTAAACGGCTCAATCTGCTGATAGATATCTTTAATCAAATCATAGTTTTCCTGTATCGACGTATGAAAGACTGTCGCAAAAAACTCCAGATTCTCCTCCACAGAAAGATCCTGATAAAGCGAGAATCTTCCGGGCATATACCCTACTTTCGTGCGAATCAACTTGTAATCCGTCACCACATCCAGTCCGTTGACAATCGCCGTGCCTTTATCAGCCAGCAATAAAGTAGTCAGAATACGGAATAAAGTACTCTTACCCGCCCCATCGGGACCGATCAGCCCAAAAATTTCTCCCCGCTCTACTGCAAAGGAAACCTCTTTCAATGCCTCTACTTTCCCGTAGTTCTTACTGACTCCCTTTACAACAACTATGGATTCTCCTTTTTCCATACCACACCTCCATACATACCAATCTTCAGCGAACCGTCATTTTTCACGGCAATCTTTACCGCATATACCAGATTGGCACGTTCATTTTTAGTCAGGATAGTTTTGGGAGTAAATTCCGAACGGTCGGAAATCCAGGTGACCACACCGGGATAAGCTTTCTGTTCCGAATTTCCATAATCGGAGTACACAGTCACTTCATCTCCCAGCTTCACCTGAGACAATTGTTCTGAAGTGACATAAGCCCGCAGATACATCCGGTCAATCTCTCCCACTTTAAACAGCGGCTTGCCAACAGATGCCAGTTCTCCCGCTTCCGCATATTTAGCCAGTACCGTACCTTCGATAGGCGACAGGATATGACATTTGTTCAACTGATCTTCAACTTGTACCACTTGTATACCGACCGAATTTCCTTGTTCCGTCAGGCTGTTCGTACTATTCAGCAATGATGATTCCTGTGCAATCAACTGTCGCTGAAGCAAAGCGATCTGCGAATCCCAGTCGTCCAGCTGTTTCTGGTTAGCAGCTCCGGCAGCAAGCAGGTTCTCCACCCGTTTCTTTTCCCGTTGAGCCGTAGCTATTTGTTGTTTGGTAGCAGCTATCTGCTTTGCCAGGTCGGGACGTTGGCTCTCTACCGACTTCATACTTGCTTCCAGTTGCAGCTTCTTCAGATATAATTGGACGGTATCTACCAAACCGACTTCTTCACCGGCTTTCAGCCTTGTTCCTTCCTCTACTTCCAGTCGCAGCAATTTTCCTGACGCTTCAGCAGAAACGGTCACTTCCGTAGCTTCAAATGTTCCCGTTGCATCATAGTCGGGCACTCCATTCCCACAGGCAGCAAACATCCATACCGCCATCCCGTATATTCCTATTTTTGTCATTCGTTTCATATCCGAAAGATTTTATTAATGATTAGTAGTATATTTCAATTGATAAATGCCCATCAGCCGTTGAATCTCATGCATTGCTTTCGCCTGACGTGCAAGGCTCTCATTCGTCAGTTCTCTAAGCATCTCGGTCACCGTCAGCGTACCATTTGCAACTTTGGCTTCCGCAGCCCGACGAATATTAGTACGCAACCGGATAATTTCATCATCATCCTGCATCTGCTTTTCCAACGAACGGATAGACTGATCTTGCTGTGTCATTTCCAGTCGTGTATTAAAAAGAAACACATCCCGATTGCTGTCCAGTTGTTTCCGTTTATTTTCAATCACCCGGCGGTCGTTCTTCAGCGTATACAGACTCCCGAAATTCCACGAAAGCCGGACGCCTGCAATATAATAAGGAGAAAATTCATTCTTCAGCATATTTAATCCCGGATTACCATAAGCTCCCTGCACAAACAAGCCAAAATGAGGGAGATGACGCACATTCAATGCTTTCTCCTGCACCTGCAATCCCGTTCCCTGTGCATCAAACCATGACAGTTCCGGTCGGCGAATGTCACTGACAGCCGAAAGTTCGTTTTGCGGAACAGGCTTTTCAAACACAGTCTCCTGCGAAAGTACCTCTCCTACCAACAACGAAAGCATCTTCAAATAAGCCATGCGCGAAGATATCAACTCTACTCTTTTCTGGCGAGTATTCAATTGCTCCACTTTCACAGCATCCAGATCAGCCTGATTGGCAATCCCATTTTCTACATAAGCCGTAATCTGACGGAAGTTCCTTCCCAGCTCGTCTTGCAACAAGGCATTCTGAGCCAACTGTTCATCCAACATCAGAATTCCAAAATACAGATCATTCACACGGCTATTCAACGAGTACATATCCACGTTCAACTTTTCTCTGTTGATCTCCGCTTCCGCTTCAGTCTGCTTCTTCTGCATCCGGATTCCTCCGCCATCCCATATCTGCTGTTGTAACTCCAACATCACCTGATATTGATCCTTAGACATTCCTTTGATATCCACTCCGGGAATGGCAACAGGTAACTCCGTCACCTCGCTTTGATAAGACGCTTTTGCTGAAAGAGCGAACTGGGGCAAGTATCCTCTCGCCGCATTTTCCAAATTATATTCTTTCGTCTTCTCTATCAAATC
>OGUP01002049.1_pt1 | contig 10559 bp, 9 predicted proteins | sample 1553661 | NCBI WGS metagenome assembly OGUP01 (sample SAMEA2580026, study PRJEB22360) | human gut metagenome | biome: human gut; feature: human-associated habitat; material: faeces | place: Denmark | collected 2008/2010
GGCAGAGTTCGGGCGGGAGCACAGGTGTGCCATGTACCATTCACCGTTCTGCGTTTCCACAAAGGAACCGTGGCCGCATTTCTGGATGGCGGTCAGATCGTTCTGATCCGAAGTCAGCAGCGGGTTGTCCGGCATTGTCTCATAGGGGCCGAACACGTTGTCCGACCGCGCAATCGTGACACAATGGGAGTACCCAGTACCACCTTCGGCCACAACCAGATAGTACCAGCTGCCAATGTGATAGATGCGGGGACCTTCGGTGCAGCCGATGCCGGAGCCGCTGTATACCTTGCGGCGTTCGCCCAGCAGGGCGCCGGTTTCGGGGTTCATCTGCTGCACCAGCACGCCTTTGAAGCCGTTGACCATATTGACCAGGTAGCACTTACCGTCGGTATCATGCAGCAGCGAAGGGTCGAATCCGATGCTGTTCAAGTACACCGGCTGGCTCCACGGCCCTGTGATGGAAGCGGCACGGCTCATATAGTTATGGGTGTTGTACCAACGGCCCTTTTTGGTGGTCACGTTGGTGACAAGCAGGTAGTAATACTGCCCATCCCAGCTCAGGTCCGGGGCCCAGATACCGCCGGAGTTGGGGTCCCCCCGCAGATCCATCTGGCCGGGTTCGCGCAGCGGGCTTGGCAGCTGCTCCCAGTGGGCCAGATCTTTGGAATGGTACAGGTTGACACAGGGCCACCATTCAAAGGTGGATGTGGCAATGTAATAATCGTCCCCGGTGCGGATCATGCAGGGGTCCGGGCAAAAGCCGCGCAGGATGGGGTTCTGGATGGTTTTCATACAAACATCAGCCTTTCAGGCCGCTGGTGCCAATGCCCTGAACCAGATAGCGGTTGAAGAACAGGAAGATCAGGAACACGGGGATCAGCGAAAGGGTAGACATAGCAAACATTGCGCCGTAGTCCGTGGTGGAAGCAGAGTCTGCAAACAGTTTGATGGCGATAGATACAGTATAGGACTGCGGGCGGCTCAAGTAAAGCAGGGGGCCCATGTAGTCGTCCCACTTCCAGTAGAACTGAATGATAACAGTGGTTACGATGGAGGGTTTCATCAGCGGCAGGATGATGCGGCTGTAAATCTGGTATTTGCTGCAGCCGTCAATGGTAGCGGCTTCGTCCAGATCCTTGGGGATGCCCTGCATAAACTGCATCATCTGGTAGATAAAGAACGCCTGGCCGCAGAAGTAAGGCAGAATCAGGGGCACATAACCGGGAACCAGACCCAGGCGATAATAAATCAGATACTGGGGAATCATGATGACCTGGGTGGGCAGCATCATGGTGACCAGCATGCAGGTGAACCAGAACTTGCGGCCGCGGAACCGCACACGGGACAGAGCATAGGCCACCAGAGAGGAACTGATGACGGTGCCGAACGTTGCGATAACCGTGATAAAGATGGAGTTTGTAAAGAAGGTTGCAAAGGTGGTGCCGCCAAAGCCTTTCCAGCCGGTGGCATAGTTTGTCAGCTTCAGTTCTTTCGGGATCAGGGACAGGGTGCCGCGCAGGATCTCGGCGTTGCCCTTGAACGAGCCGCTGATCATCCACAATACGGGATAAACCATCATAAAGCCGAACAAAACGACAAATGCGTGATACAGTACTTTGGTGACTGCTTTTCTGTTATGCATAACCGTACTCTCCTTCCCTGCTTAGTTTGCTTCGCTGAACACCCAGAACTTGGATGTTTTGAAGATGATGAACGTGATAAGGCCCATAACCACCAGCATAAACCAGGACATGGCGCAGGCGTAACCCATATCATTGTACTTGAAGGCCTGGTTGTAAACGTACAGGGCGTACAGCATGGTGCTGTTGTTGGGGCCGCCGTTGGTGATGATCATAGCCTGGGTGAATGCCATGAAAGCAGAGATGGTCTGCATAATCAGGTTATACAGAATGATGGGAGACAGGCAGGGCAGCGTGATGCGGAAGAAGCTCTGGTATCCACGTGCGCCATCGATCCTGGCAGCTTCATAATAGCTGACAGGGATTTCTTTTAAGCCAGCGGCAAAAATAATCATCGAAGAGCCAAACTGCCAGACGGACATCAAAATCAGCGGGTAAAGCGCCAGTTTCTGGTTGCCGAACCAGTTGATGGTGCTCATGTCCATGTTGGCCAGCACGCTGTTGAACAGACCTTTGCGGGCAAACAGCTGTTTCCACACCAGGGCAACGGCCACACTGCCGCCAACCAGGGATGGCAGGTAGTACAGTGAACGGTAGAACGTAACCATGCGGCTGGGCCGGGTGAGCAGGTACGCCACCAGCAAAGCAAAAGTCAGCTTGAGCGGCACAGAGATCAAAACGTATTTTAAGGTGATGGCCAGAGATTTCAGGAAAACCTCGTCCTGGAACAGGCGCAGGAAGTTCTTGAACCCGATAAATGCTGCGGTTTTGGAGCCGAGCGAGTAGTTGGTGAATGCATAATAAAAGGAAATGCACACCGGAATCAGGGAAAAGCAGACAAAACCAAAGATAAACGGGAACGCAAACACATGGCCGACGGTATTATCTTTGTTCATGAACCTTTTCAGTGCCGAGGTGGAAGTTTGACCTTTCACGAAAGAATACCTCCCTTTCAAAAAGGGCGGGCACAGCCCTTTCTTCCTGACCGTGCCCGCCCGGAGCATTATGAATTTGTGTTAAACCTTACTCAGTGAACAGTGCAGCTGCATCGTCATAGGTCTTCTGGGCAGCTTCTTCTGCGGTGATCTGGCCGTCAACAACCTGCTGGATGTAGTTGCGGTAGTTATCAACAACCTCGTCCTGGCCGTCGGGGCTCAGCACGTTGACCTTGTCCGGCATCTTGAACTTAGAAACCTTGTCCATGAAGTCGTACATGATCTGCTGGCCTTCGGTAGCGTTGGCAGACAGGGTCTCACGAACGGTAGCGTTTACAGGAATGCCGCGCTCGCCCTGCAGGATGTTGTTGCAGTCGGGGTCATTTTCGAACCAGCTGATGAACTTAGCAGCTTCTTCTTTCTGCTGGCTGTCCTGAGAGACGCAGAGCATCTGAGAGGACTGGATGACAGCGCCGGAAGGGCCATCGCTGGTGATGCGGGGCAGAGTTGCCAGCTTGAGGGTGCGGCCCTGCTCCTGGCAGACGTTGTACATGGTCGGGAACTGGTTGGCAGCAACCCAAGCCATTGCAGCTTCGCCGGTTACCAAGAAGTCGTTTTCGATGTTGGTGATCTCAGCGGAAGCACCGGCATCGGGGTAAACCTCGTTCTTGATGGAGTCAGCACGCATCTGGATGTAGGGGGTCAGCATCTGGGGGTCATCGAAGCCCATGCCGGTCAGATCCAGGTTAAAGAAGCTATACTGGCCAACATCGCCATACTGTGCAACGTAAACGGAGCAGCCAGCGATGAATTCAGAGGTCAGCATGGAGGAGCAGCCGTAAACGCCAAGCTTTTCATGGATGGTGTTGGCAGCGTTTGCGTAGTCATCCCAGGTCCAGGTATCGGTGGGCTCGGCAACGCCGGCTTCAGCGAACATGTCGGGATCGTAAGCAATGCCGTAAGAGTTCAGGCCGTTGGAGATACCCAGCTGATGGCCCTCAGTATCCTGGGTGGTCTTCAGGTTGGTATCGCCGATGCCGGAAACATCCACAACACCGGAAGCGATGTAGTCATCCAGCGGATAGATCTTGTCCATGTACATGGGGAAGTTGCCGCCCAGCTGGAAAATATCCCACACCTGGTCAGAAGCAACCAGGGTCTTGAGCTTGGTGAAATAGTCATCAAAGGAGTAATACTCGTACTCGATCTTTACGTTCGGGTGCAGGGATTCATACAACTCGATGGCCTTGATGGTGCGGTCATGGCGGTCCTGAGAACCCCACCATGCCATGCGCAGGTCAACTTCTTCATCGCCGGTGGAAGCAGCGTCTGCAGTAGAGGATGCAGTGCTTTCGGCAGTGGAGGAAGCGGTGCTTTCAGCGGCGGAGGAAGAGGCGGTCCTCCCGCCGCAGGCTGCCAGGCTTACGCACATAGCGGCGGCCATTGTGGCTGCAATAATTTTCTTTTTCATATGGTGTTCTCCTTAATGTCAAGCAGTGGAACGGCGGCTGGGCAAGCGATGAACCAGCTTTGCCGTTAACATTTTTTATTCAGGCGGTGTGCACCCCGTCTTTCTTTCAACACTGTCATTATACCTGCTGGAAAGCACCGAAAATACTAAAAAAATATGCAGTTTTTGCTACAAAACACAGTTTTCTTGACTTTCCCCAAAAACAGTGTATTATATATATCCATAATACATAAACCCTTTTTCGCCAATTTATGCACAATGCTAAAAGTTACAACTTTATGAAAGGACGTTTTTGCCAATGAGTCCCGAACGCGAACCGATGGAGAACGACTCCAACTCCCGCACGGCGGAAGAATTGGAGCAGCAAACTGTTGATGTTTATGTAGAGCGTGCTCTGCACGGCCCGGTGTTCCGCATGTCTTACGAGCACACCCACACTTATTGCGAAATTTTTTACCTGAAAAGCGGCACCTGCACCTACACCGTCAACCAGGGCCAGTGGCACCTGGAAGCGGGCGACCTGTTTATTGTGGCTGCGGGCGACCCCCACAGCACCCGCTACGAGGGCAAAACCAGCTGCGAGCGCATTATCGTGTTCTGTAAATCAGATGTACTTGCCGGCATGATGCGTGGCGACCCGACCGAAGTACAGCAGGCGCTGGAGCGTTCCTGCAAGGTGATCCTGAACGCCGAGACCCGCACGATGGTAGAAGCTCTTTTGGACCAGATGCTGCTGGAAAACGACCTGCCGCGCAAATATTCGGAGCAGGTGCTGGAGCTGGAATCGCTGCATCTGGTGCTGCTTTTGCTGCGGAATGGCATTTTCAGCCATGAAACCATGTCTCCCAAAGAGGGCTACAGCGCCGACATTGAGCGCGCGCTGAAATACATTGCGCTGAATTACCAGCAGCCCTTAACGCTGGAAGAAGTGGCCGGATACTGCAACCTGAGCCCCACCTATTTTTCCCGCAAGTTCAGGCTGATCACCGGGCAGACGTTCAAAGAGCATGTGAATTACATCCGGCTGCGCCAGGCCACCCAGATGCTGTTGATGACAGATAACTCCATCACCAAAATTGCCATGCTGTGCGGCTTTGGCAGCAGCAACTATTTCAAGGATCTGTTCCGCGCCAGCACCGGGCGTTCCCCCCGTGAATACAGAAAGCACTCCGGGCTGCCCATCCACCCCCACCTGCGGGATAACGGGTAACGCACGGAGTGCCGTAACCAAACCGTATTTTATTGTGCAGTTATTCCAGCGTCATGCCATATTTATCAAAAATGCGGTTGAACAAAAAGGCGTTGCAATAGCTCGCCAGCCCCGGCGCCACCAGCAGCACCGGCCAGAATACAAAAACGCCCACGGCAAAAAATGCTACCGTAACCATCAGCGCGGCCAGAACAGGCATTACATTGCGCAGTGCCATGGCAATGCCCATCTTGAACAGCGCGCCGATGGTGTTATCGCACCGGGCAACCAGCGGGAACAGCATGGTGATAAACAGCGCCCAACAGGCCAGCAGCACTACGCTGGTAAAAAACATTGCCCCCGCAAACACCGAACTGGTCTGCAGGCAGATCACCAGATCCAGTACCAGCAGGATGCCAACCGCCAGGTACCCCACCCACAGCGCGGTTGCCTGCTTGAGGTTCTGCTTAAAAGAATGGAAAAACGCGGGAATGAGCTGGCCTTCCTGCCCGCGGGCCATCTTTAAGGTAATGTAATACAGCGCCGTTGTGGCCGCGCCCCCGCCGTTACCACCGGCAGGCAGCAGAGATACCACAGGCAGGACAAAAGGAAAAAATCCGCCAAATTGCCGATAAACTTCCAGATTGGATTTTCGAGACTGAAAAATTTCATGATGTGCCCTTCCTGTTGTTGGCTGCATGGTCAGGGGGGCTCCCCTGCCGCTTGCGGCCATTTTTGCTTTTGTAGGGCATGGTACCACAAAAAAAGAGTGCCTGCAAGACCCGGCAGGAAGAAAGGCTGAAAAAATTTGGCGGCATGTTCAGCAGGAAGAGCTATCAAAAAAGTCTGCAATAAAGGCCGCCGCCTGCTTTCCCACGGTGTTATAGGCGCTCTGGTGGTATAAAAAACATTGTTGATTCTGCGTTTCAAACACCTATGTAAAGAGATTTTGACGGTGGTTGGAAAGTAAACTTGATCGTATTTTTGCGGAAATGTGTTATAAAGAATATACAGAAGAAAGGAACAAATGCGATGTACATAAGTAAACGACTAAAAGAACTGAGAACCGTAAGCGGTTTTAGCCAAGAAAAACTTGCGGAGCTCCTCGATGTTTCAAGGCAAACAATTTCAAGTTGGGAAAATGAAAGGAGCTATCCTGATGTTCACAATCTAATTATGCTCTGCGACATTTATTCCGTTTCTTTGGATGACCTTATGAAAGGAGATATAGAAACGATGAAAAAAGAAGTGGCCAACACAACTCTAAATAAATCCCCCCAAGATGCAATACAACTGATCCAAAGCGGCCTGGTTATGATTATAGGACTGCTTATTGCAGTAACTGGTCTTATCATTACGCTAAATGGTGGAAGTACCCTATGGGGATACGGATTGATGATGATTGGTGCTGCCCTTGCTTGCTTCTTTGCCTTTTATGCTGATTATCTAAAACGCAAAAATAAGATACAGACATATAAGGAATTGAGTGATTTTTACGATTATTCCATGAAGTTACTAAATCAAGACAATCATTAGGAAGCAAAAACTATTGATTTATTTGTTAGGTATTGTGCAGAAACCGGTCGCTTCAACACCCTAAAGTGTATCTGGAACCTTAGCAAAAACAGCACCGCCGCCCGGGTTTTTCCCTTTGGGCAGCGGTGCCGTTTTTGTTTATGCTATTGTTGTGTTACGGGGCAAAGCCTGCGATCAGATCAGGCCCATCAGGCTGGGCAGACCCAGAGACAGTGCCGGGATATAGGTAACAGCCAGCAGGGCCAGCACCAATGCGACAAAGTACGGGATCAGCTTGGAAGTGACCTGCTCGATGGAAACATGGCCAATGCCGCAGCCGACAAACAGAACGGAGCCAACCGGCGGGGTGATGTTGCCCAGGCACATGTTGAAGATGAGCATAACGCCGAACTGGATCTCGGTCATGCCAAAGCTGGTAGCGATGGGCAGGAAGATCGGGGTAAAGATCAGGATGGCCGGGGTGATATCCATGAACATGCCGATCACCAGCAGGATGATGTTCATGAGCAGGAAGATGATGTACTTGTTTTCAGTCAGGCTCATCAGGCCGTTGGAGATGGCTGCCGGGATGCCGGAGTAAGCCATAACAAAGGACATGGCGGAGGAAGCGGAGATCAGGAACAGGATGATACCGGAAGTTTTGGCGGAATCCAGCAGGATCTTCAAGAAGCTCTTGAACGTGATGCTCTTGTAGACGATGGAGAGGATCAGACAGTACAGAACTGCGATGCCAGCGCCCTCGGTAGCGGTGAAGATACCGGAAACGATACCGCCGATAACGATGACGATGAGCAGCAGAGAGGGCACAGCGTCCCAAATGGTCTTGCCGATGCTCTTGCTCTTATCATAACCGGTAGCTTTCATGCCTGCCTTTTTGGCGCCGACAAAGGCAACCAGCATGCAGCACAGACCCATCAGGATGCCGGGAACGTAACCAGCCATGAACAGGGTGGAGATGGAAACACCGCCAGCAACGGTGGAGTAAACAATGAATGCGGAGGTGGGCGGGATCAGCAGGCCGGTGGGGGCGGAAGCAATGTTGGCTGCTGCAGAGTAAGCGGGGTCATAGCCGTTTTCTTCCTCAATGGGGCTGATGCAACCGCCCATGGCGGAAGCAGCAGCAACGGAGGAACCGGACAGTGCGCCGAACAGCATGTTGCCCAGGATGTTGGCCTGTGCCATGGAGCCGGGGATCTTGCCAACGAACAGCTGGGCAAAGTTGACCAGGCGCTTGGCAATACCGCCGTTGTTCATGATGTTGCCAGCCAGGATGAAGAGGGGCACAGCCAGCAGAGAGAAAGACTCAACGCCGGAGTTCATCTTCTGCATGGTGATAAAGGTGATCTGGTCCCAAGACAGGGTGGACATGGCGGTTACAATGGAAGAAACCACGATGCTGATGGAGATGGGCACGCCCAAAAACAGCAGCACGCCGAACACAGCAAAAAGGATAACGGTTGTCAGTGTAATGCTCATTGTTCTGTGCCCTCCTTAGCAGTCAACTTTTTCGCCGGTGATATCTTCATAAATGTTGATGATCTGGGCGATGATGATGAAAATGCCGGAAATCGGAGCGATGGAGTACACCAGACTGCGGGGGATGCCCAGCAGAGCGGAGAATTCACGGCTGGCAGAAACAGCCAGCTTGAAGCCGCCGATGGGGATGACGAAGATCGCCACCATGGATCGCAGCAGCGCCGCCAGCAGCAGGATCAGGCCGTCGATGGCAACCAGCAGAGCGGTGTGGGCTTTGCCGGTGAATTTATCGCGCACCAGCGTCAGGGACATATGCTCGCGGGTGGAGAATGCGTAAGCTGCACCGATAAAGCCGGTCCAGATCAGGCTGTAGCGCACCAGTTCCTCCGTAAAGGCAACGGGGCTGTTGAGGACATAACGGGAGAACACCTGGATGAGAACCAGGATGGTCATGAAAGACAGCAGAACGGCGCAGGCAATGCTGAGGAACTTATCCATCCAGAACTTTACTTTACCCAAAAACTGTTTCATGTTTTATTCCCCCTCTCGTGCAGCTTCAATCGTATCCATCAGGGTCTTAACGCCGGGATACTCGTTTTCGTAAGCTTCGATCATGGGCTGGGTTGCTTCGCGGAAAGCTTCCTTGTCTACATCGTAAACAAACTCAACGCCCATGGTTTCCTGTGCTTCTTTTACAGCTTCTTCAATGGCCGTATCCCACATGACCTTATGGGCCTCGGTGGAGTTGTGGGCAGCTTCCAGAATGATCTCCTGATCTTCCGGGGAGATCTGCTTCCATACCTTTTCGCTCATGATCAGAACGTCAGGGATCATGGCGTGCTGGTCAACGGAGTAGACCTTGCACACTTCGCCGTGCTTGCCGGTGGTCAGTGCGGTTTCGTTGTTTTCGGTGCCGTCAATGATGCCGGTCTGCAGGGAGGTATACACATCGCCGTAAGACATGGCAACGGGAATGCCGCCCAGATAGTTCATCATATCGGTCTGGGACTTCATGTCCTGCACACGGATCTTCAGGCCCTTCAGGTCAGCCGGGGTGCGGATGGCTTTGTCTTTGGTGTAGAAAGAGCGGGCGCCGGAGGTATAATAGGTCAGGGTAACAAAGCCGTCATCGCCGGTAGAGAGGAAGAAATCCTGCATCTGCTGGGAGTCCATGACATGGTAGAAATCCTCGGTATCATTAAAGATGTAAGGCAGGCCGAATGCGTTGTAGGCTTCGTTGTACGTTGCCAGACCGGGGGCAGAAACCTTGGTCATGGCGATAACGCCTGCCTGCAGCTGCTCCAAGTTTTCGTTTTCGCTGCCGAGCTGGCCGTTGGGGAAGATCTCGACCTCGATCTGGCCGTTTGATTTTTCCTGCACATACTTCTGGAACTCCACAGCACCCAGATGCATGGAGTCGGTCTCGTCCTGCTGATGCGCAATGGTGATCTTGTAGGAGGCATTGCCCGCAGCGGCAGAAGCGGCAGGGGATGCGGTGGAGCTTGCTGCTGTGCTGCTGGAGGAACCGCCGCAGGCGGCCAGACCCATTGCCAGAGCTGAAATACCAGTGATCTGCATGAAGTTGCGACGGCTGATCTTGTGAATACGCATGGTGTTTCTCCTTTTCTGCTTGTCGGATTTTTTGCTTGTAAGCGCTCTTTTTGTTTGCTTCGTTCGGGTTGGTGTTCCGGCTTTGTGTCAGGCCCGGCCCCCACGCCGGGCGGTGATCTTGCTTTGACGGAATGACCGTCTCTTTAATGATATATTAGTTCATTTCGATAGATTCGTCAATAGAAAACGCATATTCTCTCAAGCCGAATATTTTCTGCGAAAATAGAACATAATGCACAAAAATCTGCCTTTTTTCACGGAGTCAAAGGCTGATTTTCCTGGAAGATTCACGGCATTAACTGATATATTGAATGCAATCCATTGACAGATGCGAGTTTCTGCTTTTGCTTCGGAACTACTTAAAAGGCGTGGATTCGCACTTTTTTATTGCGAAGCAAAAAAGACCCGCCAGCGGATACAGCTCCGCTGACGGGTTTTGACCTGTTATGATATATCACTCAAAGAAATCCGGGAACTTTTCCAGCAGCTGCTGGAATCCATCGCGGAAATGCCCCAGATGCTCCTCCATCTCCTGACGGATGTCCACCGTGGGCGGAATGCCAAGCATGAGGTAGTTGTAAAAGCGGCGGTGCTCTTCCACCACACGGTTCTCATCCTGTCGGATGACCGCATTGGTCATGTAGCGCACCCGGTCGTAGTGCGAGGTGACGTTGTGCACAGCCTGCCATGCGCGGTCG
>OGUP01002054.1_pt1 | contig 10527 bp, 9 predicted proteins | sample 1553661 | NCBI WGS metagenome assembly OGUP01 (sample SAMEA2580026, study PRJEB22360) | human gut metagenome | biome: human gut; feature: human-associated habitat; material: faeces | place: Denmark | collected 2008/2010
AATCCTCTGGCAGTTCGATCTCCTGCAGTGCCGTGTCATTATAAAAGCTGTATTCTTCGAGCTCCTTCACGCCTGCAGGCACCACGACCTTTGCTTCCCTGCCAGAGCAGCTCAGCAGCGTGTCCCCCATGATCGCAAGTTCAACCGGATGGTCGGAGTCCTGTTCATCGGCAGAGTCATCGCCGACCCAGGCCCCGCAATTCGGACAGATCCGGCTCGCAAAGATCCAGCTTCCACAATTCGGACAACTCCACATAGTGTTTTCTCCTCTCCTGTGCATTCCCGCCGCTTTTGTTTCTTCCAGTCCACAGCCATTCGCCCGGATAGTCTATCCCCGACCGACTGCCGGATGTTTTTTTTAGTATACTCCCCCGGGCAGCATGCGGTCAATCTTTTTTGCGATAATCCCGGAAATTCATCCCCATGCCATGCTCAGCTGACCCACATCGGCGGCTTATCTTTTTGCATTTCAGTCAAACACTTCGATTTTGTGCATATTTTGTTGTATCTTGTCCATGATGAATCTGAAAGAGAATCTGCCACCGCCTCATGTGAAACATGGGCGGTATTAACTAACAATTTCAAAGAAGCCGCAAAAATCATTGCCGCCTTGTTGAACAGCAAACAAAAGCGGTGACTTTCCGTATTATGGAAAGTCACCGCTTTCTCTTATGCTGTGCAGTGGTCGTTCACTGCACAGATTGATAAGAAGGAGAACTTAAATTTCATACCATCTGATTTCATTGGCATCCAGATGCAGGTCAAAGCTGTTGCCATCAGTCGTATAAACTGTGGTATCCTGCGGCTCGTAGGTGTTGTTCACCACACAATACTTGCCGTTCTTGACGTAGGCGTGAACTTCTACATTATAATTGGAGCTGAACCATGTATGCAGCTCTTCCTCACTGTGGGCGCTCCACAGGATAGCACGGTACAGGGTACGGCTGTTGGCAAAGCTGTACGGCACGCCGCTGATGTACACGGCACGCCCCTTGCCAAAGTCGTGGGCGGCCATCTGCACTTCCTTGTTCCGCTGCACCAGCACCTCGGTGCCTTCGAGGGCGTAGATGTTCTTTTTGCCCTCGCCAAAGTCCACGGGTTGGTCGGCGTCCTGCAAGATAAAGTGATCGGGGTGCTCCTCCCAGTTGTATTTGTCGTAGTTGAGGGTGAAGCCGTTTTCTTCCTCCACGCCCAGCACGCTGGCAAGCTGGAGAATGTGGCCCTGATACGGGTGACCGGAAGGCTCACCCACGCCGATAAAGCCGCCGCCGTTCCAGACGAACTTGCGGATAGCGGAGGAGATCTCCGGGTCTTCCCACCAGATGCCGCCGGTGTGTGCGGTGTCGGCATCGCCGACATTGATAATGACATCCAACGAATCCAGCAGATGCGGGTCGTTCTTGATATCCTCAAAGCTGATAAACTTCACATCAAAGGGCGCACCGGACAGCATCTCAATGACACCGGCATAGCTATAGTTCTGCTTGTAATAGAGGGCGTGATGCACCATGTGACAGCCCCAAGCCCGCATTTTACCCCAACAGTTCAGCACGGCCACTCGCTTGACACAGTAGGGTGTGGTGCCCTTGATGTTCTCGTACAGTTCGCGGAACTCGTTGCAGACGCTCTCCACGTAGTCCACGAACTCCGGGAACTGCAAGGCCAGTTTCAGATAGCCGCCATAGCCGATGCGGTCGATGGGCTTGCGCAGGATAGCGCGGCGGGCTGTAACCCAGTTCTCCTTGGCTTCCCGCACCGGGTCGCCGCCCTCGTGGAAGGTGTCGGGGAAGAAGTACGGCAGGAAACGGCCCTCGGTGTACTTCACGCCCTCAATGTCAGAGATCAGGCGCAGGGTGGAGCCGTTGCCCACGCTGCCCACCACGGCATCCAGGCCGATGGTCTTGAACTCCGGCATGAAAGGTTCGGTGCCGATCCAGTGATCGCCGAGGAACATCATGGCTTCGCACCCGCACGCGTGGGTGATGTCCACCATCTCCTTGGCAAGCTTTGCCACCTCGCGGCGCTGGAAGGCCTGAAAATCCCGGAATTCCTTGCTGGGCACCCGGTACTGGTTGTTATAGTAGCCCTGATCGATGATGTACTCCGGGCGGAACTTGTAGCCCACTTCCTGCTCAAACTGGTTGAGGATATAAGGGCTGACCGAAGCAGAGTATCCATACCAGTCCACGAACTTCTCCCGCTTCAGCTCGTCGAAGATCAGGGTGAACTGGTGGAAGAAGGTGGTGTAGCGGATGACGTTAACATAGGGGTGCTCTGCAATGAACTTGCGCAGGCGCTCCATGGAATACTTGTGGGTCTTGGGCTGACGCACGTCAAAGGTGATCTGGTGCTCAAAATTCGTCCAGCCGTTGGTGGTAGCGTTGTACATATGCACCGGGTCCCAGATGAGGTAAGCCAGAAAACTGACGGTATACTCATGGAACGGTACGGCCTGTACGGTCACACTGCCGTCGGCGTAGCTCCACTGCTCCGGCGGCACGGGCTGACCGGTGGTTCGATCCATGACCTCCCACCAGCGGGTGATGTCGTCGTTGGTGTTCACCTGCATCAGCTCCGGGCTGATGCCCTTCATCAGCGGGATGGTCACGGTGTCGCCGGGGGCGGTGTAAAAGCCGGTCATGATGTAGCACTGCTGTACCTCGTCCGGGTTTGCCTTTGCCCATGCGTTGTCCTTGCGGGTGGTATAGTAGGTGGAGTAGATCTTGGCGTCCGCATCCTTGAGCTGCTGCGGGAAGTCGGTGCCGTCGCAGTCGCGGATGGCGTCTGCACCCCACTTTTTCAGAATTTCCAGCGTTTCGGGCACCACGTCCAAGTCGGTGGGGATTGTCACGCGCCCGGACTTTCTTGTTTCATCCATAGGGATTCTCCTTTACCTCTCTCTTATCCTCAATCTTGATAGGTCGCATTGTAGATGGCCAGCACAGCCAGCAGCAGCGCTACGCCCACCAGCATGATGCCAAGCCCTGCCAGCTGCCCGGTCATTTTCCAGCCGGACACCACCAGCACCAGTGCCAGCACGAACAGCACCAGCATCAGGATCATGCGCAGGGCGGGATGGTTTTTCCAATATGCTTTCATCGTCTGTCACCTTAACCTTTCAGGCCGCCCACGGTCATGCCCTGCGTCAGCTGCCGCTGCACGCAGATGTACAAAATCAGGGTGGGCAGCATTACCAGCACAAGACCTGCGTACATGGTACCGTACTGGGCGGCGCTCTGCTGCGCCTGCATCAGGTTCAAAAGACCTACCGGCAGGGTGCGGGGTGCCTTGGTGGAGCTCATCAGGGTCATGGAGATGATATACTCGTTCCAGAAGGACAGGAAGTTGAACAGGATAATGGTGATGATGGACGGCTTTGCCATGGGGAAGATGATGCGGGTCATGGTGGAGAAATAGCTCGCACCGTCGATGTAGGCCGCCTCCTCAAAGTCGTGGGGCAGGGTGGCAAAGTAGCCCGACAGCAGGTAGATGGTAAAGGGCAGCGCGGTGGCGGCGTATACCACCGCCAGCACCACCAGATTGTTCAGCAGAAAGCCGCTGCCGAAATGGCCTTTCAGCCACACATCGCTGTCCCGCAGCATCAAAAAGATGGGCACCACGATGTAGTTCACGTTGATGAACAGGCCCGCCATGAACAAGGTGTTCAGTATCTTGCGCCCCTTGAAGTGGAAGCGGGACAGACAGTAGGCGGCGGGCAGGGCAACGACCAGCAACAGTGCCAGCGCCAGCGCGGTGACGATGACCGAGTTGAGCATATATTCGCCCATTTTCGCGCCGTTCCATGCGTTGACAAAGTTCTGCCAGTAGAACCCGGCGGGCAGTGCCCATGGGTTGCCGTAGAACTCTGCATTCTGCTTGATGGAGGCCATGAACACCCATGCCACCGGCACGATGATGGTAACGGCCAGCAGAACCAGCACAAAATAGATGAAAAACTTGTACAGACCTTCCGCAGAGCGGGAAGATTTTTCGGTGGTATTCTGCATCTTCTTCCCTCCTTAAAATTCCAGCGTATCGCGGCTGGTGACCTTGTTGACACAGGCGGACAGGGCAAACGAGAACAGGAAGATTACCACGCCGATGGCCATACTGTAACCATACAGGCCAGCGTCTTTCTGGCTGTACATATAGCTCAGCGCCACATCCGATGCGCCGTTGGGCCCGCCGCTGGTCATGGCCTTGACAAACAGGAACGCCATGTTAATGGTGGAGATAATGAAGAAGGTCAGGGTGGTGCGGATGTTCGTCCAGATGAGGGGGATGGTGATCTGGAAGAACTGGGTCAGCCGCCCGGCACCGTCCAGATTGGCGCTCTCGTACAGGCTGATGGGCACGGCAGACATGGAGGCCATGTACATGACCATGTAGTAGCCGATGGCCTGCCACACCATGGCAATGATGATGGAGGGGATGACCAGTTTTTCGCCCTTCCACAGGATGGGGTCGCTCATGTTGCGGAACAGGCCGATGATGCTGTTCAGCATGCCGTTTTCCGGCTTATAGATGGCAGAGAAGATGCCGGAGATGACGACCACCGACAGGATGTTGGGGATGTAGAAGATGATGCGGAAAAAGTTCTGGCCTTTGATCTTCTCCCGGGTGAGGATGGCGGCAAATACCAGTGCAAAGGCGAAGGTGATCAGGGTGACCGTTACCACCAGCAGGATCATATTCTGCATGGAGCGGATGAACTGGGCGTCCCGCAGCAGATGCTGGAAGTTTTTAAGCCCCACAAAGGTCTCGTTGGGAGAATAGGCACCCCGCTCATACAAACTCATGCGGAACACGTTGAGGGTGGGCAGGATCATAAAGAGGAAAAACAGGATGGTAGCCGGTGCCACACAGAGGAATACGAACCGTTTGCGGCTTTTATCCGTTCTCATAGGGGATTGACCGCTCCTTTCTTGATGGTACTGTACAGCCCAAAAAAGCGGAGGCGGTAAAAACCGCCCCCGCTGGGCAGGGCTTAATTACTCGATGATGTTGGCGCGCATCTGGTCGCTGGCGGACTTGATGCCGTCGATCCACTGCTGCTCGGTCATGCTGCCGGAGACCAGCGAGTTGACGGGATCGAAGAACACGGTGCGGACTTCCACGCCGGGGATGGCGCTGAAGGCTGCAAAGTTGCCCATAGCTGCCTTTGCGCCGTTATCATAGATGGAGTAGAACATCTTGTTGTCGCCGTCCAGATCATCGGCAATGCCCAGCACAGGCTGGATAGCGCCGCTCTCGGCAAACAGCTTGCAGGCTTCGTCGCTGTACAGGTAAGCCACGAACTGCTTGGCGGCATCCAGATGTTCTGCACCCGCCGGGATCCATGCCTGCTCGAACCAGGTGTAGCTGTACTGGTCGCCGCCGGCCTTGACAGCGGGCAGGGCGGTCATGCCCCACTCAAAGCCGTCTGCACGGGGAGCCTCGGCCATCTCGCCCACGATCCAGGTGCCGTTGGGCATGAACAGGGCCTTGTTGTCCAGCACCAGCTGCTGGTTCTGGGTAAAGTCCTGATCGTTGGCCTGTGCGGGGGTGATGGGGTTGGTGTAGGAAGCCAGCTTTGCCACGATATCAAAGCAGGTCTTTGCCTCGGGGGTGTCCCAGATGCCTTCTTCGTAGTGGGTAGCCTTGTTGAAGAAGTCGGGGCCGCCTGCGGCGTACATCAGCGCATAGAAGAAGGCGTCGAAGTAGCCGGTGGTGGGGTAGGTGAACAGGTAGGTGCCCTCAGCGGCAGCCTTGTCGCCCAGTGCCCACATCTCGTCCCAGGTCTTGGGCACGTCCCAGCCCTTTTCCTTCAGGAAACCGGCGTTGTAGAACAGGCCGCAGGGGCTGTAGAACATGGGAGCCAGATAGGTCTTGCCGTCGCCGTAGGGGTTGGTCAGGGAGGTGTCGGTAAAGCCGCCGGCGATCTTCTCGCTCACCTTCTTGCTCTCGCCGGGCACGGTCATGCTCAGCACATCGGTGATGTCGGCGATCAGGTTGCCCTTGATGAACTGCTCGGTCAGGGCAGCTTCACGGCCGGTGGCCAGATGGACCACGTCGGGGTAGTCGCCGCCCTGCATGGAGGGGCCGATGACATCTTCCAGATTCTTGTCGGTGGTCAGCTCCACCTTGATGCCGGTCTGGGCGGTAAAGGCATCGGTGACTTTCTGCCACATCTCGGAACCGTAAGCGGTCTCAATGGCGGCGACCTTGATGGTCACGTCCTCAGCGGGAGCAGCGGACGATGCAACGGCAGAAGAAGCTGTGCTGGAAGCGGTAGAGCTGGAAGAACCGCCGCAGGCGGCCAGACCCAGTGCAGCGGCACCCACGCCAGCCGCTTTCAGAAAATTGCGACGAGAAATGCGTTTCATAGTGTATCCTCCATCATAAAGTTCCGTTCAAAACACAGCCGGGGCAAACAGGCTTCGTCCGAAGGGGCTGTGGTTTTTTCTGCTTCCAATATAGAGGTTTTTACGGTTCGCAACAAGGTCTTTGTTGTTTCATTTTTTAGAAATATTGCTTTTTGGGAAATTCTTTCAGCAAAAGCAATAAAATTTGTACTGTAGTTTTGGTACATTTTCCCCGCCTGTAACCAGTTTGACATATTTTTTGCACTATATCGAAGGCAAAAGTATTGAACCCGTCCAAAAATCAGGGCTTGCATTTTTTCTTCATTGCCTCTATAATGAGAAAAAACGCACGAAAAAACGCATCGTTTTTAGGCTTGCATTTTTAGTATCTTGCTTTTATTTTTATAGTTTTTGCGTTTTGCCTCAAAAGGAGCCATTTATGAGTACCGAGCGATTTGATATCCGCCATGCTCCCGCTCCACGGGAATCCTTCCGGCTGCTGTACATCAGCAAAAGCAAATTTGGCGGCGATTGGAACAGCACTGCCCACACCCATTCCTGCACAGAGCTGTTCTACTGTCTGAGCGGAGAAGGTCAGTTTTATTTAAGCGGTCAGCTTTATCCGGTCAAACCGGATGATATGATTATCGTCAATCCGCAGGTAGAGCATACCGAGTTGAGCCTGAATGCTTCACCGCTGGAATACATTGTATTGGGCGTTGCTGGCATCGAGATCTTATTTGGAAAATCAGATTCTTCCTACGCCATATTCAACTGCCGGGAAAATCGGGAGCGGATGGTGACGCTGCTCCATATGCTGCTGGCCGAAGCAGACCGCAGTCTGGACGGCTGCGAAACGGTCTGTCAGGATCTGCTGGAAGTGCTGCTCATCTGGCTGGTGCGGTGTACCACGCTTTCTTTGCAGGTAGAGGAAACGCCCCGCTCCGACAGCCGGGAGTGTGTGGAGATCAAGCGGTATCTGGACAGCAACTACCGCGAAGATATCTCGCTGGATACCCTTGCCGAAATCGCCCACATCAACAAATACTATCTGGCCCATACCTTCCAAAAAGAGTATGGCATCTCTCCCATCACCTATCTGAACCGCCGCCGCATCGAGGAAAGCAAGTATATGCTGGGCAACACCGGTTACAGTCTGGCGCAGATCAGCGAGTTGATGGGCTTTTCCTCTCCCAGCTATTTTTCCCAATGCTTCCGCAAGGCGGAAGGCTTGACCCCCAATGAATACCGCCGTCAGGTGCGGCAGGGACAACGTCCTGCCCCGTCAAAACGGCATGAAGTATAACGAAAACGAGGAATTTATGATGAAATCCGTTACCCTTTCTCTGCTCCAGTCTGCTGCAAATGCCTTTGATTTTGGCGGGCCTGTGCTCTGCGATGCTCACCACTATGGTGAGGGGCATATCAACGACACCTTTGTGGTCTGGCGGGAAGATCATTCCAAACGCTTTATTTTGCAGCGCATCAACACAGATACCTTTACTAACCCGGTGGGCCTGATGGAGAATGTCTGCGGCGTGACCCGGCATCTGCGGGCGAAAATTCTTGCCGAGGGCGGCGACCCAGCACGGGAAACGCTGAATGTCATCCCAACTTTGTCGGGGTCGACTTGCTATCTGGATGCAGACGGCGGCGCATGGCGTGCCTACGACTTTGTAGAAGATACCATCTGTTTGCAGCAGGTCGGCAGCGAAACCGACTTCCGCACCGTGGCCGAGACACTGGGCAAATTCCAGAACCAGCTGGAGGATTACCCGGCCTCCACCCTCCACGAAACCATCGCCCGCTTCCACGACACGCCCAACCGCTATGCCAATTTTGAAAAAGCCCTCGCCGCCGATGCACTGGGCCGGGCAAAAAATATCACGTCGGAAATCGAATTTATCCATGCGAGGGAGCAGGACTGCCATGTCCTGCTGGATCAGCTGGCAGCTGGCGAAATTCCTCTGCGCGTCACCCACAATGACACCAAGATCAACAATGTCCTCATCGATGCCGCTACCGGAAAAGGCATCTGTGTCATTGACCTCGACACCGTGATGCCGGGACTTTCGGCCTACGACTTCGGCGATTCCATCCGCACCGGTGCCAACGACTGCGCTGAGGACGAACCTGACCAGAGCAAAGTCCATTTTGACCTGCATCTGTACGAAGTGTTCGCCAAAGGGTATCTCTCCACTGCCGGGGCATCCATGAGCATGGCAGAAAAAAAGAGCCTTGCATGGGGTGCAAGGCTCATGACGCTGGAATGCGGCATCCGTTTTCTGACTGACTATCTGGAGGGCGACCATTATTTCCATATTGCTCGCCCGGATCACAACCTCGACCGCGCCCGCACCCAGTTCACACTGGTGCGGCAGATGGAAGAGGTTTTCGATCAGATGCTGGAAATCGTCTGCCCGGACAATCACTGATTTCGCAATCTCCTCCATTCGGATACAGCAAGAAGCATGGACGCTCTCCTTTTCGGGGGCGTCCATGCTTCTTTTTACAGCTTATCCCTACTGCGCCATGACCTCACACTTTCCGTGAGCAAGCCGGACAACGCCCCTCCATCTGCTGTCGCAGACCGCGCTGCCGCTTAAAAGCCCAACTGGGGCTTTCATTGCTCCGCTACACTTCGCAAACGCGGTCCCACCCCAAACCTTGCTAAGATTGTTTACGGCCAACTGGAAATTGTCTGTTATAAAATATCAGCAACAAATTCCTCTATCAAACGATTCACCTGTTCGGGTTTGTCTGTATTGGAATTGTGTCCTGCTCCTTCGATCCACGTCAAAGGAATTTTCGTATTGCGATGCCATGCTTTGTTGTACCGTATACACGAACTAGCGTGATCTTGTGTGCCGCACATCAATAATGCGGGACACTTGATTTCATACGGCAGGTCCTTCTCCATAGCCGCTGCCAAAATACGAAAACCATGTCCGGCGATTTGCGCATAGCGTTTCTGATTGCCGTCATAAGTCAGCATTATTTCACGCATGAGATTTCTACCATAATCAGACGTGGCAACGCCTTCCGACCCCGATTTCAGGAGCCATTTCCACGGATAGTGAGCATATACCGGTTCCATCCGTTTCAAAAGCCAAATTTCAACTGCCGTCACATAGCTTCGTTGCAGCGGTGCAGAGTCAATGGAGACAAAGCCTGTCATTTTGTCTGGGTAAAGCTGTGCATAAGCCTGTCCCACATATCCACCCATGGACTGCCCAACAATGACAGGCTTTGTGATTCCTTCTTGGTTTAAGATATCATCCAGCCATTTTGCCTTATCGAACAGATCAAAATCAAATCGAAACGGCCATGAGGAACCGTGTGCCGGCGCATCCCAGACGATAACATTATACCTGTTCTCGAAATACTGAATCTACTTATCAAACAATCGATGGTCTGCCGTCAATCCCGGCAGAAAAACAAGCGTAATTGTATCCGGGTTTGACACACTCACCCAATAGTGAATCGTTCCGCAACGGGTCTGATATGTCCGTTCCTCCATTGAGCTTCCCTCCCATAACTTCCGAGTTATTGAATTGAGCATATCACATAAGTGAACACTCTAACCTTACAGCTCGGTTTCCACCGCAAGCTGTTCCTGCTTTTCTTTTTCGTCAGCGATTTGGACATCAACATCTTCGCGCATCTTTTTCAGAAGTGCAAGGACTCGCTTGATTTGACCTTTGGTATTCTCCACTCTGCTCTGTGCCTGATTGATGTGATCCAGAACTGCCCAGTCTGCAAAGAGGCCGTCAAAGAAGAAATCTGCAAATTTCAGAAAGCTGTCCACCGTAACCTGAAGGTCTGCGGTGATCTCAACATCGGCAAGCTCAGTTTTGAACCGCCGCAGTTCCACTTGGAGCTGTTCGATTTGTTCCTGTGCATCGTCCAGTTCCTCATACTTGGCAAGATCGGCCATCAAACCGCCGCCCATTACGTCCCATGTACTCCAGCCCTCGGCATTGTCGAGGGTTTCCAGAACTTCATTGACCGTATGCAGGGCGGTCTTTCCGGCGTTGATAGCTTCCAGCAGCTCCCGTTTTTGGACTTTCAGCGCGGCAATACGGCTTTCGCTTTCCGCAACCTGCTGTGCGGCAGGGTGGGCAGATGCTTTGATGCTTTTGATTTTTTCGGAAAGAGCAGCTTGATACTGCCTTTCGCAATC
>OGUP01002072.1_pt1 | contig 10486 bp, 8 predicted proteins | sample 1553661 | NCBI WGS metagenome assembly OGUP01 (sample SAMEA2580026, study PRJEB22360) | human gut metagenome | biome: human gut; feature: human-associated habitat; material: faeces | place: Denmark | collected 2008/2010
TTATCTGTATATGTGGAAAATACATTCCATTTGAATAATTTCTTATAAAATTCTGAATCCACTCTATCATCTCAAGTCTCACCACCTTATGTAATCACTCGTTGTTATGCACTCTTGCATCTTTTGCTCTGTCGATCACTCTTTTTTCTCTTCATTCTGATCCAGACCCAGTTCCTTGCTCAGACTTCTTGTTAAAAGAATATCTTCCGTCATGTTTGAATCATTAAAAATTGTTGTTTGTGCGAGATCAGACTCCTTTTTCAGTTGTTCTGACTGATCTTCTTCCTCTTTCTGTTCAACTTCCTTCAAATCAGAAACTTCTGACACAGTAGTATTGTTTTCTGTCTCCGACACATTCGGCATCTCTGCGTCCTGTTCCTGATGTTCTGTAATATGTTTTACCTGCTTCTCAGGCATCTGAACCACTACTTTCGGAACTGCCTTTACATAATAATAGTATTCGTCATCTTCAAACTGCACATACTCCGTTCTTGTATAATCCACATTAAACGCAAAGAATTCCACAAGCTTTGCCAGCAGCAGAGATACAACTGTTCCAAGAATTGTTGCAACTACCGAAATATTGGTATCAAAAGTCAGATCTCCCAGAAGCAGCATGACAACAGATACGACCGCACCGGCAAACATGGCGATCGTCCATGCATGATCTACAGATAATCTACGAATGACATATACAATTATTGTGGTAATACAAAAAGAAATTAAAACGATCAGCATTGCCTTATTATTCATGAGCCCGTCCATAACATAGCGGAACTTACTTACCGCATTATCCGCATCCAGCGAGCTGATCACAGTCGCATTCAGCTTCACATAATCCATCATATAATACACGATCACGCCGCACGCTACCGAAACAACCGACGCAGGCGTACATAAAAGCCCAACAATGATCGGTATCGCATACGGGATCTTCAATACAAAGCAAAGCGGAAGGAGAAGTACGATCAATGCATCTTTCGGTGCAAAACGATAGTATAAAAGCAGCATCAAAAGAAAAACCACTCCGCCCACAACAGCACATTCCATGGAAACCGCATAAAAATGCAGAATCACAAATACTGCAGAGATCACAATAAGCAGATTTATCGGAAGGAAGGAACACATCAGTGCCAACACCAGCACAATAAAAATATTATCTATTTTTGACATAAATCCCAGATTTCCGTTGATCATCAAAAGTGCCACAAGTGCCAGCAGGAATTTAAAAAGCGGCTGCAGATATACTTCATTGCGGCTATAAAAATTTCTTATATTCTCTCTGATTTCAAGTAATGATGACATAACTTCATCCTTTCACGGTATACAGGCTAATGCCTGCCTTTTTCAATATCATAGATCGCAGCAAGCTGCTTCAGATGATAGTAATAATGCTTCAGGCTTCGCTTCGCCCTGCTGTAGCGGAAAGAATAGATCACATAAGTGATCACGCTGTACGCCGCTATAAATACAATATAATAAAACAGGACTCTGCGCCCGAGCAGCAGCAGATCCATTTTATAAATATCCTGCATCATCGTCTCAAAATGATAATAGACATAAAGACCTGCAAGCAAAAAGAAAGCCAGCGTTCCGCAGATAACGGAACGGATGACCTGCATTCCCATATAATCACTTCGGAAATAGCTGCCGATCGACATATATTTCTTGCCTTCGTTTTCTTCATATGCTGCCATTTTGGTCATAAGCTTGATTCGTTCCTGGCTTAACATTGCAGCCTCCGTTTCTGTTATTTCAGGAACCGCATTCTCGGATCCTGACGTTTATTTTCATGCTTTGGTTCTTCCACCATCACACCGGAAAGTCCCATGGCGCTGTTCAGCTTGCGTGCCATCTGATCCTTGCACTGTGGACAGAACCGACCGCTTCTGATCATCTTACCACACATCTCACAGGCAACCTGGATCGGAGAATCATCTGCAAACTGCAGTCTTTCCTGTCTGATCCACTGCTGGATCTGTGCTGTATCGACATCGCAATCCTCCGATACTTCTTCCATTGTCGCACGACCATGCTGCTGGATATAACTCTTTACTTGCTGAAACTTTTTCTCCAGTGCTTCTTTACACGCCGGGCAAACAACGGGCCCATATACATAATTAAATAATTTACCGCATTTGCGGCAATTTTTTACATTCATGACTACCTCCCTATTTTCCGCCGGCTATCGTCAGAAAATAGATGTTTTTAATTCCTTTTTCCTGACAAAGGTGCGCAATCGCATCTATTGTACTGCCGGTTGTATAGATATCATCTATTATAATAATCGTATTTAATTTTACATCATTTCGTATGAATTTAAAAGCCCTTTTCAAATTATTTTGACGCTGTGAGAACGTGAGCTTTTTCTGTGGAATCGTATTTTTTGTTCTGCATATCAGATGTGAGTAAACCGGTATGTGGAAGATGCTGCCAAGCGCCTTTGCCAGAAGCGTTGCCTGATTATATCCGCGCTTCTGCTGCCGCCTGATATGCAGCGGAACAGGGATCAGTGCATCGGCCCTGCAGTTTTGTATAAAATCGCTCATTTCTTCTGCCATAAGCTGCGCATATGCTTTCGCATATTCCTGTCTGTTTCCGTATTTATAGCGATAAATAGACTTTCTTGTTTTTCCCTCATAAGGCAGAAGACAACGTCCTCTGCTGAAGTTATGTGATATTTCCCTGCAGCTGCTGCAATATTCTTCTCCCTGCCCTACATGCTTTCCGCACTTCATGCAGTAGTCTTTCATCGGCGTAAGCTCCTCTCTGCAAGTATCACAGATCAGTTTTTCAAAGCCCGGTACGATCTCGTCGCAAAAGGGGCATCTGACCGGGTATAGCAGCCGCAGGGCAATCTGTCCGTATTTCCTGCCGGTATTTAAAATGTGATGCACCCCGTTATGTCCTCCTCTTCTTTCTCCACCCCCGGGATTTTCTCCCGGATTCTTTCTCCCAGTCCGGTATATCTCGTCTGCGTATTTCCGTTTTCGATCATCTGGTGAACTGTTTCCTCACTGCCGATCAGCGTCACACACTTTTTGGCTCTTGTAACGGCCGTATACAAAAGATTTCGATAAGCCAGCAGATACGGCACATGAAATACCGGTATGACAACCGCCGGATATTCACTGCCCTGCGATTTGTGCACTGTGATAGCATATGCCAGTTCCAGCTCTTCCATTTCATCAAAGCCATAACTGACTTCACGCCCGTCATCAAACAGAACACGTACGGTTTTGGCATAAGTATTGATCTCACTGATTCTGCCCATATCGCCGTTAAATACACCGAGCCCCTTATCGATCACGATCCTGTGCAGTCCTGTAATCTCCCATTCCAGCTTATAATTGTTGCGGATCTGCATCACTTTATCACCTTCCCGCAGAATCCTCTCTCCAAACTGGTTTTCTTTCTTTTTACCGTCTGCTGGATTGACATAAGCCTGCAGGATCTTATTCAGTGCCTCCACGCCAAGCGGCCCTTTCCGCATCGGAGTCAGCACCTGTATTTCCGCAGGTGTTGTCTTTGTATAACGCGGCAGTTTGTCCGTTACAAGCTGCACAATGTTGTTATAGATCAGATTGATATCCTGTCTTGGCAGAAAAAAGAAATCCCGGCTCTTATTATCCAGTACAATATCTTTTCCACACCGGATCTGATATGCGTTCCAGATAATGTCACTGTCGTCCGACTGCCTGTAAATCGTCTCCAGACAGACGCTGGCAAAGGCTCTGCTCTCCAGCAGGTCACGCATTACCTGTCCCGGTCCCACCGAAGGAAGCTGGTTTCTGTCTCCTACCAGGATCAGTCTTGTTCCCTGTACTACTGCAGACAACAGTGACTGCATGAGAAAAATATCCACCATGGACATCTCATCTACAATGATCACATCCGCTTCCAGTGGATTTTCCTCATTCCGCTCAAACATTTCCCTGTCTTCTCCGCCCGCATTGACCTCCAGAAGACGGTGGATCGTCTTTGCTTCATAACCTGTCGCTTCGGTCATCCGCTTTGCCGCTCTTCCTGTCGGTGCAGTCAATGCCAGATTCTTGCCGTTTGCCAGAAAATACCGGATCATCATATTGATCGTCGTTGTCTTTCCCGTTCCCGGCCCGCCGGTCAGCAGAAAAACACCATTCTGCACGCTTTGAATCACTGCCCGGCGCTGCAGCGGATCAAGCTGCAGCTTATCCCGGCTTTCCAGATGTAAAAGTTCCCTTTCTACAGCATCTTCTTCCGGCTTTTCAGGGAGCGTGCGCAGGGAAAGCAGCATCGTTGCCACATTGTTTTCAGCATAATAGGCAGGCATACTGTAAATACAGTTTCCTTTGATGACCAGCTTTTTATCCATCATCAGATTTGCAATATGCGGCTCGATCGCATCCCAGGGAATGCGCAAAAGCTCTGCGGTCTGCTGCATAAGTTCCTCTTTAGGCAGATACAGATTTCCTTCTGCCATGCTTTGGGACAACACATACAAAATACCGCTTCTGATTCTGTAATCGGAATCTGTCCGGATACCGATCTTCTCCGCGATCGCATCTGCCATCCGAAAACCCACGCCTTCAATATCCTCCGCCATCTGATACGGGTTTTCCTGCAAAATGCCATACATCCGCATGCCATAAGTCTTATAGATCCTGACTGCCAGTGTATTGTTGATCCAATATTTCTGCAGAAACATGAGTGCACCGCGCACATCCTTTTTCTCTTCTACCTGCATGGCGATCTCCTGCGCTTTGCGCAGACTGATCCCCTTTACCTCTGCCAGCCGTTCCGGTTCTTCTTCGATAATACGCAGGCTGTCATCTCCAAATCTTTTCACGATCCTGCCTGCCAAAGATTCACCGATTCCTTTAATGGCACCACTTCCCAGATAACGGCGGATGCTTTCCGCATCCGTCGGCTCAATGATCTCGTACTGCTGCATCTTAAACTGTTCGCCATAATTGGCATTATATTCCATCTTTCCGGTAACCCGCAGCATTGCCCCCTGCACATCACCCTGAAAAATACCGGTAACGATCAGTTCCTCTTCTTCATAGTCTGCAGACAGCACACAATAGCCGTTGCTCTCGTTGCGGTAGATCACATGGTCTACAAAAACCTCCAGTGTTTCCAAATTGTTCCCTTTCTCGTTATGCGCTCGTGGAAACCAATACATGTTCCACATGTGCTTGGTTCCCTTCCTCGCTATAAAATAAGGGCTGCTTTTGGCAGCCCTTTCCATTTTCTTTTCTTTTATACAGAACCTGTATTGCGCTTCATCTGCTCATACAGCATCTGTGCAAGCCCCAGGCTATTCTGCTCTGTCGATTCCTTTGCCAGATCAGCGATCGCAGTGTCCTTGAAATAATCGACCATTGTATTGGAAGATTCATCCTCTCCATCCAGTTTCGTCGTTTTTATCATTTCCTTCATGACCTGTTCCATGAAATACGCTTCAAATTCCTTGCAGGCATCCATCAGTTCTTCATCTGTTGCCTGTGACATATCTTTTCCCTGCAGCTGCGAGATCTGATTTCCTGTCGCGGAACCTGCCGCTGTCTGATTGTAATTCTGATACATAGCAGAAATATTACTGATATCCATATGCTACTCCTATCTTCTCAGGTTGTTAGCCTGCGACATCATTTCGTCCGTTGCCTGGATTGCTTTGGAATTCATTTCATACGCTCTCTGTGCCACGATCATATTTACCATTTCATCCACAACCTGCACATTGGAACCTTCCAGATAGCCTTGATTTACCTTACTCTTTGTCAATCCCGCTGTTACAGCCTCATTCATAGCCTGCCCGCTTGCTGCGGAAACTGCATACAGACTGCTGTCCATCTTTTCCAGACCTGACGGATTCTGGAACTGGTAAAGTCCGATCTTAATGCCAAGCGACTGTGCATTATTAGTTGCATTAGGATAACATATCTCTCCGTCTCCCGTGATCGTAATAGAAGAAGTCATGTACTGGCTGGAATTAAAGCTGATCTTATTTCCGTTAGAATCCAAAACCGGAAGTCCCGCCGTTGTTGTCAATGTAATATTGCCGTTATCGGTTGCCCACAGGAAATTACCGTTTCTAGTATAATAAGTCTGACCGTCCTCTCCACGCACTGCAAAAAAGCCCTTGCCTTCTATACCAAATGCAGAGGTAGATGTGCTTTCCAGCATATTTCCCTGAGTAAACATTGAATTAATCGATGAATTACGTACTCCAAGTCCAACCTGTGCACCGACCGGCTTATTCTGCCCGTTTGCCGTTGTTGTCTTTGTCTGCATTGTCTGATACAGCAGCGATTTGAATTCCGCTACATCTGTTTTATAGCCCGTTGTATTGACATTTGCCAGATTGTTGGAAATTGTATCAAGATTTGTCTGTTGTGCGATCATGCCGGATGCGGCAGACCATAAACTTCTAACCATAGAAAAAAGCCTCCCTTATCTATCGGAGCTGACCAAGCTGGTTGGCAGCTATATCAAGTGTTCCGTCAATTGTCTGGATCACTTTCTGGTTCGTCTCATAATTACGCGTAACGGAAATGAGCTCTACCATTTCATTGATCACCGTTACATTTGACTGCTCCAGATAGCCTGAGAAAACTTTAGCATCTGCCTGTTTACGGGTGGCTCCCTCTACCGGCTGATAGTAGCTCTCACCAAAGTGCTCCAGATAATTGTAATCTGTGAAATCTGCAATCTGCAGAGCCGCAACAGTCACGCCGTTCTGTGTGATCGTACCGTTTTCATTGAAAACGGTTTCCTGCTGCGGATTCAATCGGATATGCCTTCCGTTTGCATCAAGAACATAATCGCCATCCTTGGTGACCAGATCTCCGCTTTGATTTAAGATAAAGGATCCGTCCCTTGTATATTTGACAGAGGTCACTCCGGCTTTGTTGGTATATTCACACGCAAAAAAACCATTTCCGGAAAGTGCAAGATCAAACGGATTTTCCGTCGTCTGGAATGCCCCCTGTGTAAAATCCGTATAATTTTCTCCGACCTTTGCGCCAAGACTCAGACTGCCGATATGTCTGACATTGGTCGGATTCGACTGATCCTTGATGTGATAAGCAAGGACGTCATCAAACGCCTGTGTGGTGGCACCTTCTTTTTTGAAGCCTACGGTGGCAGAATTTGCCAGATTATTGGTCAAAACATCCATTCTGTTCTGCTGGTTCAGCATACCGGTGTATGCTGTATATAATCCTTTTACCATCGCTTCCTCCTATAATACGCAACTATTGAATTTCATCTCTGTAGCCTGCAAGGAACTCAACATATTTTCCTGTTCCGATCGCTACACAGGTCATCGGATCTTCTGCCGTCATCGTATTGATTCCGGTCTTTGCATAGATCAGATCCTCCAGACCTCTCAAAAGGCTTCCGCCTCCTGTCAGGACAATACCACGATCTGCAATGTCCGCTGCCAGTTCCGGTGGTGTTTTTTCAAGAACACTGTGGATCGTATCGATGATCTGCGAGGTTGCTTCCTTTAATGCTTCCTCTGTTTCCTCGCTTGTCACCTTAACGGTACGAGGCAGGCCTGTTACCAGATTACGTCCTCTGACTTCTACGGAATCCACTTCCGGTCTCTTATAAGCAGAGCCGATCTTGATCTTCAGATCCTCTGCTGTACGCTCACCGATCAGTAGATTGTGTTTTTTTCTCATATAACGAACAATAGCTTCATCAAAATCGTCACCTGCGATCTTGATGGAAGCACTGACTACTGTACCGCCTAAAGAAATGACTGCGATATCAGAAGTACCGCCGCCGATATCTACGATCATGTTACCACATGCCTTGGCAATATCGATACCGGCGCCAATGGCGGCAGCGATAGGCTCCTCAATGATGGAAACCTCTCTGGCACCTGCCTGATAGGTTGCATCTTCTACTGCCTTCTTTTCCACTTCCGTAACACCGCTCGGTACGCAGACAGCGATACGTGGCTTTGGGAAAAAATTTTTTCCCAGTTCCGTATATACCGATACGTGGCTTGCGGAAAGATTTCTTTCCAAGTGCCTTCTGGATGAAATACTTCATCATTTTTTCCGTTACGGTGTAATCTGAAATAACACCCTGACGGAGTGGTCTGACTGCCACTATATTACCGGGTGTACGACCCAGCATCAGTCTGGCATCCTCCCCGATTGCTTTAATTTTATTTGTATCACGATCAAAAGCAACTACGCTCGGCTCTTTCAATACAACGCCCTTACCTCTGATATATACAAGGATACTGGCTGTTCCTAAATCAATTCCTATATCGGTATATTGCATTTTATATGCCCCTTTCTATGGTATCTGTTTCTATCATTTTATACGGATGATCCGGCTTCTGTATCAACCGGCGATCTGTTTTCTGTCCTTTTTACGGTATCTTATGACACACCGTGGATATTATAGCGCATTTCACTACCATTTTCAAAGGGTTTTCTGCAATTTACTCTTTTTTTTGAATTCCTTAAGAAATTACTTTGTATTAAATATCGGCACATCCGTCTTTAATGCTTAGAATATTTAAATAAAATTTGCAGTTACCCGGTTTCTTACTTATCCCGTTCCAGCATTTTCTTCACGTATATACCTGTATAAGAAGCCTGATTTTCCGCCACTTCTTCCGGTGTTCCCTGTGCAATGACCGTTCCGCCCTTTTCGCCGCCTTCCGGTCCGATGTCAATAATATAGTCTGCTGTCTTGATCACGTCCAGATTATGTTCGATCACCAGAACTGTATTTCCGCCATCTGTCAGTTTCTGCAGGATTTCCACCAGCTTGTGTACATCCGCAAAATGAAGTCCTGTCGTCGGCTCATCCAGAATATAGATCGTACGTCCTGTACTGCGTTTGGAAAGCTCCGTTGCCAGCTTGATACGCTGTGCCTCACCGCCGGATAAAGTTGTCGATGGCTGACCAAGTTTGATATAAGAAAGTCCTACATTATAAAGTGTTTCCACCTTCCGTTTGATCTGCGGTACGTTTTCGAAGAAGGTAAGAGCTTCTTCTACCGTCATATCCAGTACATCCGCAATACTCTTTCCTTTATATTTTACATCCAATGTTTCCCGGTTATATCGTTTTCCGCCGCAGACTTCACAAGGCACATAGACATCCGGAAGGAAATGCATTTCAATCTTGATGATACCGTCACCGCTGCAGGCTTCACATCTGCCGCCTTTTACGTTAAAACTGAATCTACCCTTTTTATAGCCTCTCGCCTTGGCATCCGGCGTCGTCGCAAACAGATCCCTGATCTGATCAAACAAACCTGTATACGTGGCAGGGTTGGAACGCGGCGTTCTGCCGATCGGCGACTGATCGATATCGATCACCTTGTCGAGCTGCTCGATCCCCTTGATTGCCTTATGCTTACCCGGAATCGTCAGGGCATGGTTGAGATCATGTGCCAGCCTCTTATATATGATCTCATTGACAAGCGAAGATTTGCCGGAACCGGATACACCGGTCACACATGTCATGATACCAAGCGGGATCTCCACATCGATATTTTTCAGGTTGTTTTCCGCCGCACCGATTACCTTAAGGTAACCGATTGCACGTTTTCTCATTTTCGGAACCGGGATCTTCATGGCTCCGCTCAGATATTGTCCGGTCACAGATTCCGGTATCTTCATGATATCCTCTGCCGTTCCGGCTGCAACCACTTCTCCACCATGACTGCCCGCTCCGGGACCGATATCCACAACCCAGTCTGCTTCCCGCATCGTATCCTCGTCATGTTCCACAACGATCAGTGTATTTCCCAGATCCCGCAGATTTTTGAGTGCTGCAAGCAGCTTATCATTATCCCGCTGATGCAGTCCGATACTCGGCTCATCCAGAATATAACATACACCGACAAGCCCTGATCCAATCTGTGTCGCCAGACGGATACGCTGCGCTTCTCCGCCAGACAACGTTGCAGTCGCTCTGGAAAGCGACAGATATTCCAATCCTACATTCATCAGAAATCCTACTCTTGCACGGATTTCCTTCAGGATCCGTTCCCCGATCAGTTCCTGCTGTTTCGTCAGCTTCAGCTTACCGAGAAAATCATGCAATGCTTCGATCGACATAGAAGTAATTTCATAAATATTTTTATCTGCGATCGTCACAGCAAGAGATTCTTTTTTCAACCGCATACCACCACAGGTCTTACACGGCGTGATACGCATGAAATTTTCATATTCCTGTTTGATCGTTTCCGATCCGGTCTCTCTGTATCGTCTGTTGACATTTTGGATCAAACCTTCAAAAGCAACCGGATATACACCCTTTCCGCGCTGCCCTTCGTAATAAACGTCAACCTTTTCGCCGTCTGTTCCATGCAGCAGGATAGATCTGATCTTTTCCGGATAGTCGCAGAACGGAGTATCCAGATCAAAGCCATACCTTTCTGCAAGCGCATGTAACACAGCGTTGGTAAAACTGCCCTTCTGGTTACAGGACTGCCAGCCCATCACATGGATTGCCCCCTCCG
>OGUP01002074.1_pt1 | contig 10485 bp, 9 predicted proteins | sample 1553661 | NCBI WGS metagenome assembly OGUP01 (sample SAMEA2580026, study PRJEB22360) | human gut metagenome | biome: human gut; feature: human-associated habitat; material: faeces | place: Denmark | collected 2008/2010
AGTGGATGGAATGTCAAACGAATCGCGCATAGCCTCGATAGCTGCAATCATCCGCTCAGCCTTTTCAGAAACGGTATCTCCGCCGAGAGAAAGCGCATCGGCGAGAACGGCAAGTTTAGGCGCAATGCAGGAACCGTATTCGCGCAGAACAGCAGGCAGCAGAACCGCGTTGGCTCTTCCATGCGGAATGTGGTACAGTGCGCCGACGGCGTGGGCAATGGCATGGACGTAGCCGACAAAGTTGTTGGTAAAAGCGAAACCGGCCAGGTACGATGCATGAAGCATTTCCTGCCGTGCAGCAAGATGGGTGCCGTCTCGCCAGACTTCGGGCAGGGCATGGAAATTTTCGCAGACTGCCTCGATGGATGCATTCTGCACGCTGCGGGAGGCGAAGAGGTTCAGAAAAGCTTCCATGGCATGGGTCAGGGCATCCATACCGGTATCTGCGGTCATAGAGGACGGGAGGCTGATCGTAAGACGCGGATCGAGAACTGCCGTATCCGGGATCAGACAGAGGTCATTGACGGCGTATTTGTATGGTTTCCCGTCGATACAGTCTGTGATGACAGCTGCCGCCGTTGCCTCCGAACCGGTTCCGGCTGTCGTCGGCACGGCAAACAGCGGCGGAAGTTTCCGACGGACTTTCAGGAGGCCCCGCATCGCAGGAACCGTCTTTTTCGGACAGCAGACGCGGGCACCGATCAGCTTTGCTGCATCGAGAACGGATCCGCCGCCGATGGCGAGGATAGCCTGCGCCTGAATCTGCTGATAAAGACGGAAACCCTGTTCCACGCTCTCAATCTGCGGATCCGGGGCGATTTCGGAGAAAATGGTGACGGAAATGTTTTCTTTTTTACAGCCATCCAGCAGAGACGTCAGTGTTCCGCGGCGGACAAAGCCGGGGGTAGTCACCAGGAGAATCCGGGAGATCCGGCGTTTCCGGAATAACGCGGGGAGCAGCAGAACGGCATCCGGTGCTGCAAGGAGTGTCTGTTTCTTATGCTCTGTCAGATGAAGAACGCGGCTCAACACCCACTGCCGGGTGCGGAACCAGAAAATGGAATGCATCAATCAAGTACCTCCATAAAAAATCGTGAGAATCGTATATCTCTTATTGTAACAGTGCACGGCAGGTTTTTCAATTCGTATAGGAATTTTGAATCTTCCGTGAAAAGAATTGACAGTGTGAAAAATGCGTGTTATAGTACGAATAGAACAGATAAAAAGAGCCAGGAATTGTTCACCTGGGAAATCAGGAAAAGGCTTGACTGGAGGTGCCTGATGATGGAAACAAAGAGAGATTATTATGAAGTATTAGGCGTCAGCCGGAATGCAGACGAGAAAGAAATCAAGCGTGAATACCGGAAACTGGCGAAAAAATATCATCCCGATACGAATGCGGGAAACCCGGATGCGGAAAAGAAATTTAAGGAAGTGACAGAAGCGTATTCTGTCTTAAGCGATCCGGAAAAGAAGAAAATGTACGATCAGTTCGGATTCGCGGCGTTCGACCAGGGAGCCGGCGCGTACAGCCAGCAGGGCGGTGGAAATCCGTACGGCAGTGCGTATGGAAACCCGTTCGGCGGAAGCGGAAACAACGGCGGCTATCACGAATTTCACTTTGAAGGAAACGCGGACGATATGTTCGGCGATTTCTTTGATCAGATGTTTCATGGCAAAAGCCGTGGATTCGGAAGCGAGCGGTATACGCGTTCGGGAAGTAGCAGACATCCGTTTGAGGATGCATTTTCCGGCCGCGGTACGGCAGAGGATCTCGATCTGCACGCTGAGGTTTCGATCCGCCTGGAGGAAGCGGCATCGGGCTGTGAAAAACAGATTACCCTGCGGAACCCGGATGGAACGACCAATACGCTGCTGGTTAAAATCCCGGCCGGTATCGAGAGCGGAAAGAGCATCCGTCTGCGCGGCAAAGGCCATACAGGATCAAACGGCCGCCGCGGCGATCTGATTTTGAAGGTCAATGTAGAAGAAAAGAAAGGCTTTGAACGGCGCGGAATGGACATCTACACGACGATTCAGATTCCATACACAACGGCAGTCTTTGGCGGTGAAGCGCGTGTCTCGACACTGTACGGAGATGTGGTCTGCAAAATCAAGGAAGGAACACAGTCCGGCAGTAAGCTCCGTCTGCGCGGCAAGGGCATGGTATCGATGAAAGATGCGAACGTGCACGGTGATCATTATGCGACGATTGAGATTGCTGTACCGCGCAGTCTGAACCGCACAGCACGCCAGAAACTGATGGAATATAAGGAAGCGTGCTGAAAATGTGAAGAAACTGTGAAATCGGAAAATCCGGGTTGACAAATCGTGTTTGTGGTATTATATTACATCTAGAACAAAGAAAAGGAATCAACAAGAAACCAATTCTTCCTTGCATGTTCCCAAACATCCTGTTCCAAGAAACTTATTCATAGCCACAAGGCAAAGCAAACTTAACACCCTTCACAAGATAAGAAGCCTGCTAAGAATCAGATTTTTGGAGGAAAAGGTAAATGAATACTTTAAAAGCTGAAAAGAGAAGTTTGGATGTAAAAGCAAAAAGACTTAGAAGAGAAGGATACGTTGTCGGCAATGTATTCGGCAGAGAGATGAAAGAATCCATTCCAGTTAAGATGGTAAAAAGAGATGTCGAGAAACTGCTGAAGACAGACCACAAAGGCAGCCAGATTATGCTGGATGTCGACGGAACCGCATACGATGTCCTGATCAAAAATGTTGATTATAACCCGGTAGCCGGACAGATCGATTCGATCGAGTTCCAGGCACTGGTCAGCAACGAGAAAGTTCATTCCGTTGCAGAGATTGTCCTTGTAAACCATGAAAAGATCGCAGAAGGCGTTCTGCAGGAGGATCTGAACGAGGTTGCCTACATGGCATACCCGGCATCCCTGGTCGATCAGGTAATGGTCGATGTCGGAGAGATGAAGATTGGTGATGTCATCCGCGTCAAAGATCTGTCCCTGGCCGCTGACCCGGATATCACCATAAAGACCAATCCGGAATCCATTGTCGTAAGTCTGATGGCTTCCCACAACGTAGAAGCACCGGCAGAAGATACCGAAGAAGCAGAAGAGAAATAAACAGAATAAGCACATACAAAGAGATCCGAAGGCGTCAAAAACCTTCGGATTTTTTGCGTGAAAAATATGGTTTGAATCGATCAGATATAACTCATGAAGCCTTTTCCGATAATTTCGCTGCTCTTTGTGATCGCAATAAACGCGGTCGGCTCGGTATCATGAATAAACCGCTGAAGATAGACGGCCTGCTTGACATCCACAACCGTGAGAATGACTGTCCGCTGCTGGTCGGAGTAAGCGCCGACGGCGTCGTAAAGGGTTGCGCTGTGATTGAGATCCTTTGTGATGAAATCGCAGATCGGCTGCGGATTGTTGGAGATAATCGTAAAAAATTTATTCAGCTTCATCCGCTCAATCGTTTTGTCAATCAGCAGTGTTTTCGCTATCAGACCGAGAACCGAACAAAGTCCGGTTAAGGTATCGAAAATCAGGAAAGCAAGGATGACAACGATGAGGTCGGTCACCAGCAGGGCAGTGGAAATATTCATTGTAGAATATTTTTTAATAATCATGGCGATGATGTCTGTGCCGCCGCCGGAGGCATTCTCAAAAAACAGCAGTGCTGCCGCCAGTGCCGGAAGAATAATGGCAAAGCAGAGCTCCAGCATGATCTCATCGGTAAGCGGATGTGCCATCGGAAACAGCTTTTCAAAAATGTTCAGAAGAACCGAGGAAAGCACGGTCACGTAGGCTGTCTTGACGCCGAAGTTCCGCCCCAGCACAGCAAAACCAACCAGCAGAAGCAGCAGGTTGATAAAAAGGTTGATCTGTGAGGCAGTGAACGGAAGAAACCGGCAGATGACAACGGCCATACCGGATACACCGCCGAAAGAAAAATTATTGGGGAATTTAAAAACATAAATTCCAATGTCCATGATCAGAACAGCTGCGGTAATGACAGCATATTCTTTTAACGTTTGTAATGCAGGCTGCGATGCCTGTTCTTTTTTGTCCATTTTTTTGCTCCTTTATTTGAATTTGAGGCGACCTTTATTTTATTATAGAAGAAACTTTTTTGAATAACAGCTAATAATGTATCCCCCTCTTCAAACATAGCATGGCATATGGTAGTTTGTCCAGTTACATTTTCCTTATTTCCATTTTTCCGTTTTCCGATGGTTGTATCCAATTTATTTCTGTGGTATGATGAAGGGCAGGATCTTTTTTCGGAAAGAAAAAATCTGCAGTTTCTGTTTCAAAATGTTTCGAAAAAAGAAGAAAAAACAGAAACAAAAATGGAGGAAGAAACATGAAAAATACAAAGGTTTATGTTGATTTTATAACAGAGAAACTGAAAAAACTGCTCTCCATCGACAGCCCGACCGGCTACACGAAAGATGCCATTGCATGGCTGAAAGCAGAGTACGAAGCGATGGGCTATGCGCCGGTGATCACCACAAAGGGCGGCCTTCTGGTGCAGCTTGCCAAAGGCTGTGAAGGAAACGGCGGTGTCCTTGTGGAGACACATACCGATACGCTCGGCGGCATGGTAGCGGAAGTGAAAGGAAACGGCCGTCTTCGTCTCACCGCGCTCGGCGGTATGAATCCGAACAATGCGGAGGCGGAAAACTGCATTGTCATCACAAGAGACGGAAAACGGTACGAGGGCTGCTTCCAGATGAACAACCCGTCGATCCATGTCAACGGTTCCTACGACCAGCAGGACCGCACCTATGACAATATGGAGGTCGTTCTGGATGAGATGGTCTTCTCCAAAGAGGAGACAAAAGCGCTCGGCATCGAGACTGGTGATATCGTCTGCTTTGAGACGAGAACCCGCATCACGGAGAAGGGCTACATCAAGAGCCGTTTTCTCGATGATAAACTGAGCGTTGCAATCCTGCTCGGCTATGCGAAGTATTTAAAAGAAGAAAATGTCACACCGTCCCGCCCGGTTTACCAGCACATTACCGTATACGAAGAGGTCGGCCACGGCGGATCTGCTTCCGTTCCGGAGGGCGTGACAGATATTCTTTCTGTTGATATGGGCTGTGTCGGCGACGGACTGGAGTGTAAAGAGCATCAGGTATCCATCTGCGTCAAAGACAGCGGCGGCCCTTACAGCTACGATTTTACCGGTGAGCTGATTGCGGCAGCAAAAGCAAACGGAATCGACTATGCGGCGGATGTTTACCCGCACTACGGCTCTGACGTGGAGGCAACGCTCCGCGGCGGCGCAGACGCACGCCATGCCCTGATCGGCGCCGGTGTGTACGCATCCCATGGATATGAGAGAAGCCATGTGGACGGCGTGAAGAATACGCTGGAACTGCTTGCGGCGTATCTGGACAAATAAAAATAAGAACAAGTGAGAGAATTGCATGAGAAAATTAGCATTGCCAGAAGAAGTGCTGCTCCAGATTGAGCAGCCTGCGCGATACATTGGAAATGAATTCAACAGTGTCGTAAAAGACAAAGAGAAAGTAGCCCTGCGCGGCGCATTCCTGTTCCCGGATGTGTATGAGATCGGTATGTCCCACCTTGGCATCCAGATCCTGTACGATATGTTCAACAAACGCGAGGACATGTGGTGCGAGCGAGTTTATTCCCCATGGCCGGATCTGGACCGCGTGATGCGGGAACAGAACATTCCGCTGTTCGGCCTGGAATCCCAGGAGCCGGTGAAAAACGAGGATTTCCTGTTTATCACCCTGCAGTATGAGATGTGTTATACGAACGTTCTGCAGGCGCTCGACCTTGCCGGAATCCCGCTGCATGCGGTGGAGCGTACCGACGAGGACCCGATCGTCATCGGCGGCGGCCCGTGTACGTACAATCCGGAGCCGATCGCTCCGTTCTTCGATCTGTTTTACATCGGAGAGGGTGAGGTTGTGTACGACCAGCTTTTCGACACGTATCTGGAAAATAAAAAGAACGGCGGAACCCGTCTGGATTTTCTGAAAAAGGCATGCCAGATCCCGGGCATTTACGTACCGCAGTTCTATGAAGTAACGTACCACGAGGACGGAACCGTTGCAGCCTTTACGCCGTCCATCCCGGAAGCGCCGGAAAAGATCAAAAAACAGCTTGTCATGGATATGACCGAGGCAACGTATCCGGAGAAACCGGTCGTGCCGTTTATCAAGGCAACACAGGACCGTGTCGTTCTGGAGATCCAGCGCGGCTGTATCCGCGGCTGCAGATTCTGTCAGGCGGGACAGCTTTACAGACCGCTGCGGGAACGTAATGTGGACGAACTGAAAGAGTATGCCTCTGCCATGCTGAAAAATACAGGTCATGAAGAGATTTCCTTAAGCTCATTAAGCTCGAGTGATTACTCCAAGCTTCCGGAGCTTATCGACTATTTGATCGAGGAATGCGACAGAAAGAAGATCAATATTTCCCTGCCTTCCCTGCGTATCGATGCTTTTTCGCTGGATGTTATGAGCAAGGTGCAGGATGTCAAGAAGAGCTCCCTGACCTTTGCACCGGAAGCAGGTACACAGCGTATGCGTGATGTCATCAACAAAGGCCTTACGATCGATGATATCCTTGGCGGTGCGACCACAGCATTCCAGGGTGGCTGGAACAAGGTAAAGCTGTATTTTATGCTTGGCCTGCCAACAGAAACGAAAGAAGATATCGAAGGCATTGCTGTATTATCCAATGAGATAGCCAAGGCTTACTATGAGACGGTTCCGAAGGAAAAGAGGAACGGGAAAGTACAGATCGTGACAAGCACTTCCTTCTTTATTCCTAAGCCTTTTACCCCGTTCCAGTGGGCACAGATGAATACAAGAGATGAATTTCTGGAAAAGGCACATATTGTCAGGGATGCGGTCAAGAGCCAGCTCAACCAGAAGAGTATCAAATACAACTGGCACGAAGCAGATGTTTCAGAACTGGAAGGCGTCTTTGCCCGTGGCGACAGAAAGCTTTGCCGTGTCATTTACGGTGCTTACAAAAAAGGCTGTATATTTGATGCCTGGAGCGAATATTTCAAAAATGATATCTGGCTGGAAACATTTGCGGAGGAAGGGATCGATCCTGCTTTCTATACGACCAGATACAGAAGCGATGACGAAATCTTTCCATGGGATTTTATATCCTGCGGCGTAACAAAAGCATTCTTGCTCCGTGAATGGAAAAAAGCGAATCAGGAGACCGTATCGCCAAACTGCCGGATGGCATGTCAGGGCTGTGGTGCAGCCAGATATGGTGTCGGCGTTTGCAGGGAGCCTAAAGCAGGAGGCAATTTATCAGAATGAAAGTCAGAATTAAATTTTCAAAATACAGCTCAATGATTTTCATCGGGCATCTGGATATGATGCGGTATTTTCAAAAGGCGATCCGCAGGGCAGAGCTGGATATTACATATTCCACAGGCTTCAGCCCGCATCAGATCATGTCCTTTGCCGCACCTCTCGGTGTCGGTATGTATTCCAACGGCGAATATATGGACATCGGAATGGATTCCGTCACAGATGCAGAAGATATCAAAGAACGATTACAGGCGCAGATGGTAGAGGGTGTGGATATCCTTTCCGTGACCATTCTGCCGGAAACAGCCGGAAATGCCATGGCAAGTGTTGCTGCAGCCCGCTATACAGTCCGTTTCCGCGAAGGGTATGAGCCAGATTTTGAGCTGTTTGACCATCTGGAAGAGTACTACAGGCAGGAAACACTTCCGGCGGTCAAGCAGACAAAGAAAAATACTGTGGAATTTGATCTGAAGCAGGCAATTTACGAATTGTCCTGGGATAAAGAAAAGCAGGAGATCTACATGCTTGTCAATGCTTCCAGCAGCGGTAATGTAAAGCCTGGCTTTATCATGGAGCATATTTACCATTATCTGGGTCAGGAGCCGTCAGAATTTGCTTTTGTGATCACAAGAGAAGATACGTATACGGAAGATGCAGACGGAAACCTGATCCCACTGGATCAGATTACAGCGTAACAGGAGATGAGAAGTTGAAAAATCAGTTACTGCTGACAACTTACCAAGACTATGATGCTGCGTTTTTGTTAGAAGAAGGACAGCTTGCGCAGATCTCTTTGGAAAAATCCGATCAGGATAAGATCGGAGATATTTATATCGGAAAAGTCAAAAATATAGCCGGAAATTTAAGTGCTGCCTTTGTGGAATATAAAAAAGGCTGTATGGGATTTCTGCCACTGGCAGATCTGCGTATGTCTGCCATCTTAAACCGCAGAGATGCCAATGAACTGAAATGCGAAGATGAAGTGCTGGTGCAGATCGCAAAAGAGCCGATCAAGACAAAGGATGCTGCGCTGACCTGCGATATCAGCTTTGCCGGTACTTATTTTGTGCTGGTACCGAAAAGCCACGGAATCCATTATTCCAAAAAAATCACGGAACAGCAAAAACAGATTCTTTGGCAGATGCTCGATAAGATCATGCCAATGTTATTTGGCAATCTGGCGGTCTTTCTGGACCGCTATGGTCTGATCGTCCGGACAAATGCCGTGCTTGCAGAGGAAACGATACTGTTTCAGGAGTTGCATGATCTGTTCCATAAAGCCTCCAAGGTATTGCAGACCGCAGATAAGCGAACTGTTTATTCCTGTATCTACAGAGAAGCGGATCTGTTTGAACAGGCGATCCGTAATCAGTATGATCTGGAGGATACAGAGATTATCACCGATCAGGCAAAAATCGCTGCCAAAATACAGGAAAGCATGGGACTTACGATCAGACTGTATGAAGATAAACAGCTTTCTCTGTTTGCCCTGTATGGACTGAAAGGGCAGATTGAAAACGCACTCAGCAGACGTGTATGGCTGAAAAGCGGCGGTTATCTGATCATCGATCCGACAGAAGCACTGACGGTCATCGATGTCAATACAGGCAAAGCCCCCGGCAAAAAGAAAGAACGGGAAGCTTTTTATTTTCAGACAAATAAAGAAGCTGCCATAGAAGCTGCCAGACAGCTCCGTGTGCGTAATATTTCAGGTATGATACTCATTGATTTTATCAATATGGAAAGCAAAGCCGATCAGGAAACGCTGCTTACCCTATTAAAAGAGCAGCTTCGGAAGGATCCGATCCAAACCGTTTTTGTCGATCTGACAAAGCTTGGTCTTATAGAGATTACCCGCAAGAAAACAGCGGCCTCTCTGGCAGAAAAACTTGGGCGCAGCAGAAAGGAAACTCTATAATGAAACTTCTTTCACTGAAAAAGGTACATGATGGCCGATATCTGAAAAATTATGAGCTGACCTATGAAAATAAGGCAGGCAGGAACAAGGTCTACGAGATTGTCAGCCGGAAAGAACTGCATGACACGGCAGATCTTGGCAGAAGTACAAGCGGTGTATCGATCATTGCCTTTCAGGGCGATAAATTGCTCCTGTTAAAGGAATTCCGTATGGGAATCAACAAATCTGTCTATAATCTCTGTGCGGGCATGCTCAATGAAGGCGAATCCATGGAAGACTGTATCCGGCGTGAGCTTTATGAAGAAACAGGTCTTTCCGTTAAAAAAATCGTGCAGATCCTTCCGCCATCCTATTCCGCAGTTGCAATATCGGATGTCAAGACAAATATCGCGATCGTGGAAGCAGAAGGTGAGATCACAGGCGGACATACTTCCGCTAATGAACAGATCCAGGCTGCCTTTTATACAAAGACGCAGCTTCGGGAAATGCTGCAGACAGAGGAATTTTCTTCCAGAAGCCAGCTTGCCGCGTATTTCTTTGTAAATAAATAAAAAAAGCTTGACGCATCAGTCTGCGAATGCTATTATAATATGCGTATGCCGCATAGCGGGGTAAAAGTATGCCTATGCATCACCGAAGCTAGCGAGTAAATTTACAGGAGGTGTCCTATGTACGCAATTATTGCAACAGGTGGAAAACAGTACAAAGTATCTGAAGGCGATGAAATTTTCGTAGAAAAGCTCGACGCAGAAGAAGGAAGTGCTGTTACATTTGATCAGGTTCTTGCAGTAAGTGATAACGCTTTAAAGGTTGGCGCTGATGTTGCATCTGCTTCTGTTTCCGGTACAGTCGTTAAACAGGGTAAAGGCAAAAAAGTCATCGTTTACAAGTACAAAAGAAAAACAGGTTATCACAAGAAGAACGGTCATAGACAAGCATACACTAAGGTTAAGATTGAAAAGATCAACGCTTAATTGATGCAGGTTAGATATGACAACAGTTACCATATACCAGACCAAAAACGGAATATACAAAGGGTTTGAATTAAGCGGACACGCCGGCTATGCAAAGAACGGAGCAGATATCGTCTGTGCTGCAATTTCCATGCTGACAACAAATACGATTAATTCGATCGAGACCTTTACCGATGATTTCTTTTCCTATGAGGAAAATGAAGAAACCGGATATATGAAGCTCATGCTTGATGAAAATGCTTCTGACAAGTCACAGCTTCTGATTGGTTCCATGGTTCTCGGTTTAT
>OGUP01002079.1_pt1 | contig 10462 bp, 10 predicted proteins | sample 1553661 | NCBI WGS metagenome assembly OGUP01 (sample SAMEA2580026, study PRJEB22360) | human gut metagenome | biome: human gut; feature: human-associated habitat; material: faeces | place: Denmark | collected 2008/2010
CCACTGCTTATTGCTTTTCGCAATTGAAGCAGGGGACTTACTTGATTCGGTTAAACTACCGCCTTATTTTCAGCCACATTTTTTGTGGATACTGATGTGTATCAAATGCTGTTCCACTCTGACTTGCTTTATATCATCGGTGAAGATGCTATTTTCCTGTCTCTGCCGTCTCTTTAAAGCTCAGGATTTCCTTCAGGGATCTTGGTTCATAATTCATCCATGGCTTCATACATCCCACATTGTATGCCTGCGGTCTGCACTCATAAATGTGTCTGCTGCATTCCTCCTCCGCCATTTTTCTCAGGCACTCCTGATAATACGTATCCTCCATGCTGTCGTGCGTATGGCCATACAGAAGAATGGTGCCATGTCCCATATTTTTCCAGCTGAAAATCGGATAATGAAAGAGAACCAGATGATACTGTTTTCCGTCGATTCCGTCCTGAATTTCCTTGTAATCGCAGATCTCTTCATACAACTGCTGATACCGGTAATCGTCGATGTGATCATGGTTTCCTCTTACCAGAACCTTTTTCCCCTTCATTCTTGCAACCAGTGCAATAGCATCCTCTTTCTTTCCATATAAGGTAGCGTCCCCGAGAATGTAAACAGTGTCACTGTTCGTTACTTTCCGATTCCAGTTTGCAAGAATCGCCTCATGCATCTCCTCCAGATCCGCGAAGGGACGCTCGTCGAAGCCGATACAGTTTTTATGCAGTAAGTGCAGATCGCTGATATAGTAATTCATTTCTCCGGTTCCCCTTTCTGCACGTCTCTGTTCTTTTCGTGAATGTCCGTGCTTTGTTATGTATATACTATATTACATATTTTCGATTTTTGCATTTAACTTCTGGTTTAATTTTTCATGTGATATGTTTTCTGGTTTTTCCCAACTCCACACAGTACTGTCCAGACCTGATTTTCCTTTGGACAGTGCTTTTAGCTCTTCCACGCAGAATTCCGTCGCGCGTACGATGTACTCGTCGGCCATTTGTCTGGTAAGGATGAAAAGTTTCTCTTTTTTTCTCTGGGTGAATTCCCTGCGTACTTCTTTTATAAGACCTTTCACATCAAATTCAGCAAGCTGTGCCAATGGCTCTTTTGTAAGATCCAGCTCCTGGATCATTTCCTGGGAAAGGCTATATTTTTTCGAAACATATTCATTTAATATCTCGTAGTCCCGATGCAGTTTTTCTACGTTTCCAGGAACGCTCGAATTCCAGCCATGCTCCCCATACATAACTCTCCGATATAGCATATCCTGGATCAGATGAAGGTAATAGCCGAGATATAAATCATCCTTCTTCATGTATTTCCCGTATCTGTCGCGGAAAAATTCGAGATCGTATGTGTATCTGGTATTTTCGCAGATTTTCTTCTTTAAATGGCTATTTCCCGCCACCGCCCCATCCGGCAGAATCACCCCAAGGAACAGGCGGTTGATATCTCGAAACGAGACTTTCTTTCTCATCTCCTGTACAATTGCCAAGTGAATCATGCTTGATGCCATAGTGTCCTCTTTTCCTTTATTCTTCTGCATTCTATTTTTCAATATCAGCTTTACATCTTTTGAAAGCTTTCTATCCATGCTGCTAACTTTAACATTTTCTCCATGTATTTCATGCCTTTCCTGCTTGCTTTGTAAATTTTTCTTTTTATTAAAGTTGACTTTATAACACTGTTCCTTCTATTGTATGATTATATCAAGATATCTTGATATAATTCAAGATATCTTGAACGAAATAGCAGCTATCGTTAATATTTTTTCAACTCCTTTTTCCCTTCCAGTCCCTCAGCCGTATCCATCATACCCCAATTTTTCTTGCAACTGATACGATCCCGGAGTGTATATCAAAAAAACAAGGATAACAAGTACGAGGAATTTTCTATTTCCAATGTTTCATGTACAAAAAAGACGGAGGAGGATCTTTCGGTTCTTCGGATCCTCCTCCGTCTTTTTTATGCCGCATTTCCAGTTCTGACGCATGCGTACCGCTCGCTCTCAATCACTTTTTCCATCGATTTAACCGGCGTGCTGTCAATATTGTTCAGGAGATTCTGGAATGTCGTAACCGACTGGCCGCTGTATAGCTGGACACCTTTTCTCCGACTGTCGGCATGGAAGATATCGTTTCGGCTGTCTACATTCCAGAAAATAATATTCGGCAATTGGTAGCCGCAATACTCGTACTTTTCTTTCATATGATCATAAAACATCCAATTGCGGTCTCCGCATCTGTCGATCTCCATATCAGACACAACGATCAGCGCTTTCGGCATTTCTTCCGGCAGTACATCGTGATCCAGTGCTGTTTCCAGAACCCGCTCAAATGCAGCCTGAAGATTAGTATTCATCCCCCATTCCGTACGCTCGACATATTTGATTTTCTGCAGCAGGGTTTCCCCTCTCAGAGAAACAAATTCCGGCTTCTGGCTGAACGTCATGAAAAGATTGTGGTAAGCACCCCGGTTCCGCTCTGCAAAGTAAATAGCAAGACCAATAGATGTCGCCAAAGGTTTTCCCCTCATAGAACCGGAAACATCCGCAATGACAATTGCATTCGTTTCCTGAGCCACATAATCCGGCAGCTGCCTCCACTGCGCCTCCAATGCCTGATTCCATTGACGTTCATACAGAACTTTTTCCACGAGATCGTACGGGTACAGCGTCTCCGCATGAATCTTTTCTTTTCCCTCCAGTGCCTTCGCCAGATACTGGTTAAAACGCTTTTCATCATGTTTTCGAAATGCGTTCCTGTAAATCATCATGGCTCTTCCGGAGACCTCCGGGTAAACGATCTCCTCCCACTTTCCTTCTGACATTTTCACTTCCAGCACGCCGATATATTTCCGCAGGGAACGGACGATTCTTTTGAAGTTGTAAACCGGATAGCCGAGTTTCTGCGCCGTCAGAATGCCGAGTTTTCTCGTCTCCGTATTTTTAGAGTCTGCCGTTTTGATCCATTTAGCAAGCAGGGAAACGCTTTTTCCCTCCTGAAAGTTTTTCAGATCTGCTTCCAGCTGCTGCTTCATGGCACTCCACATCTCGTCCTCAACGCCAGTTCCGATCAGGCAGTACCAGTCGTCAAAACGGCCGAAAACACCAATCAGGTCAAGGTTGGCAATAACTGCCTGCGGATGGTACTCGGCAAGATACTGTAGTAGAATCCGAAAGACACGTCTCTCGCCGAGACCTTCCCGGATATCACGCGCATAAAACAGGATTTTCAATGCGAACAGCGGGTCTGCCTGATATGCTTCCGCAAACAGAAGCTCAATTCTTTCCGGATCCGCTCTGCGCAGGGATCCAATTGTCGCAAACAGATCCAGCCGCGCGTCGCCGGTTGTGTTCCGTGCTGCTGCTCCATTTTCTGTATAAGTTTTTGTCGCCTGCTCCCGTATCCATTCTGCAAAATCCATCGCTGCCGCTCCTTTCCTTCGTTCCACTGTTTTCTCCAGACATCCTTTTCTGGATCTATGGACTCCATTCTTTCTCGTTTGCTCTTCTGTTTTTTTCTGAGTGAGGGCCGGATTTGAACCGGCATCTTCGCCATTACCACTGGAAAAAAGTTTGCCGTTACGGTCACGCACATGACCGTTTTTTCGCGCTCTTTCTTTTAAGCTACCTCACTCGCGTAAGGCGGGCAGGACTTGAACCTGCATTCTGTGCCTCCCTATTCTCCTCAAAAAGTTGCTGTGTGTTCCACAAACATGAAACATTTTTTTCTGCACAGGTTTTGCCCGTTAAACTACCGCCTTATTCTGTTATTCCTTTAGGGATCTTGGTTCATAATTCATCCATGGTTTCATGCATCTTTTCCAGATCCCCGAAGGGACGCTCGTCGAAACAGATGCAGTGTTCATGTAATAAATGCAGATCGCTGATGTAGTAATTCATTCCTGCTGTCTCCCTTCCGGATTATTTTCTGTAATAGCATTTTTCCCATTGATTTTTTTCTTCCCGATTCGGATTCCAGGGTCTCTCACGATAAAATTTCCAGTCGCAGATATCCCAGGTTTCAGAAATTTTTCGAAATGCTTTTGATTTTCCCCACAGTGTTTTCGCCCGCCGAACCCTCTTGTTTGCCGCGTGCTTTGCCCAGCGGGAATTTTTGCATCGTCCTTTGCTGACGGGCGTTTTTTTACAGCTCCGGCTCATCTGCTTACTCCCCATCCAGAATCCTCTGATAGAGAAGTCTGCCTTCTTCTCCGGCAAGGCGTTCACAGATTTCTGCCCGCTCGGCGATAATGGGGATCTGGATATGTGCTTTGGCATCTGCCATCTGTAGCAGCATCAGGTTTTGAAACATCGCAAAGCTGGCCATTTTCGTATGGCGTCTGACGTGCTTTAATTTCACACTGACGTGGTCATCATGATACTTCACATAATACAGGAGCTCCTGTACATCGAAACACGAAATCACATACCCCTGCCGGTCCAGCTCCGGGATCACGATGTCGCGCACGATTTCCATGCTTTTTTCGGGATGACCGTAGTAATGCATGTCCGGATCACCCTCGCGTTTTCCCCTGCACTGAGCTTCAGGCTTTCCGATATCGTGCAGCAGCGCCGCCAGATAGACCATATCATTTTCCATCCTCCGCGGAAGATTGCAGACCACATGGAGGGAATGCATCCATAAGTCATACTGATGTGCACTGTTCTTCTGATCATAGCCAAACATGGTTCGTACGGCCGGAATCAGCGCTGCGATTTCTTCTCGTCTCACATCCATCTCTTCCGCAATTTCTGCTGTTTTCAGCAGGTTCAACAGCTCGCTTAACTTCATGTGCTTATCCCCCTTTCTGGCCTTTTTGTGAATGTCCGTGTTTTGTTATGTATATACTGTATCACATGCTTTCGTTTTCTGCACTTAACCGCTGGTTTAATTTTTTTTGCTGATTTTTTATGCTGTTCACCCGGCACAAAATCCGATCTGCCGGATCTGCGGTTTCTTTTTCAGGCCGATCATCTCGAAATCGTCCGCCGTCAGAAGACAGGCCTCCTCTTTTCCCAGCATACCATTCTGATGTTCCCGAATCAGGCGGTCTGCCTGGCGCATGATAGCGTGATCCAGCAGGTTTCTGACAAACCGTCCATTGCCGTAATTTTCTTCCCGACATGCATTGACGCAGATGGAAAAGCATTTTTCCCTTGTTCTTTCGTCCATCCGGTATTCCGATTTTTCCAGCATCAGATCCAAAATCTGCGTCAGCTCTTCCGGCGAGTAATCCGGGAAATTCAGGTGAAAGGCAATGCGGCTTGCAAGACCTTCATTCTGCTCCAGAAATCCCTTCATCTTCTCCGGATATCCTGCAAAAATGACAATGACCTCATCCCGGTAATTCTCCATCTCCTGCACAATGGTATTGATTGCCTCGGCGCCATACGTGCGGTTGTCTTCTACAAGAGAATACGCCTCATCGATAAACAGAATACCGCCACGCGCCGCCTGAAATTTACTCTCAACAATCTGTGCTGTCCAGCCGACGTACTTTCCGACCAGATCCTGCCTGCCGCACTCGACAATGTGGCCATATTTCAGCACTTCCTCTTCCTTCAAGACCTGGGATAGCAGACGCGCCACGGTTGTCTTTGCTGTTCCGGGATTGCCGGAAAACAGCATGTGCATGGACGGACTTGTCTCGGAAAGACCCATCTTTTTCCGCATTTTCTGCATTTTTGCCGCCGCCAGAATCTCATCGGTCACTTTCTTTACATCCGCGAGGCCTACCATTTTCTGCAGTTCCACGTAAGGTTTATCCGTCTTCTTTTTCAGCTCAATTTTAACCAGATCTTTTTCCTTATATGCCTTGTAGATATGGGTTTTTAATCCGCGGCCATACCAGCGGTTGTATGCGTTAAAAATATCAGAAACAGAATACAGGTTTTTCTCTTTCGGAAGATACCGCGTCAGCTCTTCTATTGTGTAATCATGATACTCCGTCCGATCTGCCAGACGTTTCAAATAGCCAGTCGCCCGTTCCAGATCCCCCTGGCCTTCCTGAATCTGAATCAGATCCGCGTTGGAAAGGATTTCCGCCATCGTCTCATCGGATACACTGCGGCTTCCTGAAATGTCCACAAAGATAAATAATGTATAATTTCCATACTCATTCAGTTTCTTCCCAAGTGTCTTCGCCAGATCATAATTGCCGGTGGCGTACATTCCGGTACTCTTTTCGCCTTCCAGGTTCAGAATCACCGTTCCGCCTCTGGCACCGGAGAAAATATTGTCAAAATTATCTTCTCGTTCTGCCTTGTATGTCATCTTCTGCACATCGTAAACTCTGCCGCTCAGCAATCGCTGATTCTCCATCAGTGCCGGAATCAGAAGCTCTATCATATCATCCGCAGCCGTTTTGTCACCGGCTGTAATCAGATAATGAACAGGATGCCCAACAAAACGTTTTTCATTTTCCGGGGCGTAAATCCGCTCCATTTCGTCATAGAAGCTTTTCGATGCCATAATCTCCTGCATCTGCTCCGCCTGCTTTTGTCTGGTCATGTTTTGAGCGGTATAAATCCGTTCACTTACCTGATACGCAACAGGTTCAAAAAAGCTGTGATGTTCTGGTTCTATCGCAAGTTTTAATTTTTCCTTCAGCGACCCGCTGTAACACTCCGTCCAGTTATTCCGTTCTGCCCGGACCAGTTCTTTACAAAACGCATCATTTGTGATCTCCTCACACGCGAGCAGCTCAATTTCCGGCAGTATCTTCTGAATACAATCTACACATTCCCGGGGAACCACTTCCATTTCAAGCGCCGCTACAATCGTCATCTTATCCTTCCGAATGTCACTGATCATAATGAAAAACTTCTTTTCTGTACGGTAGGCTGTGTAAAATTTACTGTTCCATTCTGTAATGTCACTTCGTCTGGAATAGAGGCTCTCATGTCCTTCTTTCGTTGAATCTTCCTGTTCCAGATTCAGTTTTGAACAGTCTGCTGTGTATTTGTAAAGAATCATTCGCTGATACCTCCCTGGTCCTGTCTGGTATTTTTGCATCCCTTGAGTATCTTATCGGCAAGTATTTTCTTACCGTTTCGTTTCCTGTTTTTCAGTCTCTGTCTTTTCCGTGTTCGGCTTTTCCAGCAGAAAATAATGCAATACCAGTGCACCGTCATACAATAATGCCGTTCCAATATAACCATCACGTGATAGAACATGCCCCCAGTCATGCCCTGTTCCGATCGCCATTACCAAAAATGAGTTCTTTTCCCCGCTGATCAAGCATTGTTCCTCCGCATCTGCCTGATACCACATACACGGAGTGCCATACTGCATGTCTATTTTTAAAACTGCTTTTCTTGCTGCTTCCACTGTTGAAAACGGCAGTTCCAGCAGCCGGACATCCATAGTATCTTCTGGTAATTGTTCTTTGTAAATCAGCATTTGCTTTCCTCCATCCCTACGAACTCCTATTGTTCCGATTCACTGTTTTTTGAAACCGGAACATTTTATTATCTTTTTCTATCTGTCATCTTACCACCAGCCGTATTCCGTATGTGGACAGGTTCTTGTCTATACGAAAACCAGACAATTTTCTGGTTTTTCTATTTCTCCATAACAGGTACTCACTTCTTTTTTCTTCTGCATTTCTGTACAGTATTTCGATACCGGAATAACAGCTACAATCACAACACGTTCTTTTTTCTCACATTTTTTCAGCAGACCAATCATATACCGCAGCTCTTCTTTTCTGTCAGTAAAGTTTTTCCTGCTCGTCATCATCGGCACTTCATCAATCACAAAAACAGAAATTGCTCCATTCTCTGCTTTCTGCGCTATGATTTCTGCCATTCTCTCCACCATTATCGCTGGTGTATCATCAATTTCTATCTTGGAAAGCTCCTCCTGCCCGTACATGCTCTGCAGAATCTTCCACATCTCCTTCTTTTCATGCTGCAGTGAAAAAAGGAGAACTCCATCCTCGCTGGTTTTTCGCTCTTTCCAGCCATATGCAAACGCTTTTTTCGTTTTTCCGCTCGCCTCAGATCCCGCCAGGAAAATCATCCTTCTGCCCCTCCCTCATCTTTCAGAAAAATTTCAAGCATACGTCCAATTACCATATTGTCTCGTTCTACCAGATCTCTGGCTGTTCCAAACATGAATCGAAATCTCAAATCGAAAATCATTCTGGCCTGCTGTTCATCCAGTCCATACTGCTTTTCCAGTGCCAACGCTGCAATCCCCTCATTTGGGTAGTCCGCTTTCATGATCTGGCAAAGTTCATCTTCATGGCATTGTGCCCAGCTTTGTGCTTCCAGCGTGTGTTTTCTTTCCAGAAGCATGTTCTTTCTTCTTACCAGATACTCTGCAAAATACTCCAGCTCTTCCTGGCTGTATCCGATCCACTGACCCGAAATATCCCAAAGTGGTTCTATTTGTTTCATTTCCCGAAGAAGATGCTCTTTTTCCTCCAGAAAAGCTTTCCATCTCCCCTGTTTTTCCGTTCAAGCGGCTCTTTTTCTTTCTCAGGAGCTTTTTCCCACTTCTGCAGTATTTCATTATAGTCCTCCGCTTTTTCCACCATGGTAAGAAATACCTGTTTTGCTTCAGAATTTTTTCTCATAACAGAATACAGAATAGCCAAAAGTGCATCCAGTACATATATTTTATTTTGCCCGCACTTTTTCTCCAAATATTCCTGTTTCGAAACAAACAGCCTAATCACGCCATCTCTGTTGTTTGTGCGAGACGGAACGATGATATAGGCCTTATCCTTTTCTTCAGGAAAATCTTCTGCCCTTCCTTCAAACACGACTTCCGTGGCATCTTCAACGCAGATTTCCGTCAGTGGATCAAAACATTCCAGAAATTCTAAAATACCCATATTGCACCTCTCCTTTATTTCCCGATCTGATCTGCGGTTCTTTTCGTTTTCCCGGGTTTCCGCTTTTTGGCCTTTCGGATATAATTTTCACTGAACTGCTTTTCCCGTTCAATCCATTCCTGCGTTCTCTTCTCGAGCACAAATGGAAGTTCTCTCCAGATCATCCTGAGCTGTTCTTCTGTGATTTCCGGTACTTTCTTTAAAATTGCATCCCGCAGATACACACCGCCTCCGCTGCAGGAATCCGGGAAACAGTTTTCTTCGCTGATAGCATCCAGAATTTCTTTATAATGCTTTCGATACATCTGATATGCCTCGTAATGCGCAATGCGGTTTGCATGGTCTTCCATTCTGGATTCCTCTTCCTGTTTCAGAATTGTTTTCCTGTTGATTCCGCCGCTGTTCACGTTGGCATAATACATCGCGTATTCTTTGGCTTCTTCCAGACTTTGGAATGTGCGGAGAAATCTGCCGAAGTTATGAATATCACCATCTGAAAACGTAATCCAGTCATAATATGCCAGCTCTGTTGGGAAATGATTTTCTTTTCCGTAAATCTCTGCACATTCCTGTCTGCTGACGGAATGATAGTCCCACGGACCGATGATATCATCGTAATCCTCACAGAAAAGAATATACGCTTCTATCTCTGCATCACTGTCAAACAGCATAGGACTGCTTTCCTCGTACTGATACAGAATTGAGTATTTTACACCCTTGATTTTTTCGTCATCCCTTCTCATCAGCAGTGCGTAAACACCCATCTCGGGATTGTCCGGAATATTGTTCATATGCATCGGTTTCCAGTCAAATTCGTTCTCCGTCAGCTTGTCTTTTTCCCATGTTTTCTGATGCTCCGCCATTTCCTGTTCTATTTTTTCCATGTAAAGAACGCTTCCAATATAATCATACCGTTCCAGATGATCCACACCAATTGCCAGTCCTGCCAGCTTGGGTCCATACAAATACCAGAACTTTTCATTTGTCTGTTTCTCCTCTGCAGCCGCTTTGCTGTAAGCATCCAGAATATCTTCCCGGATCAGTGCATTTTCTTTCTCCAGATATTTCCATCCGTGATCTTCTGCTTTGTATTTATAATGCCAGCCAATTCTTTCATCGGTCGTCTCAAAGATCGGAAAAAGCTCGTCGCATTTGTAAAATGGTGTCTCTTCAAAACCGAAAAAGTATACTTTGCCGTCTTCGCTGACCAGCTATACACAGCCCGGGCCTCCCATTCCAGAAGGATGTTCCTTCTGTGCAAACACAACTGTTTTCCAGAAATCTTCTGTTAAATCCGGTAAATCAAAAGTATGATCTCTATCCATATGTCTAGCCTTCTTTCCTTTTTGTTGAATGAAAAATGTTTGACTACTCTGTTCCCAGCTCGTCCCAGTTCACTCGGCCCCAGCGAACTGGAACATTCACAGCTCTCATTTAAAATTTTGCTTCGCAAAGGGAGGGTTGCTCACATTTGAATCACATTCTTACGCATCGAAACAGTAAGTGTTTCACTGCTGTGTGACCAGTGACCTGAGATCTTCTCTCGGCTGATTGGAAAGCACAATCACCATCTGCTTTCTGCGAATAGTTTCATACTGAACATCCATCCACGTTTTTTCAG
>OGUP01002083.1_pt1 | contig 10448 bp, 14 predicted proteins | sample 1553661 | NCBI WGS metagenome assembly OGUP01 (sample SAMEA2580026, study PRJEB22360) | human gut metagenome | biome: human gut; feature: human-associated habitat; material: faeces | place: Denmark | collected 2008/2010
GACTTACTTAGAGAAAAAATATGTGCATTGATTTTAGGTTAAGAAAAGATGATGATAGTTGAAAGAGTCTTAGTGATTTCAGATGAAAATAGAGCCTCTCCTTCATGGAAAGGCTCTATAAGAAAAGCCCAAACTGGTTTCTAATCAATTTGTCGTTTTTTCAGTATGTCATAATTATAATCTTTCATTGCCTGTATCTTGTGCTTTCCTATGCGGATTTTTTCGGGGACAACACTTCCGTTTGAAGTTATGCCCGTTGCTATGCAGAAGATAATCAGTATTTTTCCTATGACACAAGGTATTCAGTTAATGAAAGTAACATTTCTTGGATTGCCAACCGAAAATGTCCTGCTGTCTGTTGTTGTTATGGGAGCTGTCATATTAATATGTTTTGGAATTTCTGTAAAATGCTTCAAGTGGGAATAAATAGTTAAAAGAATAAAATTAATTTAAAATCTGCTGGATGACGGTAAAAGAAAAAAGCCGTCGTCCAGCAGATATATTTTCACGCATCTATCATAAATTCGATTTTGTTTTCAATAGATCTTTTTTCATAGAGAATCTCCGTAATAAAATTGCAAACGACGGAGTAAAATTCTTTTTGTGTTGTATAAAATCTGGTGCCACTCAATAGATTGCATTGAAGTGAATAAAATTAGTGGTTACATTTTGGCTACAAAAACATTACGGACGAAGCGGATTATGTGGATAAGCAATCATAAAACACACATAAAACGAATTAATAATACACTTTATAAGCGTTTGTATGAATGTAAAAGACGAAATTAACAGGTTGTTTCTTTTTCAATCAATGAAGCTGGTACCATGCTTTCGTATGGTATATAGTTTTCCAGTGACTGAATTGCAATCTGCGCCATAAGGGAAATATTCTGGTCGATAGAGGTAATGGGATGAACGGCATAGTTGGATGCAGGTGAGTTGTCGTATCCAATCAATTCAATGGTGTTGGGAATATCAATATTATTTTTGAGGCACTGACGTTCAAAAAGACTTGCAATATCGTCATTTGAGCAGAAAACTCCTATTTTTTTACCGGTGTATTTTGTGGTAATATGCTGAACCAGTTTATTCATGGCTTCTGTAGCTTTGGGCAGGTATGGATCTGTGAGATCATTTTCAATAAACCGTTCATAACAAAGATCTTTTACCTCATATTCAAATCCCAGGATTCGTTTAAAGGATGGCCAGTCTTCTCGAAAATCATTATTAATATGAATGAAAACTTCACAGTTGTTACGTATCAAAAGATTTGCGGCAAGTTTGCCACCAGTAAAGTTATCATTGTTAATTTGCTTAAAATTACCGCCGACACGTTCAATGGAGATAACCGGGACTGGCAGGTTTTCAATGTCCTGAGCGGAAAGAAGATGACTCAAAAGAATCAGTCCTTTGATTCGGTAGGAAATTAGATTTTGAATAAGCTGTAATTCTTCTTCTCTGGAATCATTGGAAGTATAGACGATTAGATTATAGCCTTTTTCTTTGCCGTATTTTATTAGTTGATTGAGTAATTCTGTATAGAAGCTTAAATGTAGGTGGGGGAAAATAACCCCAACCAGATTGGATTCTCCGGTTACCAGAATGCGGGCCAGATTGTCCTGCTGGTAATTCAATTCTTTAATTGCTGTTTTGATTTTATCCTGTGTTGTCTGCGATATGAGCTCAGGATGGTTGAAGTAACGGGAAACGGTAGTCATGGAAACACCGCTCCGTTCGGCAATATCTGTAATTTTGACTTTACTCATAAAAGAACCTCACTTATTTGGTAAATATAGTCTTGTGTTATATGCGATATGAGACAAAATATATCTCACTTTATGAATTTGATTATATCATAAGATTAGGAAAAATGGAAGAATAAATGAAAATAATTTCATGAAAAAATTTTCATATAAGTTTTATTGATAAAAAGAAATACCATAAAAATAAAGAAATAAGCTATGAAATATACACAAATTAAACAAAAAAATATTGTGAATAGTGCTGAATAGTGAAAAAAATACATGAAAACGATTGACATTATAAATTTCATGACATACAATCAAATCATCAGCTAGAAAGTAACGAAGAGAAATTAAAAAAGAAAACAGGAGGAAGAAAGGTACATACCACATTGGCATTTGTACATACTTATCCAGATGGTGACAGAGATTTTTCTTTTTACCGTAATCCGGGAGCGGACATGATGTTGAGAAAAGAAGAGGTTTCTTTGGAAAAGATATGTGCATCCAAAATCTTTCATTTTGGAACGTTATCCTTTACTCATGCGGGAATCAGGACAGCTTCACAATATGCAATTCAGTGTGCAAAAGAAGCTGGAGCGTTGATTTCCTTTGATCCTAATTTACGTGAACCATTGTGGGAGAATCTTGAGGACGCACGAAAAGCTATTGAGTATGGTATGGAGTGTTGTGATATCTTAAAAATATCGGACAATGAACTGACTTTTATGACAGGTGAAAAGGATTATGACAAAGGAGCAGTTCTTCTTCAGCAGAAATATCAGATTCCACTTGTATGTGTTACTCTGGGAAAAGATGGAAGCCGGGCATACTATAAGGGGCTTACGATTAAAGCGGAGCCATTTTTGCAGAAAAACACGATAGAAACAACGGGTGCAGGAGATACCTTTACCGGATGTATGCTGAATACAGTTTTGGATAAGGGGCTTGATAATCTTACCGGAGAGGACATCAGAGGGATGCTTCGATTTGCAAATGCAGGCGCAGCTCTGATTACAACAAAGCGAGGTGCTTTGAGGGTTATGCCGGAAAAAGAAGAAATTGAAGCGTTATTAGAAGAACAGACGGAGTAAACATATAGGAGGATTTATTGATGTCAAGTAAAAATTATTATGACGTTACAAAATGGAACGTTGGAAATCCTTACGAGGATATTGGGGAAGTAATCAACAGTATTATTGCGGATATTAAAAAGCGACAAACAGATTCAAATATGAATGAAGGTGGAAAACCGGGAGCAGTCATTTACATTCCGTCTGGTGATTATCATCTTCGTACACAAGTAGTGATTGATATCAGTTACTTGAAAATTATGGGTTCAGGACATGGTTTTGTATCATCCAGTATCCGTTATAATCTTCCGGAGAATGAATGGGCAGATTTACATGAAGTGTGGCCGGGCGGAAGCCGTATCCTTGTTGACCTTTCTCCAAAGCCAGGAGATGAAGAATCGGCAGGAGCAGCATTCTATGTTGAGCGAGATGGAAATCCACGAATTAGTTCTGTAGAATTTGAAAACTTCTGTATTGATGGTTTGCATTTTGTGGACGATGGCTCGGGAATGCCAAATCCAGAAAATACATATACCAATGGAAAAACAGGTATTTATATTGGAAGTGCACAGGATTCATTCAGGCTCACAGGTATGGGAATCGTATATTTAGAACATGGGGTTACGATTTATCATGCAGATGCGTTGTCTATTCATGATAATTTCATAGCGGAATGTGGTAATTGCATAGAGTTGAGAGGCTGGGGACAGGCATCTAAAATAACAGATAATCTGATGGGCGCAGGTTATAAGGGATATTCCATCTTTGCGGAAAATTTTGGTGGACTTTTGATTACAGCAAATAATATTTTCCCTCGAGGCACAAGCAGTGTTCATTTCCGTAATGTGGCACGTTCCATTATTACAGCCAACCGATTTCATTCCTTCTATCCGGGAATGCTGGTATTTGAAGGAAACTGTTCGGAAAATATGGTTTCTTCAAATCATTTTTTACGTGACAATGAACCATGGGCGCCTATGTTGGAATATGATAATGGATTAGATGATTTGTACGGTATTCTGTGTATCAGTGGTAATAATAATTCGGTAATTGCCAACCATATTTCGGAAATAATCCATACACAGTCTATCAAGCCGGCCGGGGCAAAACCTGTAATCATACATATTGTTTCAGGTAAAGGAAATTATATTTCGGATAACCATATTGTTGCAACTACCGAAGCTACGGATGAGCAGACAAAGGCATCAGATTCTTGCTTTTCTGCACAAGTAGATGCACTGACGACTACTGATAAGTTGGTTGCGCTTGATGTAACAGCTGTTTTGGTAGAAAAAGAATCCGTTCAAAATACGATTCTTGACTCCGGAAGCGAGGGACAGGTTATTATAGACAGGACTGTAAATGCTTTTAGAGCCACTCCAGTGCCAGGAGTATAAAATTATGGTGCAAATAACAAGTATATGAAAGAAAAAGAGCCTTGGCGTGATGTCAGGGCTCTTTTTAGTGGAATGAGGTTGAGATTATGGAATTTTATCAAAAACATGAGAATACTTCGGATATACATGGAATTTTTATATGTTTGAAAATCCAGGGCAATTCAAAATTTCAGTTTGTGTAACTGCTAGATAAAGTCATAATTTAATATCTATATCGAGATTAAGCAGGAAATCTAAAATGATCTCCTGTTTTTTGTACTAAACATATGAAAAGTTATAATTCTGAAGCTAATTCATGCATCCAAAAAGAGGCTGCCTCATATTCTTTTGGTTCGGATAATACCGGAACGGTGAGGATATCAATTGGTACATAAAGTATTTTAGTCATTTTAGCAAGGATTTCATCACGAGGCTTTCTTGCATCTGCTTCATACTGTGCAATTCTGATATCTGCAGAATCTTCTGGAAAGCCAAGTGCGATACCGAGTTCTTTTTGGGTGAGATGATTTTTCTGTCTTAAGTGTTTTAATTTTCTTCCAAATGTAATCATAGTAGTAATTCCTTTCTGTAAGTTTTTTTGATTGTGCGAGGTGTCAAATGATAAATCATTCGGCACCTCTGGTTTTATAGGGGATTATTCTCCGGTACTTCCGAAAGCACCGGTATCTCTTGCCTCTCCAAGATCAAGAACAAAGTCAGCGATTAGAACAGGAGTGATAACCAGTTGCCCTATACGGGTATCTTTGCGGAGTATTTGGGATTCTGAACTAACATTACTGATGATGGCATGAATTTCTCCACGATATCCAGAATCAATAGGCGGAAGTTCGCAGACCAACCCTTTTGCTGCCATGCTGCTTCTCGGAAATACGTATCCGGCAAAACCATCAGGGATCATAAGTCCAAAGCCTAAAGGGATACGGACAATCTCTCCCGGCTTTAATGTGTAGTCATAAGGCATATATACATCAGCCCCGGCATCGTTTTCATGAGGACGGAAGGGATAATGATCTTTTTTTAACCCAAAGTCGATCAATTTAATTTTCATAAACAGTTTCCCTCCTTTCTACGAGCAGAGGATAATCTGCGCTCATTATTTCTAATGGAGACCATTCTTTTGGGATAGGAACTCCACAAGACATAGAACCTTCCTCGCAATTTCCTTTTTGGCAAAATGGACCGGTCAGCTTCGGTGAAAATAACACCGGATCGAATTCATATAGTTTCTGCCAGATGTCCAACATTACAATTCTTGTTTCGTCGGTATTTCTTCTGCAGATACGCTGACTGATCATATGTTTCCACTCATAAGGTGTGGCACAGATGATCAGGATATTTCTTAAAGCATGGGGGAGGGCATATCCGGCAGAATCATGATGAAATCCCACAGAACACAATTCCTGATAGCATCTGAGATCCGATAAGCAGCTTTTCAGATAGAGATCAATGTATCTCTGTTCGGAAAAAAGGATTTCATATGGGATCGCAAATGCAGCTTTTTCTGAATAGTTGCTATATTGCAGAGATGCACTCATGAATTTTACTTCGTTTTGATGACGAGTGATCTGTGCAAGAAAACGTCTGCTTGCACCTACAATCGCAACGGTAATCACCGTAAATTTCTGTACGGTTGGGTGGGGAAGACTGGCAATCCGATCTACAGTTTTATCCGTAAAAGATTTCTGATAAAGAGCCATAAGATCATCCATGTTTTGAATGGAATGTCCTTGTTGGGTAAGCCTTGCGGCGAATACCATGTTCTGAGCTGCTTCCTGAATGGTATAACTATTTAAAATCTTTGTCTCAATGTGATCCATAGGCTTGTTCCTCCTTTATCAATGCTTTCAGCAAAATGAGATAGTTGATGCAGTCTGTGATCTTCTCATCCCATTGTTCTAAGTCAAACTGGAGCAGAGAAGAGTAACACATATCATAGAGAGATACGACATGCTTTGACATCATTCCGGCCAGAGCAGCTTTAGGTGTGCATCCTTGTAATGAGGCGGCGATTTTAAATGCATTCAGGCGGTCAATGCGGTCTCCTGTGTATTCTTTCTTCTTGTGTGCCAGCATATCGGCACATTTTCGATACTGTTGTTCAAGTACAACATTAAATTCATTTTGTGTCATATTGTAATTCCTCCTTCGTAAAATGATTTATAATTCGGGTTCCTGAGTCTTTTGTTTTTTCGGAACCTGGTTGTTGAGAATAGCTTCCACATTTTTGTCTACGGTTCTTAAATCTTGTGTCAGATCCTTTAGAGATCGGATGGATGATTTTTGCTGGTCGATCTGTTCCTGCAAGCTGGCTTTTTGTTCCTTCAATGTTTTGATAGGAAGCATCTTTCCATCGGGATAAAAAGATTTCAGCCAGTCACGGGCTTCTTCATATGCTTGAATTTCAGCGGTGTGTTCCTTTCGGAATCTGCCTTTGTTTTTCGCTTTTAAAAATTCGGTATAGAGTGCTTTCTGTGCAAAATATTGTCCGGTATAATGGATCTGACGATTGATGTTTTTCAAATCTGCATTCATTTCCATAAGCTGATTTGTTGCATGATCTAACTGTTTTTGAGATTCGGAAAAGGCATCTTTTAATTCAGTTTGGGTATTGTATCCATGTTCTTGCACATAGATAATGGTATTAGCCATTTCCTGAAGATTGGATATTTTTACCCGATGAGCATATCCGGGACTTTGCATTGCTTTCACATTTTTCTGAAGATCCACCACCAACCGTAAATGCGATCTGACATAAAGAATGGTTATCGGATTTTTTCGTAAGAAGAGCTGTTCTAAATGTTCTTTGCCGTATTGAGTTCCCAAAGCCTTCTCTGTAATCCGTTTGTCCCGATCCGGATGGAGATAACGATATCTTCCTCTTTCCTCAATGACGGATATCTGATATTTCTCCAAAAGCAGAGATTGGAATTCCTGAAAGTTTTTAGAATGCGAGCTGCATTCTTCGATGGCATTTCGGAGTTCCTGCTTCTGCGTCTGAAACATTGTGGCAGTTGGTTTCAATCCATCTGCAATGATTTTTTTATTTGTCTCTTCTAATTTTTTCTGTCCGGATTTTTGCGCCATATATTCAGCCTGTGTGATTTTTGTTTCAGCCGGAGAGAGAAGATCAACCTGATGAAGTCCCTCCTGGATGCACATATCCATAATTTCCTTTTTGAAATAATTCAGGAATTTATTTGTGGATCGGTGCTTATATCCGGCAATTTCTTCATGGGGCTTATCCATGTAACTCTGTCTTCTGACAGCTTCCTTACGAACGCTATTGATCACAATATGCGTATGGATATTGCCGGAACCATTGTGACCATCGGTATGTGTCACGATAAGAACCTGGTATCCCGGAAATATTTTTTTGGCAAGGTCTAAACATAATTTCTGCGCCTTTTCCCCGGTCAGTCCACATTCTGATCTATCATCCGGATCAAAGCTGATGATATAATGGTGACTTTTGATTTCAGATGATTTTTTGTTTTTATGAAATTTTGTATTTGTTAGACTACACTCCTTGTCAAAAGACATCGGATCACAGTTGAGACCATCCATGTAGAATTCATCTCTTAAAAGACTTCGCCCCATTTCATCTTTTATCTTTTTTCCAGTGCTCTCATCGTGTTGGAAAAGCAGATAATCAATGGCATCTGAATAGTTGGCATTTCTACTTTTGATGTGCTTTAGTATCGCCATGAAAATCACCTGCCATTTCTAACACCTTTTTTCGTAAGAGGAAGAGGTCAGAGATACATTGATGGATTTCATTTTCCATAGCCTGGGAATGAGTTCCACCGGTATTAAAATACTTGGCGATCTGGTTCAGATTGGAACCGATTTTACCGTATTGTCCGACCAGCTCCCGAAGTAGTTTGATGTCTGCAACAACTTCATAACTAATTTGAATTGGTTTATTTAGGAACAATCTTCGTAGATATTCTGAACGAGAGATTCCCACAGAGCTTGCAGCCTGATTTAATATTTCCAATTCAATGTCTGTAAGTTTCAGACAGATTATGTTTCGATGCTTCAATTCCTTTGATTTTTCTTTTGGTGGCATACTCCTCCTTCCTTTCTAAACTGTGACATCGGATAGTGTTACAGTTTACTAATTTTTATCGGCTGTCCCTTCCGATAAAGAATTAGTGCAGTATCCGTTTTTGTGGATACTGACTGCATCTTTGATGCCAAAGCGAGGGTATGGGGAAACGTAATCCCCATCAAGATACCTAACCCGGGGATAAGACCGTTCTCATAAAATGAGGATACGGTATTACCCGGGTGGATCTTGCTCTTGAAAGATTAACCCTCTCATATAACGAAATGCTCAGAGTGGAAAATACAGGGCGAGATAGAAAAAAAGTTAAAAAACTGCTATACTACATTTCAGAATTATCCCCCAAGCACCTTATGAAACAGAAGATGGATGCTTATCTCTTCTATGTGTGCGTAAGACAATAGATGATGTATAATAGTTTTATGTAGAAAAAATTTTGAATGTGTGATTAGGAGTTGAAATTAATGTATTTGCCATTAGAGTACGTGAAACGTTATAGTGTTTTGACAGAATTATATTGTAGTGAGGAATATATTAATTGTGAACCTGAGGTATTACTAGAGATGATTGCAGATGCTGATTGGGGAACCAGTAATTATTCGGGTCCAAATAAAGAAAGATATATTCATACATATAATATGTTTGATAATAATTATTTTGCTATGCATATAATAAGTGCTTGTTTTGCAACAGCTGGATTTGCTGGAGTCTGGAAATATAATAAGATTGTATATGAACCGGATTATGATTTCTCGCAAGCACTCATAGGCACAAATAAATTAAGAGTATATCCGGAAATGCTCAAACATATACCGTTTAATACCTTTTATTTGGATTTCTCAAAAAATGAACTTTTCGTATATGAAGGATTTTTTGTACAAGTAAAAGTATACGATACAGGAGTAATAAGAATATCCTCTCTTCCGACAGAAAGCGGATATTCACATATACCGGTACATGAGTATGAAGGCGAAAATCCCACGGCATATGCAGATGCATTTTGGATAAAACCAGAGATGTATAGTGTTGACAATGGCGTATATTATTTTGATTATAATTTGTATAAAGATTTGATGTATACATCAGATAGTTTTAGGACTCAGTGGTTTATTGGAGGAGTGAGTAATTTTAGACTGTTTTTATTACAATTTTTGATGTATTTATCTTCGAAAGAAGCGGATATTATTGAAAGTCCAGAAACTATAAAAACATATAAACCATCAAGCTTAGTGAAAAATAAATATTCAGAAGTACGTAAGTGGAATGTCGGATGCCGTTATGGAGAAAAAATAAGAAGTTATCAAAAAAATAAAATGCAACAATATGAGAACAGTGAAAGCAGTCAGAATGGAAAGCGACCACATATTAGAAAAGCTCATTGGGAGAGGTATCATGTGGGAGAAGGGAGAAAAGATATTATTACAAAATGGAAAGAGCCAGTTTTTGTAAATGGAGACTTTAATGATATTGTTGCGAATATACATGTTGTAACAAATAAAGAAGCAGACTGTTCATTGGGAGAAGGGCTTGTTAAACAATATTTAGAAGCGAAAAAAATCTCTTTTCGTACAGAACATTATATACGAGAAATACGAAAAAGATATGATTTTTCGTTGGAATGGAATAAAACATTACTTTTTATTGAATTTGATGGAGAACAGCATTTTAAGTCGATCAATCGCTGGGGAGGGAAAAAGGGATATTTGAAAAGAAGACAAGCTGATATAGAAAAAAATGAATATTGTCGTAACAAAGGCATTCCGTTATTAAGAATCAGATTTGATCAGGCATACTTGATTCCTAATATGATAGATGATTTTTTAAAGAATAGTGAAAAATACTCTCAACAATTTAATACATATCTTGCGGATGATGTGTATTATAGCATTTGTCAGTAATATTAAAAAAATATGAGTAGGTAAATAAGGAATAATTATGTGTGAAGTTCATGTCTACACAACCGGATGTGTTATCAATATTAGAGAAATTAAAGCAGAAAGAATAGTGTTTTATGATTAGATTTTGGCTTTAATAATTTGGCGCAAGAAAAACATCAGATATAATTCAGAGAATATTAACATGAAAAAATACAAATGTGTACCATAAAGTATCTAGTACTCAAAGTCCTGAGAAAAGAGAAAATATCCGATGTATGGGTAAATGAATATAG
>OGUP01002086.1_pt1 | contig 10427 bp, 9 predicted proteins | sample 1553661 | NCBI WGS metagenome assembly OGUP01 (sample SAMEA2580026, study PRJEB22360) | human gut metagenome | biome: human gut; feature: human-associated habitat; material: faeces | place: Denmark | collected 2008/2010
TTCCGCCGCCCAGTACCCGGTCGAGCTCTCCCATCCCGGTTTCCGTGCGTCTTTCCTCTTCCATCGAAATTTCATTCAGCACTGCCGGAGCGCTCTGCACCCCGGACAGCACCTGCTTTTTCTCTTTTCCGCCTGCGGTCACAGAAACCGGTTCCTCTACGAGGGAGTTCCATGCCTTACAGCCCGGACACTGCCCCAGCCATTTTGCCGTTTCATAGCCTGACAGAAAAATCTGGTTTTTATTTTGGTTGCCATTTATTTTGAAATTTCTACCTTTACTTCTCCGATTCCAGCAAGCTCCACGCTCACATTCAGCTTTCCGCCCAGGTTCGTGCGCATTCTGCCCGCATCCTCACCGTTGATTTTCACATCATATTCCGTATCTTCCTCCAGACCGAGTGTGATCTGCGCGTCCTCTGTGCCCTCTACCGTGAAGCTGACGCCATTTTCGCTCTCCGTAAAATGCTCTACGCTCGTGCCGGGCACGGATTCATAGACAAACATGCCGTTTCTCTCCAGCTTGGTAATCTCTTAAAAAGTCTTTCCCTTGTACTCACCGCCGCCAGCCTCAAAGCCCTCCTTCTTGCTCTTTTCCTGCAGAAGATGATTGCCGAAGCTGATCTTTCCGTCTGCTTCTGTTCTGATGAGTTCTGCTACTGCTGCCATTCTTTTGTCCTCCTGTCCGCCTTTGCGGCGGTTTGCTGTTTATTTGTTTTTGACGCTGAAAACAACTTTATTCTCGCGGAAGCCTGCACTCACATGATCGCCGGATTTTACCCGTCCCGACAGAATTTCTTCCGCAAGTGCGTCCTCGATCAGCGTCTGAATTGCTCTCTTTAACGGTCTTGCACCCATTTTCAGGTTGCTGTATTTTTCTACGATATGCTCTTTCAGAGATGGTGTCAGTGTCAGGCTGATATCCAGCTGTGTCCGGCAGCGCGTAATCAGGCTCTGCGCCAGCAGATTGATAATTCGCTTCATATCGTCTTTTGTCAGCTGATGGAATACGATCGTTTCATCAATCCGGTTTAAAAATTCCGGTTTGAACAGGCGTTTTACCTCTTCCATCACGCCGTTTTTCATGCGCTCGTAGGTATGTTTTTCACTCTCCGCCGATGCAAACCCGAGATTTTTCGGCTCCACGATCGACTGCGCACCCGCATTGGATGTCATGATGATGATCGTATTTTTAAAGTCTACGGTACGGCCCTGGGAGTCGGTGATACGGCCGTCATCGAGTACCTGCAGCAGAACGTTGAAGACGTCCGGATGCGCTTTCTCGATCTCATCGAACAGAACAACAGAATATGGTTTTCTGCGCACTGCCTCGGTCAGCTGGCCGCCCTCCTCGTAGCCTACATATCCCGGAGGCGCTCCGATCAGACGGGAGACGGAGTATTTCTCCATGTATTCACTCATATCGATTCGAACCATGTTGTTCTCATCATCAAACAGCTTTTCTGCCAACGTTTTCGCAAGCTCTGTTTTACCGACACCGGTAGGTCCAAGGAACAGGAACGAACCGATCGGTTTTGTCGGATCCTTGATTCCGGCTTTGGAACGGATGATCGCATCCGAAACCTTGGTGACTGCTTCATTCTGGCCGATAACTCTCGTGTGAAGTTCATCTTCCAGGCCGAGGATCTTAGTTCTCTCGCCTTCGGTCAGTTTTGCAACCGGGATTCCGGTCCAGCGGGAGACAATTCTGGCAATCTCTTCATCCGTTACACTCTCGTGTACCAGGGAGAGATCTTCATTTTTAACTTTTTTCTCTTCTGCTTCCAGCATCTGCTGTAATTTCGGGAGTTCACCGTACTGCAGTTCAGCGGCGCGGTTCAGATCGTAATCATTCTTTGCTTTCTGGATCTGGCGGTTCATGTCCTCGATCTGCTCACGCAGTTTGGACAGTTTCTCAACGGAACTCTTTTCATTTTCCCACTGTGCCTTTGCAGAATTGAAGGTATCCTTTAACTCAGCCAGCTCTTTCTGCAGTGTTTCCAGACGCTCGCGGCTCAGATTGTCGGTCTCTTTTTTCAGTGCGGCTTCCTCGATCTGCATCTGCAGAATCTTACGGCGCTGCTCATCCAGCTCGGCCGGCATGGAATCCAGTTCTGTCTTGATCAGAGCGCATGCCTCGTCGACCAGGTCGATTGCTTTATCCGGCAGGAAACGGTCGCTGATGTAACGGTTCGAAAGGGTTGCGGCTGCAACGAGGGCACCGTCGGTGATTTTTACGCCGTGGTAAACTTCGTAGCGCTCTTTTAAGCCACGCAGGATGGAAATCGTATCCTCTACGGTCGGCTCATCAACCTGAACCGGCTGGAAACGGCGCTCCAGGGCGGCATCTTTTTCGATGTACTGGCGGTACTCATCCAGCGTTGTGGCACCGATGCAGTGCAGTTCGCCTCGTGCCAGCATAGGTTTCAGCATGTTTCCGGCATCCATCGCGCCGTCGGTCTTTCCGGCGCCGACGATCAGGTGCAGCTCATCGATGAACAGAATGATTTTTCCGTCGCTCTTTCTGACTTCCTCCAGAACGGCTTTCAGACGCTCCTCGAATTCGCCGCGGTATTTTGCTCCGGCTACCAGGGCTCCCATATCGAGGGAGAAAATGGTTTTATCTTTCAGGCTCTCCGGTACATCGCCGTTGGCGATTCGCTGGGCCAGGCCTTCTACGACTGCGGTTTTACCAACACCAGGCTCACCGATCAGAACCGGATTGTTTTTTGTCTTACGGGACAGGATACGGACAACGTTCCGAATTTCGGTATCACGGCCGATAACCGGGTCCATTTTCTGGTTTCTGGCTTTTTCTACGATATCCTGGCCATATTTTTCCAGGGTGTCGTATGTTGCCTCCGGGTTGTCGGTGGTAACTCTCTGGTTTCCGCGCACGGTGCTTAATGCCTGCAGGAAACGTTCTCTTGTGATGCCGTACTCCTGAAACAGTTTTTTCATGGACGGGCTTGGGTTTTTCAGCATTGCCAGGAAGAGGTGTTCTACGGAAACATACTCGTCTCCCATGGCTTTCGCCTCATCCTCAGCATTTATCAGTGCTTTATTCAGATACTGACCGATATACGGCTGACCGCCGGATACTTTGACGCGGTCGTTCAGCGCCGTCTCGACACGGTTCAGAAAATGATCTTTGTTGATTTCCATCTTTTCGATCATTTTCAGAATCAGGCTGTCGTCCTGATGCAGGAGGTTATACAACAGATGCTCCTGCTCTATTTCCTGGTTGCCGAAATCGTATGCGGTCTTTTCCAGGTCCTGTACAGCCTGCAGCGATTTTTGTGTGAATTTACTGATATTCATAATCGGCTTCCTCCTTATCTATTTGGGTGCTAACATTCGCTCCGAACAAAAAGAGCGTTGATGTGAATTTTCTTTTCTTTCTTTGTTCTAGTCGTACTATAACACTAGTTATTAGCACTGTCAAGAGGTGAGTGCTAATTTTTTTTATTTTTCCCGACGCTCCTTTTCTCCCTCCCCCCCTAAAAGATTTTTATTCATCGCCGTACACAGCAATAAAATGAATCAGTGCCTCTGTTTCGGAACTGGCATACTTTTTGGCAGATGCTTCCAGCGGCTGTGATTGATATGCTTCAAACGAATCGCCCTCGTCGCGTCCAGATATGTAGCGATTATCATTTAGTTTCCACTTCCTCATTTCTTCAAAATAAGCAGTATTCGCCATTTCCGAATTCCAGTCCATTCGCTCCAGCAGATAATACTCCATTCCATGATAACATTCTTCGCAAATTCCCGTAAAAAATTCTTCTGCTGTCTGAGATGTTAAATGCTCTGGAGCATACCATATTTCGTTCTCTTCATTATTATATAATGCAACGCAATTCGATGATCCTGTCTCTTTCACATACAGCGGAATTTCGGGAATTCCAAGTCGTTCTGTTTCAAGCCGTACCATCTTCTGCGCTGCAATTGTTCTTTCTTCCAGTGTTTTTTGCCTCCATTCGCTCTCCTTTAAGCTCAGCAGAAATTCTTTATTTTCCTGAAAAATGTTCTCCTGATTCTGGACGAGATTATAGTCCTTTTTTCGTTCGTAAAGTTCTGCCACTCCGGACGGAGACTCAAGCTTCCAATATATCATCATACAAGTCGGTACCATACTCACGCATACTGAAACAAACAGAAATGCGTTTAAGTCACTTCTTTTTAATCTCCAGAATTTTTTCGGAGAATATTTTCGTTTTTTTCTATGTAAATCTCTTAAAACCGTAACAAGAAATATCCCATCCAGCACTGCAAGAAACAACACAATTTTCAGTGAATATTGGGCAAATAAAAACAGCATCAGTATGCTCGGCGGAAATGTATAGAATAAAACTTCATTTGCAGTTCCATCTGCGCAGTAGCTTCGAATGGGTGAGGCCAGCCACAAAATCAGGCACAGCGCATAGGCAAAAAGCATTGTCCCCGACGAAATATGGACGGAACATTCTGTAATATATACCTCAACCTGTTTCACATACATCACATACAAGATACAGATCGGATATAAAATCGAGCTTTTGCTCAACCAGTATGCCGCTGATTTTCTTTCCCGTCTTCTTTTCTGTTCCTCCATATCAGATCCCCCCTGATTTTTCTTTTGTTTTATTTGAAATACTTGTATGTTTATTTTAGCGTAATTTTTCGTTTTTGCCTATCCTTCGTTTTTCAGTTGAATCTTTCTGTAAAAACCAAAATTGCGAAACCCTGTTTTGGCAGGACTCCGCAATCTCTTTTTCCTATTTACTTTATGATACATGACGGGCAGCATATTTCATTTTCTGGTTTCCGGCGCATTTCTTAAAATACTGCCGGATCGCATCTTCGTTCATATCGTTTCCGATAAACACAGCCTGGCCGGCGTTTTTCTGTTCTGTGCCGGTGATGCTGTAGCGGTGATCGGCGACATCAAATTGGAGAAACTGGTCTCCGGCTGCGAACTGTCCTTTTGCACGGATGATATTTCCAAACGCTCCGCGAATGATCTGTTCCAGAAAACACCACAGGGTTTCCGGTGCCTCCATTCGGATATTTTCGAAGGAGAAGGTCTCCGGCATCTTTTCGCCGCTCTGCGTATCCTGTACTTCTTTCTCATATCGGCCGCCCAGCAGCAGGCTCTGGTAATCTTCCCGTGTCATCGTGGATGCATAATCCGTGATGATTTTTGCCTGCGAGTTAATTTCCTGCAGAAATTTCTGGATGCGCTGTTTTTCTTCCGCCTGGCATGCTTCTGTTTTGGAAACAATGATCGTATCCGCGCTTCGGATCTGATCCTGATACAGCTCGGGATATTCCGCCATATAGCGGCGGTAACTGTAAACATCCACAATAGTGACCGGCGAGAGAAGCTGAATTCTCTCGTACTCGATCTGACGCAGATTTTCTATAATCCGGGCGAGACTTCCGACGCCTGTCGGTTCTACGATCAGGTATTCCGGGTCTACCACATTGGCAATGGTCAGCACGGATGCTGCAAAATCCTTTTTCCCGATGCAGCAGATGCACTGCTCTGTCATTTCCCATACATTTTTCTGCGTTCCTTGCCGGTTCTGGCCAAGACGTGCGCCGTCGATTCCTGCGGCTCCATATTCATTTTCCAGTATGGCAAACCGCTGATCGACGTTCCTGGCCAGCCGTTTGATAAATGTTGTTTTTCCCGCGCCCAAAAAGCCGGATACGATCAATATTTTCATACGTTTCCTTTTTCAGTCAAATTTTCAAATCATCAGTCAGCCAATTTAACGACTGGTTTGATTAAATCCTTCGGTTTATCTCTCATGAGGAACAGTGCTTCTTCCAGATGATCCCATCCATCAAACACATGTGTGGACAGCGGGCTGACATCCAGCTTGCCTGCCGAAACAAGAGCTCCCAGTTTTTCCATGCGGAGTCTTCCGCCAGGCATCAGGCCTCCGTTAATCTGTTTGTGACCCATTCCAACGCCCCACTCTACACGCGGAATATCAATGTTGTCACCGGATCCAAGATAGTTTACATTTCCGATCTTTCCGCCCGGTTTCAGGCATTTTACTGCTTCTGCAAAGGTTTCTACACCACCGCCGGCGATGACTACTTTATCAACACCTTTTCCATCTGTCATATCAAGTACCTGCTGGAAAATCGGTCCGTTCTTGTAGCTGACAAAATCCGTTGCGCCGTATTTTTTTGCCGCTTCTACGCAGACCGGTCTCGTTCCGACAGCAATGATTCTCGATGCGCCGCGCATATTCGTTCCGGCTACCGACATCAGACCAACTGGTCCGATTCCGATGACAAGAACTGTATCACCAAACTGTACATCGGCAAGCTCTACGCCGTGGAATCCGGTCGGCACCATATCGGAAAGCATGCACGCGTCGACAACATTGATGTTTTTCGGAAGCAGCGCAAGGTTTCCATCGGCATCATTTACATGAAAGAATTCAGAAAAGACACCATCTTTGAAGTTGGAGAATTTCCAGCCTGCCAGCATTCCGCCGGAGTGCATGGAATAACCAGCCTGTGCTTCCAGAGAATTCCAGTCCGGAGTGATGGCCGGCACAAGAACCCGGTCTCCCGGTTTGAAATCTTTTACGAGCTCTCCGACTTCCACAACCTCTGCACAGCACTCATGGCCCAGAATCATGTTATGACGGTCACCGATGGCCCCTTCCCATAAAGTGTGGACATCTGATGTGCAGATGGCAACTGCCAGTGGACGGCAAATGGCATCCATCGGCCCGCATTTCGGGCGTTCTTTCTCGATCCATCCGGATTCACCGATTTTCAGCATTGCATAACCTTTCATATCTTTTGCTCTCCTTTCAGATTGTTAATGATTTATCGATTCCTATGATTCGAATATATCACTAATAGGTTACTAATTCAACAGAAAAGTCACGGAATGCCGTAGAATATTCCGTGACTTTTTTATAGCTTTTGCACAATAGATTACTTATAGATACTTTTTATCAAATTCTGTACCGACCGCATTCCCATACCGAAACGGCTACAGCCGGCTTTCTGCATTTCCTGTATAGTTTCCAGACTGCGGATTCCACCGGCGGCCTTGATCTGAATGCGACCGGCGGCTTCACGGCTCATGATTCGAACCTGCTCCACGGTGGAAGGACAGCCGGGATACCATCCGGTGCTCGTCTTTACATAATCCGCACGGCCTTTCACACACAGATCCACTGCCTGGCAGATTTCCTGCTCCGTCAGCTGCGGTGCCTCGATGATCACCTTAAAAATCGCCGAAGGCACCTGCTCCCGGATGGCCAGAAGTTCTTCTTTTACATAAGAAAATTCGTGGCTTCTGAATGCCGTAAGATTCATCACCATGTCGATTTCCCGGCAGCCAGCCTCCCACAGTTCTTTTGCCTGCCGCTTCTTCTGTCCGGTCGTATCTCCGCCGCCCGGAAAGCTTACCACGCCTCCCGCATGGATTTCTCTGGTGTCCTGCAGCCGTTCTGCCACATGGGCGCTGAACGCCGGCAAGGTAAACACAGCAGCCAGACGATATTTCTTTGCCAGCTCCACCATCGCATCAATTTCATCCATTGTATGAAATGCCTGTACACAGCTGATATCAATCTGCCGCATCAGTTTCTTCTGTTCTTCTGTCTCATCGCTCATTTACTCCGTCCTTTTCCCGAAATCTCCACCTCGTACTTGCTTCCGATGATCCGCACGTGGTCAATGCTCACCGGCCGGTTCTGCCAGTAGGTGACTCTGTGCACCACAAGAAGCGCATCCTTCGGCTCCGTTTTCAGAACCTGGGCTTCCATAAAGGTCGCGGATTTCGCTGAAATTCTGTCTCGTGTCTCATCAATCTGCAAGCCGAATTTCTCCTCCAGAAACTGATACAGCGCTACAAACTGATTCTCATACGCCTCGATGCCAGGGACTTTCGCATATTCGATATAATTTTCCATCAGCGTAACAGGCTCTTCATCCGCAAGCTGCAGCCGCTGAATCCTCGCCACGCTGGTTCCCTCCGGAATTTCCAGTTCATCGGCGAGCTGTTTGTCCGCCGAAATGATGTCGATCATCATATCTGACGTCGTTACCCGATATCCTTTTTTCATCAGGGATTCCGTGACCGATGTGACCTTGTTATAATTCTGAATTGCCTTATGATTCAGCACCCTCGTTCCAGAACCCTGGCGAACCTCAACCAGTCCCTCCTGCACCAGTATCTTTACTGCATTCCGTACCGTAGTACGGCTGACCTGATAGATTTTCTCCAGTTCACACTCCTTCGGCAGAAATCCCCCGACAGGATATGTTCCCTTATTGATCTCGTTTTTCAGTCTGCTGTAAACCTTCACATAAGCCGGTGCATTTTTCATCTTCTTCCCCTCCCGTGAAATATCAATATCCGCTTTTTGATCCTTTTTGCAGTATACCATATTTTGACGGCACAATCGAGTCCCAAAGAAGAGTTCCTGTTTTCTGCTTTGTCACCGACACATACTCTGCCAGACGCACAGAAAAAAGGCAGACGCATGTCATTTCTTTATGACTCACGTCTGCTCTGCATGAATCTTCTTTTTTCTGCTGTCTGCGAAATACTTCCATTCTCCAGAAGCAAATCTCTCTTTCTGCGGTGTAAATTTTTGTTACAAATTTTTTATTGTTCTTTTCTATTTTTTCGTATCAAACCGCATCACCGCCATGTGCACCACGTACGGCACCAAGATGACCGGGATTGCCAGGTATGCCAGGATGCTGTACACCTTCTGGATCAGCGTCAGCAGACCAAACTGTGCGATAAGGAAGTCCGCGATGCAGCAGACAAGCGCGGCAAGGATCTGGGTGCGGCTGATTTTGCCTGCGGTTTCTGTTCTGCTGCTTCGTTCAGCGAGACCGGCGTGGATTCGTTTGACCATGGCGGCAACCATGTTGACGGCTGTGGATACGGCACCGAGGATGATCAGTACGGAAATCAGCGGTGTCATGAATTTACTGCCGACGCCCTGCTGAACCATAAATAATGTCGGGACGCTCTGCTGGATCATTTCCGGGTTCTGGTATACGGTCATGATTCCGAGGACGACCATGATCATCAGAAGGGCATTTAATACGGCACCGACTGCCATGCTCTTTCCGGCATCCTGCGGTTTTTCGAAGGATTTGGCATGCTGGACGAAGACTGCGACATTGGCAAGCTGGAAGGTTCCGTAGAGGAATGCGGCGTACAGGGCTTTGCCGAATGGGAGGTCTGCGGTTTTCATGGTGTTTACAGTATCGCCGATCTTTCCGGCTCCGGCGATGATGTTCGGGACGTAGACGATCAGCAGACCGGCGATAATGCAGATGGACAGCACTGACGCTACTTTCCGCACCAGATCCGTTCCGAATACCGAAACGACGAAAATAATTTTCCAGTTTCATAACGATTCTCCCTTCTTCCTAACAAGCAAAAGGGCATACTGACCTTCTGTTGGTCAATACGCCCTTGTATCTCCGATGTGCTTTAGTATATCACAGTTTTAACGCGAATGCACTCAATTTTAAGCAAAACGCAAAAGATCCCGGGATTTTTCTCTCCCGGGATCTGAAAATTCTTACTATGTAATTCTTTTTTAAACCACACGTCTTACCGCAAGAATCGTGGTATACGCTGCGTTGCTGCTGATCTTGATACCGTCGCGCTCATTGCTTGCGTGTACGATTGCACCGCCGCCGATGTAGATGGCTACGTGGCCGCTGTAGCAGATAATATCGCCCGGCTGAGCCTCGGCATAAGATACACCGCGTCCTACACCACGCAGTGCACTGGAGGAATGCGGAAGGTCGTATCCGAAGTGTGCGTAAACGCTCATGATAAAACCAGAGCAGTCAGCTCCGTTGGTAAGGCTTGTGCCGCCCCATACGTATGGATTTCCAATAAACTGTGTTGCATAGGATACGATGGCACTTCCGGTTGCGCTTCCGGTGCTGCTGGAGCTGCTGGAATCATCCGAGCTGCTGGTATCGCTGGACGAAGAATCATCGTAAGAGCTTCCTCCGTTAGACGGTGTTGTTGTCGTGGTGGAGCTTCCTGTGCTGGACGGTGTGTTGTCTGCCGTTGTTGCATTATTTGCAGCACTGCTTGCGGCTGCTTCTGCCTGTCTTGCAGCTTCTGCCTGGCGCGCTGCCTCGGCTGCTTCTGCTGCCTGACGTGCCTCTTCTGCTTTTCTTGCTTCCTCAGCGGCTTTCGCTGCTTCTTCGGCTGCAATCTCTTCCTGAATCTGCTGGATCTTTGCGTTCTGTTCTGCCAGGACTGCGTTGTACTGTGCAGCCATGTCATTCAGGTCTGCAATCTGGTTCTCGTAGTCATCGGAAACGGCTTTCTTCTGCTCGAGCATTTCCTCGAGGGACTGCTGCTGTGCTTCCTGCTCTGCCTCGCTGGCTTCCCGGTCTGCTTTCTCGTCTGCGAGCTGATT